>Ga0255058_10000182_pt1 | contig 37167 bp, 33 predicted proteins | sample Cases_109_9_MG_FD_188637 | JGI IMG/M metagenome (GOLD analysis project Ga0255058, IMG submission 188637) | Seawater microbial communities from Amundsen Gulf, Northwest Territories, Canada - Cases_109_9 | ecosystem: Environmental > Aquatic > Marine > Gulf | place: Canada: Northwest Territories...
GCGTGACCTTCAGGCCCCCGTACTCCCGGCGCCACCGGTAGTACGTCTGCTCCGTGACCCCCAGTTCCCGCACGATCTCCGCCACCCGCTTGCCTTCGGCAGCCCGAACCTCCGCCTGCCGTAGCTTGCCGATAATCTGCTCCGGTGTGTACCGCTTCTGTCCCATCTCCAACCCCTTTCCTCGAGTCTCGACCGACCACAATACTAACTCTGCGATCGGTCCCGTTTTAGGGGGTCAGGTCAGTCTCGGCTCGGCTCGGATCGAATGGCGATAGCTCAAGACCAACGGGTAGCAGAACGGGTAACAGGTTTCCGTAACTCTTTGTAGCGGCTGTCCCCGCTCCGGTTATGGCAACCGGCACAGGCGCTTCACTTTGCTCGCACGGCGGAGGGCGGAATCGCGCCTGGACGTGTAGCAACGGCGCAACAGATGCTGATTTGACACCACGGACTCGACGGAACTCCGTGACTCGACATAACCGCTATATCTACTGGAACGACGGGCGATTACAGGGCTATCCCTCGCCACTGTCTCTTGGCACGGTGCTCGCATCGTATCGGAGCGTTCTGCGCTAGAACAGTGTTAGCCGGCCGGTGAGGCGCGTGCTGGCCGCACTATTCCATCGCGGTTTCTACACCGAGTCGCGCACACAATCAACGGCACTGCTGCCGGGAGGAAGAACCATGTTTTTACCCTTCAAAGTCCTGTGGGCGGACGAGTCCGGTCAGGACCTCGTCGAGTACGCTCTGCTCGTGGCGCTGATCGCAATTATCGTGATCGTCGCGCTGGCAATCCTGGGCCCGATCATCGCGACGGTGTTCAACAACATCAGCAGCAATCTTGGCGCCGTCTAAGTCGAAGACCGCGTGCGGATGGGCGAGCTGACGGCCCGCCCATCCGCGCTATACACCTGACTCCCACAGGCAAACATATCGGGAGGCAGCAATGCCGGCGACTGTCCCACCTGGGGTATTCTGGGCCGACGATATCGAGACGCTCAAACATGACCCTGAGGTGCGCTTGGCTGCTGCCCAGGTGTACTTGCCGTTACCTGCCGCCTTTCGCGAAGCAGCGACGGCACTCCGTGCCCTGATACGGGCACGGAGCCAACAGTCAGCTGACGGCAGCGACCTGTTATCTCAGCTGCACCTGATCGCTGCGCAAGAAAGCTTCCTGCTGGCTACGCCCCACATCCCTGGTGTCGGCCCGTGCTCCAACGTGGCTGCCACCATTCCCAGACAAGTCTGGCAGCAGCTAAGAATGCCATACGAGGTCACAGGGTATCTGTATCTGCCGTTGCTGGACTGGACGGATTGCCGCTGGTTGGTGGCGGCGTTGGGCGAGCCGGATTCACATTGCTCGGCCCAGGCTTACCACCAGGACGTGTGGGATGGCCACGTAGCGTAATACCGCCGTACGCGCTGAACAGCATTCACCCAGAAGTGGCGCGTTCGCGACGGTCTGATCCCGCGTCGCTTTGCTCGCACGACGGCGGGTGGGATGCGGCAGCTGGAGGCGGAGGGGCTGAGGGCCGAGGCAGCATGTCTTATCGATCAGCCGCCTCCGATCCCGGAGCGCGTCCTGGGGGCGGGAGCTAGGGCATGGAGGCCTTCTCTGGTGGTGTTCCTAGATGCTCTCGGTCCAGGTGCCCGGCACTTCCGAGAGGCCTGCCAGAGCGCTGAACGCTCGTTCGATGTTGCAGTTGTTGTACTGAATACTGAGGTTCCCGTTTCCCAACTCTGTCTCTGCGACCGTATCTCCGAGCTGGATGTTCAGGCCAGCGACGATGGCTCCCTCGAACTCAACACCGCCGTTGGTTCTGAGCCTTCCTCCGATCAGGACTACTCCGTCCCACTCGAAACTGCCGGACGGTTCAAAATCCCCGCGTACGATCAGCAGACCACGACCGGACTGTTTCCAGGTGTTCAGTTCGAATAAGTCTTGATCTACGATGATGACTGGCCAACCCTCAGGGTCCAGCGCGTCATTCTCGGTAAACTGGTAGGCGTCCGGCGGTATGGAATAGTCTGGCGGGACCACGTTACCGGCAAGCAGCTCACCCCAGTCGATCCCGGTTTCGTCAAGAAGCGTTAGGCCATCAGTATGTTCGACGATTCCTGGATTCCCCACCGGAACGGTGTCACCATTGGTCTGGTAGTAGCCGGGAACCTCTGGCACAGACACTCCGGCCACGTTCGGCCCGGCACATTCGGTGCTGTCCGATGTGTCGAATCCCGAGAGGAGGCCTGATCCACCGGTCTTGACCAGTCCGGTCGGAGCAGACAACCCCGCCCCGAAAGTGAACGGGCTATACCTTGAGGATCGTATCGCGGCAACCGTCACCGTCCGATTGGCCTGCCCACCGGCTGGGCTCACGTAGGTGCCCTGCGAGATGATTCGGTAGAGGACGCGATTGGAGTCGCTGGTCAGGTTCACCAGCTGCTCGCCCGAGACTGTGGCCGTCCCCTCCGCAAATGTATAGGTAGCCGCGGTGTCAGCTGTCTTGTGCGTGCCGAGATGCTCCTGCAGACCAGCGTCCGCTGCGTAGAAGGCGTAGGTGCTCGCCTCCATGTTCTGTGAGACCCTGATCTCGGTGTCGGTCAGCATCATCCCCGCAACGGCCAGCGCAGTCAGGCCCACCAGTGCGACGAGCACGATGATCAACGCAGCACCGTCTTCGTTCTTCGCCAAACGTCTTCGAGCGTGGTACAGGCACTCCACTCGTTCTTGTAACAGCATTCAACTACCCGCCATCTGTATGTGAGCGCAGGCGACATCAGGTTCCGTACTGCGATACAAGTGCCGGAACATCCTCTGATGTCCCACCTGGTCCTCTAATACGTTGGCCAGCGGAACCTTATGCTGCCGCGGCTTTTTGCGATGTAGGATGGTGTGCACACGCAGACGAGGGCCTAGCGGCGGTCAGAACAGGCAGAAGAGTGACTTCTGTACCGTCCCCGGTCTACGGACGCTGGGGCGGGATCCCCTTCCTATCTGCCGCCCGGTTGTCTCGCCAACGCGGCGGCACGCCGGGCGCTTCGCTTCTGAATGCCTCACCGGGGTGTTACCCGAACTGTTACCCGCCTAAACGGACTTACAGGGACTTAGACGGACTCACACGGACAACTCGGGTTCCGTACATCCGACTCACACGGACACTTACGGACTTAGAGGGACTTACAGGGACAACTCAGATCGGTCTTGAAAACCGGCGCCCTCACGGGCTTCAGGGTTCGAATCCCTGCCCCTCCGCTCCTCCCAACCGCCCGGTATTCTCACCGGGTAGTCTCGCCTGCCTCGCAGGCTCGAATGTCTCAGCGCTTTGCGCTTCGACGGCGAATCCCTGCCCCTCCACTTCCAAGCCCAACGTGGGACTCTTGTGACGGCGCGAGTTACATGGAATGAACCGCCAGGTTACTCCGGTACTGCGCGGTCGAATCCTACCTGGTCTCCTTCGTTCAGAGATCTGACGCTCGCAGCCTGGACGGGAATGGACCGACGTGTAGCGTCGTCTGCTAATCGGACGACCGTGGCCGGTGGAGCCGCCTTACGTCCACGATCCAGATCCAAACGGTGGATGCCATGAGACACCGCGCGATCGCGATGCTGGTGCGATTAACCGTCTTCGTCCCCCTGGTGGCAGGCTGCGCCGAGGAGACTGAGATCCCCGTATACCGTCTCGTTCCGGTCGAGACGCGCGACATCGTCCTGTCGGCGGAGGCCGCCGGTACGATCGAGCCGGTCACGACGATCGAAGTCAAATCGAAGGCATCGGGCGAGATTATCGAGATCGCCGTGGAAACGGGTGACCGTGTATTACGCGGAGACCTGCTGGTTCGAGTGGACCAGCGCGTCGCCCGGAACGCGCTCACCCAGGCAGAGGCCGACCTCGAGGTGTCGCACGCACAGCTCGACAACTCCCGCGCCCAGTTCGAGCGATCCGAGGCCCTGCACGCGACGCAGTATATCTCGGACGAAGAATTCGAAGCCGCGCGACTCTCGGTGGCGAATGCCAAAGCCTCTCTGGTGCGGGCGGAGCGTAACCTCGAAGACTCGCTCATCGCGTTCGAGGACACAGAGGTCAGGGCCCCGACTGCTGGAATCGTCTTGAGCCGGAACGTGGAGGTCGGCTCGGTAATCCAATCCGCCAGTCAGAACGTGAGCGGCGGGTCGGTTCTTCTGCGGATGGCGGATCTCGACACGATGCAGGTACGCACCCTGGTCGATGAAACGGACATCGGGAAGCTGTCGCCGGGGCTCCCCGTCAGCATCACCGTTGACGCGTACCCGGGGCGGAGCTTCACTGGTTCCGTGCTCAAGATCGAGCCCGAGGGTCTCGAACAGCAGAACGTGGTGATGTTCCCCTTGCTCGTGAGGATCGGTAACGAAGAGGGGCTGCTCCGTTCCGGCATGAGCTGCGAGGTCGAGATCCACCTTGGATCGCGGGAGGGGGTCCTGGCGGTCCCCAACGCTGCCCTCCGCACAGAGGGCGACGTCGCGTCTGCCGCACAGGTACTCGGACTCGATATCGAAGTCGTGCGCGAACAGATGGCGGCCGGGCCCGCCTCCCGTCCGGAGGGAACCGGAGTGCGGCGTGCGGGCGTCGAGGGAAATGGGGAGACGATCACCTTCCGCGACCGGGAGATCACGCTACCAGAGGGCCTGACCGTGGCGGACGTGCAGCCGGTTCTCGATAAGATTCAAAGCGGCGAGTTCCAGCCAATGACGGACGAGGACCGCGCCATCATGGCGCGCCTTCGCGAGGCGGGTGCAGGAGCCGCTGAGGAGCCGGTGCGGCGCGCCACGATCAGAGATCTGGCGGGCCTCTACATCGTATTCGTCATGCGTGAGGGTGTCCCGACGGCCGTGCGGATTCGAACTGGCCTCACGGACACGGACTACTCAGAGGTCCTCAGCGGATTGACGGCTTCAGACAGTGTGCTGGTCCTCCCGAGCGCGGCGCTCGTCCAGTCCCAGCAGGATCTGCAGGAGCGGATTCAGCAACGCACGGGAGGCGCGTTGCCCGGGACGAGTGGCGGCGGTCGACCGCCGGGACGCTGAGGTCGGCATGGAGACGATCAGCGTAGCCCTTGCCGCCATTCGAGCGAACGTGCTTCGCTCGGTGCTCACGATGCTGGGCATCATCCGTCGGTGTCGCTGCCGTCATCACGATGGTGGCTCTGGGCTCCGGTGCCCAGGCGGCCATCGAACAGCAGATCCAGGCCTTGGGGACGGACCGCCTGTCGATCTATCCAGGCCAGTCATTTCGGCGCGGCGTAGCGAGCAGCAGCCGGGTCAGCCTCACCACCGACGATGCTGCTGCTCTCGCGGCGGACGCCCCGGCTCTTCGCGCCGTCGTCCCTGAGCTGTCCGGCAACTTTCAGGTCAAGTACGGTAGCCGGTACGCGAATATCCGCGTCGTCGCGACGACGCCCGAGTACGTGTCCGTGAACAACATGGACGTGGTAGCTGGACGAAACCTCAGCCATGGCGACGGCGACGCCCGCCGCCGCGTGGCCGTGCTCGGAAGCGCCGTTCCGGGGCTGGTCGAGGCCAACGGCGAGGCCATGATCGGCCAGGAACTGGTGATCCGGGGTCTCAGGTTCGAAGTCTTCGGGCTGCTGGCGGAAAAAGGGGGGCAGGGCTTCTCCAACCCCGATGAGCGGATCCTGATTCCGCTCGAAACCGGGCAGTACCGCGTGCATGGATCGGATCGCGTCGGGTCGATCACGGCCCAGGTGTTCCATTCGGATTCGATCACGGTGGCGATGATCGGCATCGAGGGAGTGCTGCGCCGCGAGCACGGCATCCGGCCGGGGGCGGCGAACGATTTTGATCCGCACGGGCACGGAGTTTCTCACCACGGCCCAGGAAGCAACGGAGACGTTCACTTTCCTGCTGGCGGGAATCGCAGCGGTAAGCCTTCTGGTTGGCGGAATCGGGATCATGAACATCATGCTGGTCTCCGTCACCGAGAGGACTCGCGAGATCGGCCTCAGAAAAGCGGTCGGTGCGACACGCCGCAACATCATGTTCCAGTTCCTCGTGGAGGCCCTGACCCTGTGCATGCTGGGGGGAGCGATCGGCGTGATCGTCGTGGCGGGCGGGCCGGAGGCCCTCCACCAGTTCAAGGACTGGAACACGCTGGTCTCAATTCGCGCGGTCGTTCTGGCGTTCGCATTCAGCGCGGCCGTGGGGATCTTCTTCGGGATGTGGCCAGCCCGGAGGGCGGCGCGGCTCGACCCGATCGAGGCGCTGAGGCACGAGTAGCAGCCAGGGCGGTCATCCCTGCTCCATTCCCGAGACGATAGCAGGCAACAAGACTTCCCGGCCGGCTGTGTAGACCCGTTGCCACAGTCCTCCCCACGGGAAGCGGGCTTCGCGCCCTGAACGTCGATCCGTCCACGTACAATCTGCTGCTGCCACGGTGCGATCAGGTTGATTTGCCAGTTCTTTACGGGCATCGCTGCCCAACGCCACACCACCGTCGTCCCTGAGCGACGTGGATCGGGCACACACCTTGCTCCCCTCCCCTGAGCGTGACGGGAGCGGATAATCCACAAGTCAGTCTGAGAGGCCTTCGGTGCCGTTCAAGAACGAATCCGGTAACGAACAAGAGCGCCACGCCGGGGTGCGTCCTGAACCGCGGCGACCACTGCTCGCCCGGTCGAAGTTCGCCGATCATGAGCTGTTGCTCCTGTCGCTGGTGCGGCGGGACGCCTCGGTCAGGGTGTCGGCGGATCACCTGGCCAGGCTGGCTGATCCCGGCTATCGGTCCGCATTCCACGCCGTGGCCTCGGGCCACGGCGTCATAGGACTGGCTCTGACTGCGCTTCGGCGATGCGAGGCATTCCGCACGCTGGACCGGGACACACGGGACGAGATCCTGGCCCCGCTCCGCCCGTTCGCCTTCCAGACGGCCCTGTGGGACGCGGAACGCGACCGACTGTTAGAGGTCCTTCGCGGGCACCGCCTGGTTCCGCTGGTCCTCAAGGGAGGGGCCCTCCGCTTGACGGTCTATTCGGAAGCGGCTGAGCGACTCTCCGGAGACCTGGATCTGCTGGTACCCGCACACCGCGTCCGCGACGGGCTCGAGGCGCTCGCCCGAGCGGGATACGTCGATCACTGGACCGATGAGGCCCGGCGCGAGCACCTCCGCCGGGGTTACCACCTGGAGCTGGCTCACGAGAATGGATTCAAGGTCGAGCTCCACTGGGACCTGGCTCCAAGGGGCGAGGGATTTCGCTTCGACTCGGCCGCTTTCCTGAATCGGTCCTTCATGCACGAACGTGAGGGAGCTGCGCCCGTTCGGGTCCCGGCGCCGGAGCACATGGTGCTGCACCTGGCGGCGCAGAACCGGGAGGACTCGTTCTCGCGGCTCAAGAGGCTGGTAGACATCGATCGGGTGATCGCGGCCACGGTCGCGTCCGGCGGTGGCATGGATTGGGACTACGTAGTCCGGCAGGCGCGCTATGGAGGTCTCCAGACAGTGGTGGGACTCGCTCTTCAGCTCTCCAGGCATCTGCTGGACACGCCCGTTCCGTCGGATGCGGTGCGCGATCTCGAGTTGCGACGGATCGCACGTTTCCACGTCTCCCTGCTCCGACCTGAGGCGTATGTCCTGACCCAACAGGCCTTCCGGAGCACGGTGGCCAGGAGGGCGCTGCACTTCTGGCTCATGCCGGGTTGGAGGAGTCGTGCGAGGTGGGCTCGGCGATTGGTGGGTGGGAGCACGAACCCCATGGCCCACGTCTACTCGGAGCGCCGGGGCGTGGTCATCAACCAGACGCTATGGGCGCGTGGCGTGCGGTCGTGGAAGCTCCTGAAGGTCGGTGCTTACCACCTCATCCTGTACGCCACTGCACTCCGAGCCGTCGTGGCTGACCGGAGTGGGGGCCGTTTGGACTTCTGGCGGGTGACGTCTCCGCCGGCTCGCCGCGACTCGACGATTCGGCGCCTTTCGAAAGGAGCCCCGTGGACTTCCCCGGCAAACATTACCTCGTAAGCCTGTTCCGGCGGCGGAAGGGTCTGCTCCTCCGTTTCCTGGCAACGACTGTCGCCACGTCGCTCCTGTCGATGACGGCGATCCTTCTGATCCGGGAGTTCCTGAACGGCGTGCTGGGCAACGGAGGCGGGCTCGCGGCCCGGGTGGCGGCCACGTTCGGTCCGGCCACGGCGCTGTGGGTCGTCGCCTTTCTGCTGATCGCGACCTACGTGGCGAGCAGTCTCGTCACGTTCGACAACCAGGTCACGCAGCAGCGTATCGTGAAGGTGCTGGAGCTGGGCATGATGGAGAGGCTGATTCGTCATATCCTCGGACTCTCCGTGCCGTTCTTCGACCGCCAGAGCCACGGCGACATCATCCAGGCTATCCGCATCGACGTATCTCAGCTCCGCACGGTCGTGCTGTCGATGGCGCGGCTGTTCCTGAACGCGTGTATAGTCGCGGCTCTGTTCGGAGCTGCGCTCCTGCTGAGCGTTCGCCTGACGCTCTGGTCGCTCGTTGTCCTGCCACTCGCCGTCATTCCGATCGTACTGACCGCGCGCCGCATCCTCGCCCGCTCGTTCGCGGTCCGCCGGACAGGCTACGTGCTGTACGATGTCATCCTCCAACTGCTCCAGGGCATCCGAGTCATCAAGGTCTTCCAGGCCGAGGAGGCCGAAGCGAAGGCCGCCATCGAGAAAGGCCGAGCCTACTTCGACCAGTTGATCGAGATGGTCCGGGTACGCTCGCTCGCCTCCGTGTACATGGGATCGCTTTCCGGACTCGGGATCGTGGTCGTGATCGTGGTCGGGGGATTCGACGTCATGAACGGCCGGCTGGAATGGCCCTCATTGCTGGCCTTCCTGATGGCCCTGCGTTCGATCCACGGGCCCCTCAACCAGATCAACTCAAGCTACGTTACGATCAAGAACCACGCCGCCGCCGTTCAGCGCATCGGCGAGATCCTCGAGATGCGCCCCGAGGTAGTCGACTCCCCGGGCTCCGCGCCTATGGCCGGCACCCCGACGACGATCCGGTTCGACGAGGTCTCCTTCGCGTACGACGAAGAGCGGGTGCTCGACCGCGTGTCGTTCGAGGTGACTGCGGGTGAGACGATCGGGATCGTAGGGCCCTCCGGGGCCGGCAAGACCACTCTGCTGAATCTCATTGCTCGCTTTTACGATCCGAGCTCCGGTCGGGTGCTGTTCGACGACCGCGACCTGTGCGATGTCCGGTTGGCGGACCTGTATGACAAGATCTCCGTGGTCACCCAGGACCCCTTCCTGTTCTCGGCTTCCGTAGCGGACAACATCGCGTTCGGCCGGGAAAACGCATCGCGCGAGGACATAGTCGCGGCAGCCAGGGCCTCCGGGATCGACGGCGAGATCCGGGCTCTGCCGGAGGGCTACGACACGCTAATCGGCATCGGGGGCCACGGTCTGTCCGGAGGGCAGGCGCAGCGTGTGTCAATCGCGCGAGCCCTGCTCAAGGACGCTCCAATTCTGCTACTTGATGAGGCCACGTCCAGTCTCGACTCGATCTCCGAGGTCCGGGTACAGAAAGCCATCGATCGACTCATGGAAGGCCGCACGACGTTCATCGTGGCCCACCGCCTGTCGACGCTGCGCAACGCCGGGCGTCTGCTGGTGCTCGACTCCGCGAGACTGGCCGGCATCGGTTCACACGACGAGTTGCTGCAAACGTGCCCGCTGTACGGCCGGCTATGGGGCGCGCAGCAGGTGTCGCTGCAGTCCGGCGACCTCGTCCCGCCGGCGCCGGACGGTTCCGCCGTGCCGATACGCGCGGTTCGCTGAGGAGATGACCGTGAAACTGCTCTTCCTCCAGGAAGTGTTCTGGCCCGCGATCGGCGGGATCGAAGTGCTCTGCCTGCGGGCCCTGGTCGCCCTGCGGGAGAGGGGCCACGAGCCGGTGGTCGTCACTTCGTTCGGCGACCGGGATCTTCCGGCGCGTGACGAGGTCATGGGGATCCCCGTGTTTCGGCTGCCGTTCCGAAAGGCGCTCGGCGGCCGGAGCCTGGAAGACATGATTCAGTGCCGTACGCAAGTCGCACGGCTGAAGCGCGAGCTCGAGCCGGACGTTATGCAGCTCAACTTCTCCGGCCCGAGCGGTTACTTCCTCCTGGCGACGGCAACGCGGGACGATGCGCCCCTCGTGATGGCCGTGCGGCACCCGCTGGACGAGTTGACATGCAGAGAAGGCTCGCTGACCTACCGTTTACTGCGCGCCGCGTCCTGGGTGACCGGGAACTCCCGCTCGACGCTCGATGCCGCCAGGAATGCCGTCCCGGAGATCGGGGCCCGGTCCTCGGTCATCCTCAACGGGTTGCCGGCTCCGGGACAGACCCCGGCGGACCTGTCGTTCGAACCGCCCGAGCTGTTGTGCCTCGGCCGGCTGGTTTACGAAAAGGGCTTCCACGTGGCCGTCGAGGCGTTCTCTCTCATCCGGAAGGTGTTCCCGGCTGCTCGCTTAACCATCGCGGGTGATGGTCCGGCTCGTCAGGATCTCGAGGCCCAGGCGCGGAGGCTCGGCCTCGAGCAGGCGGTTCGCTTTACGGGGTGGGTGATTCCGGACGACGTACCGGAGACGATCAACCGGGCCTCGATCATCCTCATGCCTTCCAGGGAAGAGTCCTTCGGCCTCGTGGCGCTCGAATCCGGACTGATGGGACGACCGGTCATCGCCTCGCGGGTGGGTGGCCTGCCAGAAGTGGTGCGGCACGGTGAGACCGGATTGACCGTGCCGCGCGACGACCCCGAAGCATTGGCTGGCGCTGCGGTGCGTCTGCTCAGGGAGCCCGACAGGGCACGCCGCTTTGGCGAGGCCGCCCGCGAACGCGGCCTCGCGACCTTCTCACTCGATCGATACGTGGATCAGTACGACGCTCTGTACCGCCGGCTCGCTGGGCGTGGCGCCGAGCGCAGGAAGGCGGGTTGACTTGCAAATCGTGATCACGGGCGCCGTCGGGCGCATCGGCCGGGTAATGGTTCAGGAGCTGGCCGACCGACACGAGCTGATCCTGCTCGACCGCCGGCAGCGCCGGAACGTCGAGTCGATTCGTGCGGACCTCACCCGGCGGGCTCCGCGGTGGCGCTACGGTCCAGGGAGCGATGTCTTCGCGTGGGAGCACCACCTGGAAGGAGCCGATGCCATCCTTCACCTGGCGGGAAACCCGAGTCCCCGGGCCTCGCTCCCGGATGCGCTGCGGGGCAATGTCGAGAGCACCGCGAACGTGCTCGAAGCGGCGGCCCGCTATGGGGTGCCCCGAGTGGTGTACGCGAGCTCATTCTGGGCGGTGCGTCGTGCTCTACGTGACGCGGTTGCGCGGGGAGCCGGGCCTGTGCCCGAGCCCCTCCACGCAAGTCCAGACACTCCGTACGGGCTCTCGAAGGCGGCTGCCGAGCTCGCCGGCCAGATGGCCGTCGAGGCAGGCTGCATCGATTGCTTCGTAGCGGTTCGCATCGGCGCCGTGAACTGGATGCCTCCCAGGGCCCCCGTCGATCCGATCCAAAGGCTCTCCGCCGTGGGTGTCGCCGATCTACGAACGATCCTCCGACTATGTCTGGAGCGTCCGCTGCGCGGATACCACGTGGTCTACGGGATCTCGCCCGTTCCGAACGGGCTGGTCGATCTCGAAGCCACACGGCGACTGCTGAACTGGTCTCCGCTCGAAACACACGAAAGCCCGGCCGTCGAGTTCCGGGTCACTCAAGCACTCTGACACAGGAGAACCAATGAACCCGTTACCGCAGGCCGTTACCAGTGCGGCCATCGAAGCTGACGAACGGCTCGAGCTCAACTCGAGCGATGTCGCCGCGAAGGAGATCGACGGCGAAATTCTTGTCATGAACGTGGCGAACGGCATGTACTACAGTCTCGAAGGCGTGAGCGCCGTGGCTTGGCGACTCCTGGCCGCCGGTCACAGCCTCCGGCACGCGTCTGCGGCCCTGGCCGCGAGCTTCGGAGTGGAAGAGGCCACGACGCTCGAGGACATCACGGGACTTGCCCTTCACCTGGTGGATGAAGGCCTGGTCACGGTCTCGGAGGCGCCGGCATCAGCGCAGACTCCGGCGATCCCGGAGGCCGAGGAAGGCATGCCGTATTCGGCGCCCCGCCTGACCGCATATTCGGACATGGCTGATCTTCTCGCCCTCGATCCCCCCATGCCAGGTCTGGCCGAGACCAGCTGGATCGCGCCGGACGAGGCGTGAGATCGATGCGAGAGACCTCGTTGTCCCGGTCGGAGCCGACTGCGTCCAGGCCGGCGGAATCGGATCGCGCCGCGCAGGTCTTCGGGAGACTGCGCTACACGTTCGAGACTGGCCTGAAGGCCGATCCAGAGGCCGCGTTCGTCGGCATGTACCGTCTCGCGGGACGGCTCGTGCGGCTCCGCGTGCTCGGATCCGAGCTGGCCCGCTGCGCGCATCGCCCGATCGCCCACCTGGCCGAGCCGGTTCCCGTCCCCGCGGACGGCGTAGGGGTGGAACGGCCGGTGCTCACGATCGACCTGTGGGACGAATCGGCGATCGACCTGGCGTGCGCGGGCTGCGTGGCACACGATGACCTGACGATCCAGAGTCAGGTAACGGCTTCGCACGGCAGCAGATTCGTGGTCGAAGAACGGGCCCAGCTCGTGACGGCGTTCGACCGGGCTGCCGGCCGCATCGTCGGCTGGGTAGGTGATGCGAGCCGGCTGACGCGATACGAGCTCGGCCGGCCGTTGCACTCTCACCTGCTGCTATGGCACCGGGATCGAGGCGTGCGCGCCGTGCACTCGGGGCTCGTCGCCCGTCACGGCCAGGGCGTGCTGTTCGGAGGACCGGGCGGTTCAGGGAAGTCGACGGTCTCGCTCACGTGCCTCGGGGCCGGACTCGACTACCTGGCCGACGATTACGTGGGTCTCGAGCCAGATGGGAACGGCGCCTACCGGGGATACAGCCTGTACTCGTCCACTGCGGTGGATCCCCTCCACATGCGGCGCTGCTTTCCCGACCTCGTGCAGCACGAGATACCGGGCGTGCTTCCCCACGAGGACAAGTCCCTCGTCCTGTTGGCGGAGCTGTTTCCCGGGCAGCTACCTCGAGTCGCGCAGATTCGAGCCGTGGCTCTGCCTCGTGTCACGCAGAGCGAACGCACCATGATTCGGCCGGCTACGACGTTTGACGCCCTGCTTCGCCTCGCCCCCAGCTCCCTCATAGCCCTTCCTCACTCGAACTCCGGGGCCGAAGGACTCGACGTCCTGACCGATTTCGTCTCTTCGGTGCCCGCGTTCTGGCTGGATCTGGGCCGCGACCTGACATCGATTCCAGTCGCGGTGGAGCGAATCCTGGAAGAGGCGCTGGCGTCATGAACCACCTCATCAGCTGCATTGTCCCAGTGTACAACGGCGAGCGATACATCGAGGAGGCGCTGGACAGCATCCTCGCTCAGGCGTGGCGGCCGCTCGAGGTACTCGTGGTGGACGACGGATCGACAGACCGTACCGGAGATATCACCCGGGACGTGGCAAAACGGACGCCGGAGGTGCGCGTCCTCACGCAGAAGAACGCCGGCCCTGCCGTGGCCCGCAACACGGGTCTCGCCGGGTGCGGTGGAGAGCTCATCTGCTTCCTGGACGCGGACGACCTGTGGCACCCGGAGAAACTGGTGAGGCAGGTAGCGCGCTTCGATGCTGATCCCAAGCTCGACTACTGCGTGCATCACATCCAGAACTTCTGGGAGCAGGATCTGGCAGACGAAGCCGAGAGTTATCGCGACCACGCCCGCGGACAGCCCATACCCGGCTACGTAACGCAGTGCCTTATGGCCCGCCGGCAGGCGTTCGAGCGGGTTGGAGATTTCGATCAGGGCCTGCAGCACGGAGACTCGATGGACTGGTTTCTCCGGGCCCGAGCGACCGGGCTGGTCGGGGATCTGATGCCCGACGTGCTCTCATACCGGCGAATGCATGAGGGCAACCGGAGCCGGACGCAGGCGTCGGGGAGCCTCGACGAGTTTTTCGGAATCCTGAAGCAGTCGATCGATCGCAAACGTGTGGCTGAAGGTGCGGTCTGACATGGCGCGTAGCGACGTGTACCGGGCGGTCCTCTCCACCAATCTTCCGGGAGATACCGAGACTTTGCTCCTGGGAGCGTGCCTTCTTGACGGTGGAGACGCCCGCCGGGCGTGGAGGTCGCTCGTTGGGGCAGGGGTGGACGTCTCCGAGCTTCTGACACGCGGCGGACACGGAATGCGGCGCCTCGCGCCCTTGCTCTACGAGGCCCTGCGGAGACACGGTCTGGATGCCGATTCCGGGCTGCTGACGCGTTGCCGGATGGCCAGCATGCGTGAGGGGCTACGCGCCCGGGCGTTCGCCCGAGCAGCGCGTGGAGCGTTTGACGTTCTCGAAGACGCCGAAATCCCGTTCATCGTTCTCAAGGGCGCCGCGCTGGCAGAGCCGGTCTACGGGAATCCAGTTCTCCGGCACAGCCACGATCTGGAGCTCCTGGTCCCGTCGGCCGAAGTGCAGCGCGCGGCGTCTGCGCTTCGAGCCATCGGCTGCGAGGGGACAGAGCCTCTCAGGGCAGGCGGGAAGCTGAGAGTACACCATGAGAGCGGGCTTCCAATCGTTCTGCGGACCCGTCTGTTCGAGCCCGAGCTATACGGTGGAGATTGGGAATGGTGCTCCGAGCGCACGGCGAGCGTGAACGTCGCCGAGCGCAAGGTCCTGACTCTTTCTCCGGGTCTGGCCCTTCACCACGTGTGTGTCAACGCGACTTACGGACACGGCCGCAGCTCGCTCCAATGGGTGACCGACGCGATCATGCTGATCCGTCGCTGCGGCGATCCGCGCTCGGACCTCTACCTCGACTGGCGTGACGTGACGGCCTGTGTAGGGCGGTCGCGCACGGGTCTCCCGTTGGCCACGGTTTTCGGCTATCTGCAGCGTGACCTGCACGCGGACATCCCCACCAGGGTTATGCGAGCGGTTCAGCGCGCGGCTGCCACCGCACCAGGCCTCGAGCGAGAAGTGGCTCTGCGATGCGTGTGGTGGGGACGGCCGAAGGATTTCGCGCGGGCACTGCGAGCGGACATGGGCTGGCTGGATCGTATACGGATCGCGTGGCGGATCTTGGCTCCGTCGCAGGCATACGCGGCGTACCGACTGGGCACGCGACCGAGCCTGCTGGCCCTGACGGCGTACTACGCCCGACGGGCGACGCGCCAGACGGCCCGGATCCTGGCGGGCCAGTTCTAGCATGTCGCCGATGGTCGGTCAGGCTGAATCGGCCGATTCCAGTTCCGTGCTCGGTGGCTCAAGATAACCGTAGCGGTCCATCAGGGTCACGGCCCTCGGATCAGACATCAGAGCCTCCACGGCTGCCTTATGCTCCGGCTCGCGCCAGCGGCCTACCGAGGACTTCGAGATCGGACGCAGCCGCGGTATCCATCCCTGGCTGCGGGGGACTCGAGCCGTCTCCGGGTACCCGAGCATTCGTTCGTCGAATGGCAGGTCGGGGAAGCCGCACAGGCTGCGAAGCTCCCCCTCCAGGTCGTGGACCAGGTCTTCGTATTGCACCGTGCACACCCCTCGGATGAGCTTCAAGAGAGCGTCCCGCCTCCACGTCCTGAATCCACCTCTCCGGGGATACCCAATAGCGGTCCGGCGCTCTGCGGTGTCTGGAGGTCACGACATCACGGCCGTCACGCACGATGTGAATGAAGCGTGCACCCGGACCCAGGTAGTCCAGGGCGCGCCGCGCGAACAGCACGTTCTTCGGTGTCTTCTCCGACCACCGCGTGCACGAGGCCGGAATCTCGATCCGCACCAGCCGACGGTACACGCGATCGAGCTGGAATGCGGCATCAAGGTCCACGTCCGCGGTGTAGGCCGTTGGGCAGAAGGCGCTCGTCTCGATGTCGACCGTCTGGACTTGCGGGTGACACGAGAGGAGGCCGTTGAGGACTGTCGTGCCCGAGCGGCCGCATCCGCCGATCAGAATAGCACGGCCAGTCATGGTGTCGATGCGCCGGAAATTCTTCCAGTCGGTGGCACGCCACAGCCACAGCCGGCGCCGCAGCCAGCGGCGGTCCATAGAATGCAGCGAATCGTCAATCCGCGCCCACAGCTTACGCACTCAATCTCTCCTCGACTCTGGCTCGTCCGGCACGTGGGGAGATAGGGTTGCGGGATTGCCCACGACAGCCTCCCTTATGCGTTGTACAACGTAACGGAGCGTCACGACTTGAGTCAGAGTAGCGGACAGCCCTCAACGCGGGCCGATTGCCCAGCGCACGGCGGGAGTGCTGCCCTCTGGCCGGGCAGATCCCTGCGCCGTTGGCTATTCGCGCTCCTCGGTGTCGTCTCCGTTGGGGTCGGCTTTGTCGGCGTTTTCGTGCCGGGCCTGCCCACCACGATCTTCCTGATCCTCGCTTCCTATCTATTCACGCGTAGCTGCCCGTGGCTCGAAGAGAAGCTTGTGAGGAGTCCCGTCTTCAAGCCGTATCTTAGATATCTCGATGGCGATCGGGCCATGCCGGTTCGTGCGCGCGTCGCGACCATCGCAATGATCTGGATCGCGGTGAGCACGAGCTGCGCTCTCATGGCCTGGAGAGGAGCGCTGACCCCCGTGTTCGTAGCCGTCGTGGGAGGGTTGGCGCTCATCGGCTCGGTCGTCGTGGCCATGGTGTATCGCGGCCGGCCCGAGGACGGTGGTGAGACCGTCTGAGTCTGAGGTTCTTGAGACAAGCAAGGGACCGTTGACTGCCAGACCATGGGTTCCTTTCCCTGTTCTGAGCAGTACGCATGGTTGTTGTTGCTCCTCTTCCTCCTCCTCGGACCGATTCTGGGACCTGGTCGATCCGGCAGGACATCCTCGCACGCCTGGATGGTTCGGAGTGCGCCTACAGTGAGAACTGGAGAGCCGGCACGTAGAAGGCGAACTGCAACGCGACCATGGCGGCAAATGCCGCTGCGACGGGAAACGGGCCAGACAGGTCCGCTCGGTTCCCCCACCGGGTGGTCACCTGTTCGGCTTGCGAAGAAGTCATGAACCAAGCGATCCCAGCCAGGCATACGGCGTTGACTCCAAGGTTGAACCACAGGAAGAGCGGCCCCGGTGTCGTCCACGGGCCGATCATGCCCGGAGCCATCATGGCGATACCCACGAGAACAAGGGTCTTGAAGACGTATCTCTCCCCAGCGGTTGAGAGAGCGAACGCTCCCGCACAGACCGCGAGCGGCAGCACCGGCAGGAGCAGTCTGTCTCCGAACGATCCGCCCGGTACGGCTCTGAGATAGATCGTCGCTGCGTAGAGGCCGGCTACCCCGAGAATGGCCCAGCCCCACTCGGTTCTGTACCTCCAATGCGGGCGGCGTAGGGCCTTGATTCCGATCAGAACGCAGAACACGACGAGCGGGCTGAACGAGAGCTGGTGGTACTGGAAATAGCGATCCACGGCGTACGTGAACGGATTGCGAACACTGTTCTGGTAGCTGCTCAGCAGTGCGAGTGTCTCATCCAACGTGGAGCCGGGGATGCCCAGCTCCGCGAAACGCGTCACGATCCGGTCGGCCTTCAATCCCGGCATGGACGGGTCGTTGAGCCAGTAACTGTCTGGAAACCCGGGAACCCCCGCCCAGATCTGGAGCTCTGGCGTGAAGTAGAACGACGCTGGCATTCCAAAAAGCAAGTAGTGCAGACCTGTACCGGCGCCCACAACTGCGACGGCCGCCAGGGTGAAACTCACCACCGATCTCGACCAGGCCTTCGATGCAGGCGCTTGTGGCGTCGGATTCCCAAAAGGGACCAGAGTGAGTGCGAAATAGAGCAGAGTCAGACCTCCGAACACGATGCCCGGAAGAGGGTGCATGACCGCCACGATCCCAAGGAGTACCCCCACCACGGGAGGAACCCATGCCGCGCCTTCGTCATGGTAGCGTATGAGCAGGACTAAGACCCCAAGAGCGATCGCTGCTTCCACGATGTGATCGTTGTAGGTCCGGGCGAACGGGAGAACGCATGTGGCGCCCACCACGGCGCCGAACAGCCACCGCAACGAGAGAGTGTCCTCGCCGAACCTCCTCCGGAGCGTTCGCAACAGAAGAAAGATCGCCAGAAGCGAGAACCCGCTGGATGTCAGAACGATCAAGAAATACAGGATCTTCCACCCGGGGTCGGTGAAGGTGACGATCCGGTGCAGCGGTGCGACCACGGCCGTGGAGTAGAAGGAGAGCAACGGCGGCTTGTTGGAGTAGAAGTGTCCATCGACATACACCATGTCGAGGGAATTGAAGAAGGGGGAACCCTCGGTCGCGACCGTTCCCCTGGCCAGGATGCTGTCTACGACGGCCAGGCGAGACGCTGGATTCACGCTCGCAACCGGGCTGAGGAAGAACAGAGTCACGATCGATCCGCGCACGAGCGCCTTCCGGATCATCTTGGGTATCGACACGTCGATTCGCATCATTCTCCTGTGTTCACGGGCAGCACACGCTTCAGTCCGCAGTCTCCGGCTTGACCAGGTAGGTGCAGCACTCTTCCTCGAACCGCACATCCCAGTCCTCGCTCATCCGAGCCCATTCAAGGAGCCGACCCTGCCGTTCCTTATCGAGCAGAAGCCCATCGATCGCATACGCCGCGAGAAGGCTGTCCACGGCCAGGCCCGCGTTCAGCATCCGGTACGCTTGAAGCTGGTCTGCGGGGTACAGCTCCACCCGTGCGTCCACGAACACCTTCTGCTCCGGTGCGGCCCACATCAGGAAAGACCCGGTCATCTCCGTGTGAAACAGCCGCTCGGTTGAGCGTCCAGCATCCCGCAGGTACTCCACTGACGCGACCGGAGTGTTGACGGAAATCAGGGGTCGGAGGTGTGGGGGAAGGGGGAGGTGCGTCTTGAATGGAGGAAGCAGCAGAAGAACGCCCAGCAGCATCGCCGCCAGAAATGTACGGTTCATCAGGACGTTACCCTGCCGGTCCTGGTGCTCTCGATTCCCATTGAATGCCGACGCGAGCTGCTCCACCAGGATGGGCAGGGAGACCAGGGAGAACCACATCACGTGTCGCTCGCCGCTCAGCGCGAGCCAGAAGAAGACCGCCAGCACCAGCAGATCCACCGGGTTCGGCCTGCGGCGGCCCATTGCGGCCGCGCCAGCCACGAGCATCGCGTAGAGGAAGAACAGGCGTCCCACGATCGAGGCGGTGGTGGTGGGAAGCCACTCGTCTACGATCCGCTGGATCGCCGGGTTGCCCATGAGGCCGAACACGTACTCGAAGACCCGTGGGCCGCGCGGGTTCACGAGGATCGCGACGGCCGTCAGGCCACCCCAGAGCAGCAACGGCCGCACCCTCTCGAGAGCCTCACGCCATCCGCTTCGCGAACTGAGAAGCTCTCCGGCGAAGACCAGGGCGATCAGCACTCCGCCAAGCACGAATGACCCGTGCATGTTGACCCATACGACCATCAGGAGCGGCAGGAGCCACAGAACGTGCCGATGCTGTCCGTCATGCCGCACGCCATTGCCCCTGGCGCCATGGGTGCGGCGCCACGTCTCCAGGATCAGGAGATAGCCGACGAGGATCGGCATGGCGAACACCTGCGACCGAAGGGACCAGTTCGTCATCCCCACGGCGAGCGACAGAATCAGCAGGCCGGCGCTCAGGCGGACGCTGCCGCCGCGCAGGATGCACACCCTCAGCAGAAGCGTGTAGGTGAGGGCCAGTGTGGCCGCGAACGTAACGAGAGAGAGCGCCGCGCCGCCCACCCGGAAAATTCCGTACATCAGCACCTGGGAGAGCCACGGCTGATCGTAGTACGGCTCCCCTGCGCGCGTAAACGAGAAATGATCGACGAGGGGGATCGCGCCGTTGTCGACGATCCATCTCCCGTAGGCAAGTTGCCACCAGTAGTCGCTGGGGGTGATGGGCCAGACAAGAGCCCGAATGATGACGATGGTCAGCGCGGCCGCTAGCCAGACGTGGTCGAGCGTAGGGAATCGCTCGGCGATCGGGCCGGTCGCAGCCGATTCGGTGGTTGTCTTCACGACGCCAAGCTAGATCTGAGGTACATCAGCGACAACAGGCCGCTCGTCGAACGACCCGGGCGCCGCGGCCGCGACGCCCGAACCGTGGTTGGTGGCCGCGGAGGAGAAGCGCGGCTAGTCCTTCTCCTCGACGGGCAGTGCCGCGACTCCGCGTGTCAGTGCCTGGATCTTATCAGCGTCGGCAGCGTCGAATTCATAGTCCACGGCGTACTGCTCGGCCGCTGCCACGTGCTCCCGACGTTTCCCGGCATAGCCCTCCCACACGGCGATGAACGCGGCGTCCACGTGTCGATACGCGGCGGACACCATATCGCCGGTCGCCTTCGCCACTCCCGCGGCGTGCTCCATCATGTTCCGCGCGTCCCCGAACTCGCCGGCGTAGAAATATAGCCGTGCGGACTGGTCATACGTCACGTACGAGTTGGGGTCGTTCTCTGGCATTCCCTCGGCGGCGTCCCGGTACAGCTTCGCCGCCTCTTCCCATTCCCCGGCCTCGTACAGAGAGGCGGCGGATTCATACAGAGGATCAGCCTCCGACAGCGCGGTGACCGTGATCGAGGGCAGCTCGAACGTCGGCCGGTCCTGGGCTCCCAACGTCGTGGGCAGGAACAGCGAGGCGGCAGCCGCCGCGGACAGGATTCGGAACCCGGTGCTCATGGTGTGCCTCCTTTGGGCAGAACGGAGTCTCCGCGATCGGACCGGACACGCCTGGGGGCCGCGTCAAGAAGGATCCGACATCCCGGTCGCCGGAGATTCGGGACCAAGCACATTGCGAATATACAAGGTCTGTGTGTAACCGGGTATTCCAGCCCCTGTTTTGTCGAATACGATGGAGATCTGCCGTCACGCGGTCGTCAGACGTTTATCTGGACTGCGCGACTGATTGCCGGCTTGGATGCCCATGGGCATCTTCCCGGGGCCACTGCCTACAGACGGCATCACATGAGGCACCACTCCAACCACGAGGCGATCCGAGAATGCGTTTTCTCTACGCTCTTCTGCTTGGTCTGATCACTCTGTATTCGGGCCATCTTTCGGCACAGACCGTTGCCGGCCACTCGCGGGTCCGCGAGGCCGTGAACGTCATCGAGACCTGGCTCGACGCTCAGCGCGCGTACGAGAGTATCCCGGGCATCTCCGCGGCGCTCGTGCACGACCAGGAGCTGTTGTGGGCCGGTGCCACCGGGTACGCGGATCCCGAATCCGGCGCGCCGGCGACGGCGGAGACGGCATACAGTATCTGCTCGATCTCGAAGCTGTTCACGGCGATAGGTGTGATGCAGCTGAGGGACGAGGGGCGGTTGCGGCTCGATGATCCCGTGGGAGACCTTCTTCCGTGGTACGACATCCAGGAAGCGTTCCCCGGTTCATCGCCGGTCACCGTCCGAGGAATCCTCACGCACTCCTCGGGTCTTCCGCGCGAATCGGACTATCCGTACTGGATCGAGCCGTTTGACTTTCCCGATCACCAGCAGATCGTTGACCGCCTGGGACACCAGGAGATGCTCTACCCGTCGGATCGCTACTACCAGTACTCGAATCTCGGGCTGACGCTGGCCGGAGAGATCGTGGCCCAGGTCTCGGGAATGCCCTACGACGAGTATGTGCGGGATCACGTCCTCGACCCGATCGGGATGAGCAGCACCTGGCCCGACATCGGCGATTATCCTGACCCGGGCAGGCTGGCCGTGGGGTACAGCGCGACGCGACGCGGTGGGACCCGGAAGCGCATGCCACCGTTCCACGTCGAAGGGATCTCTCCAGCCGCCGGGTTCGCATCGACCGTCGAGGACCTGGCGAGGTTCGCTTCCTGGCAGTTCCGGATCCTCGACTCCGGCGGCGACGAAGTCCTGAGCGGCAACACCCTGCGGGAAATGCAACGCGTGCATTGGCTGGATCCGGGTTGGGAGATCACGCGCGGACTGGGCTTCGGCGTGTACCGGGACGACGGGATTACCTACGTGGGCCACAGCGGACTATGCCCGGGTTACCGCTCCACCGTGCAGCTCCACCCGCCGAGTCACCTGGCGGTCGTGGTGATGATGAACGCGATCGCCATCAGCCCCTCGGCCCTCGCGATCGAGGCGTTGCGAGTGCTCGGCCCGGCCGTGGATGAAGCGATTGACGAGAGCGTGGCTATCGAGGACGGCATCCTGGCGGCTGATTACAAGCCGACCGAGCTGCCGACGGAGTTCGAGCGCTTCCTGGGGTCCTACGACGAGAATCCGTGGGGTGGCGAGGCCGCGGTCCTGCCGTGGGAGGGAGGGCTGGCGATACTGTGGCTTCCGACCATGGCTCCGGCCGACGGGCTCACGCCGCTCAAGCACGTGGAGGGAAACACGTTCCGCAGGATTAGAGAGGATGGCGAGCCCGGCGAGGTGTACGAATTCGTGGAGGACGACGCGGGGCGCGTCGTCGGGCTCAGGTACCACAGCAACACGTACCCGCGCCTGACAACCGAGTAGTGGCCGGCGATCGCCGGATCGGCTAACATCCCGGTGTCCTGGCGCGAGGGGACGCGCGGCCGCTTGGGGGGCCGCTCCTGGTACACGTAACTCATGTAATGAAGAACGGATAGAGATCTCATGCTAGACTTTCTTACGAAGCTCGGCATCGAGGAGAACAATCCCGGCGGCTTCTGCGGCGAATGGCTCGGTACGGGGCCTCAGCTCGAAGTGACGAGCCCGATCGACGGCGCCGTCATCGCCCAGGTCCGGCAGGTCACGGAGGAGGAATACGAGAAGATCGCGGAGCGGGCCCACCGGGCGTTTCTCGATTGGCGGAAGGTGCCGGCTCCACGCCGGGGCGAGATCGTGCGGCAGATCGGAAACAGGCTGCGCGAGAACAAGCGTGAGCTCGGCCAGCTGGTGAGCCTCGAAATGGGCAAGATCGTCGCCGAGGGGGAGGGTGAGGTCCAGGAGATGATCGATATTTGCGATTTCGCGGTCGGTCTCTCCCGTCAGCTTTACGGCAACACGATGCCGTCGGAGCGACCCGACCACCGGATGTTCGAGCAGTGGCATCCGCTGGGAGTCGTCGGCGTGATCACCTCCTTCAATTTTCCGGTGGCTGTCTGGGCCTGGAACGCGGCCCTGGCGGCCGTCTGCGGCGACGCGACTCTGTGGAAGCCCTCGAGCCAGGTGCCGCTGTGCGGTGTCGCTGTGACGAAGATCGCCGCCAAGGTATGTCGGGAGAACGGCGTGGACCCGGCGATCTTCTCGCTCGTGACCGGCAAGGGCTCCACCGTCGGCGAGCGGATCCTCCACGACAAGCGGGTGCCGCTGATCTCTTTCACCGGTAGCACGCAGATGGGCTTCCGGGTCGCCGAGGCCACAGGCAAGCGTCTTGGGCGGACGATCCTGGAGCTCGGCGGCAACAACGCGATCGTCGTGAGTCCGAGCGCGAACATGGACATGGTGCTGCCGGCGATCCTGTTCGGAGCGGTCGGTACAGCCGGGCAACGCTGCACGAGCACGCGTCGGATCATCGTGCACGAATCGCTCAGGGACGAGCTGGTGAGCCGTCTGACCAGGGCTTACGAAGGTGTTCGCATCGGAAGTCCGCTGAACAACGGCACACTCATGGGACCGCTCGTCACACGTGGCGCCGTCGCCGACCTGCAGAACGCGATCGAGCGGCTGAAAGCTGAGGGTGGAGAGATTCTGTACGGCGGCGAGCCTCTTGATGGTGACGAGTATCCGGGCGGCCACTACGTGAGGCCGTGCATTGCCGCAGCGAAGAACGACTACTCGATCGTGCAGGAGGAGACATTTGCTCCGATCCTGTACATCATCGGGTACGGGTCGAAGGACGCGTCTCTGCAAGAGGCCGTGGAGGAGATCGAGGAGGCTCTCGAGATTCACAACGATGTCCCGCAGGGTCTGTCGTCGGCCATTTTCACGGACAGCGTGCGTGAGGCGGAGTACTTCCTGTCGCACCGCGGCAGCGACTGTGGCATCGCGAACGTCAACATCGGTACGAGCGGGGCGGAGATCGGCGGTGCCTTCGGCGGTGAGAAGGAAACGGGCGGTGGCCGCGAGTCTGGCTCGGACGCGTGGAAGGCCTACATGCGCCGGCAGACGAACACGGTCAACTGGAGCACGGATCTGCCGCTCGCGCAGGGGATCGAGTTCAGCTGAATGCCACTCACGGAATCCGCGGAGTGACGCGCGTGTCATGGAACGGTGGAGCCACCGCGTCGGGGCGAGAACCGAGCCGGCTTGCGCGCCTCAGGCGGCGGCGGTCTCCCGGATTCTGGGGCGCCGCGCGCGGGACAGGAGAAAGCTCGCTCAGGCGCGTGTGGAGCCGCCTATCGGCCCCGTCTAGAAGCGCGGAACGAGGAATCGAGCTCCGATCTGTTCGTACGCGAGCCGCAGACTCTCCAGGCGAGACGGATCCCCGTCGAAGGCTCCGACGACCGCGCCGCCCGATCCGGCCTGCTTGACGCCGGCTCCGATCTGACGGCCGGTTTCGACGAGCCGCCGGTTTCCATCCCCTACATCCACCAGCCTGGCTCGCAGCTCGAAGTTTGCGTCCATCAGGGGCGCGAGCTGCTCGGGAGAGCCCGCGACCAGTACCTGCCGCGCCTCGTCCGCCAGTCCAGCGAGGTCCTTGAGGATGGCGTCGGCCTGTGGGTCCCCCTTCGCCACGCGCTCTCGCAGCCGGTTGTGTACGTGTTCGCTTCCGGCAGCCATTCCCGGGTGCCAGGCGACGAACAGAGCCGGCAGACGATTCGTGGGGAGCTGCTCGTAGCGCCCTCGTCCCGTGGCGCTGAGGAGGGAATCTGACAGGTCCATATACGTGACTCCGCCCAGCACCTGCGCGACCCGGTCCATCAGGCCGCCGTGGATCCCGAGCTCCCGGGTCTCGACCTCGAGTGCCAGGGTTGGAAGATCTTCCTCAGGGATCGTCGCCCCGTAACGAAGTGCGAGAGCCCGGAGTATGGTCACGGCCAGCGCGCTGGATCCGGCCAGGCCGACCCGTTCTGGGATGTCCGTCTCGTACTGGAGAAGAAACCCCTCATGCGGCAGGGGAGCCCTGTCCAACCATTCTCGCTCGGGGGCCTCGTAGAGGAAGCGCCGGCAGCAGGCGATGGCGAGTCGGTGAGGGCTTCCGGGTTCGGTCGAGACCCGCTCTTCCAGCGAGGAGAGGGAGTCGTGATGGAGGCGGCCGTCACGGACGGATCGAATCTCGACTCTGGATGCTGGCTCGATGGTGGCCTGGGCCGCGAATCCCGTGATCGCGACGGCCAGCGCCCGACCACCGTACCCGTCGGACGGGTTCCCGGCGAGACCGGCGCGGCTCGGGGCGCTGGTTCGGACCTTCATGAGGTACCAGTGTCAGCGCTGCGGCGCTTCCAGGTCAAGAGGATAGCCGTCTCGGATCAGGGCCTCGGCCCTGGCGGCTCCGACCGGACCCGAGAAGTGGAATCCCTGGGCCTGAGTGCAGCCCGCCTGCTTCAAGGCCAGGAACTGCTCTCGTGTCTCGATTCCCTCTGCGATCACTTCGACCTCGAGAATCTTCGCCAGCTCGACGATCGTGCGGGCCACGCCCCACTTCCGCAGCTTCTCGCGTCGGTGGCTGACGAAGGATCGATCGATCTTGAGTGCCCCGACTGGCAGGTCGTGCAGGAGGCTGAGCGACGAGTAACCCGTGCCGAAATCGTCGATCGCCACCTGGATGCCCATTCCCTGGAGACGGTCGACCACCGTGACCGCATTATCGGCGTCTTGCATCAGGTCGCCCTCGGCGATGTCGAACCGCACCTGGCGTCCCTGGATCCCTTGGCTCTCGAGAATCTCGCGCACACGGTCCAGGAAGCCATCATGGAATAGCTGGCGCCCGCTCACGTTCACTCCGACGGGGGGTGCGTCCGCGGGCGAGAGATGACTCTTCCACAGGTTGATCTGTTCGCACACGTGCTCGAGGACCCAGAATCCGAGATCGTGAATCAAGAGCGATTCGGTCGCCGCAGGTATGAACTGGTCCGGAGGCACGATTCCCATCTCCGGATGCCGCCAGCGCATGAACGTCTCGAGGCCCGTGATCCGGCCATCCAGCAGCGAGACGATCGGCTGGTACTCGAGATAGAATTCACGTCGCTCGAGGGCCGTCGCGAGGTCCGCACGCATTCTCTCGCGCTGCTGGTGGTTGTCTTCGACGGTCCGATCGAACACCTGGATCCGCTCGCGCGCACTACTCGCCCGGACAGCTGCCGCCGAAGCGTCCGCGAGGAGCGAGTCAGGCTCGGCGTACGCCGGTCCTCCAAGCACCAGGCCGATGCGCACGTCGAGACGCACGTCGCTTCGGGTGGTCGGGAAGGGCCGGCAGAGATCCTTCCGAACACGGTCGGCGACTTCGAGGGCTTCTTCGATCCTGCGGATGCCTTCGACGACGAGCACGAACCTTCCAGGACCGTCGATGGCCGTGGTGTCGGCAGGTCTAGTATGCCCGGAGAGGCGCCGTCCGGCGGCCGCCAGGAGGTCTTCGACCGCCTGGTCACCGCTGCGGTCATCAACCCGGTCGAGCCCCACCACTTCGGCCACGATCACGGCGAACTGGTCATTCGGCGACCGCTGCCGCCGCCGGATCGCCTGACGGATTCGATCGAACAGGATCGGACGGGCCGGCAACCCTGTCCGCTCGTCATACAGAGCGGACGCTCCGCTTTGTGCCAGCTCCGCGCTCACCTCAGCCAGTGCCGCCTGCTGCTGCCTGGCATGGAGGGCTGCTCGGCGAACGGCCCTCTGCATGCGCTCCTTCGTGGCGAACAGTGAGAGTTGGGTCGTCAGTCCGTCGAGGGCGTCTCGGATCTCCGAGCGACCAGCATTGCCGCTGGACCGGGGAGGCGCAGTCGTCGCGAACAGCTCGAGCATGGCGACAGGCTTGCCGGCGGCCAGGATCGGAAGCAGCGCGTAGCCGGCGAGTCCAGCATTCCTCGCCGCCTCGCGGGCGCGAGTCTCCGGCAGCGCGATCAGGGGCTCGATTCGAACCAGTGGCTCCTTGCCGTCCTCGCTCCAGCCTGCGACAGGACCGCGCTCGAGGGCCCGCTCCAGTGCCTGGAACGACGGATCATCCTTGACGCTCGAGTGCCAGCGAGTGCCCGGGCCTGATCCGTTCTCCCACCGGGCGAATGCCACGGTCCAGCCCATGACTTCGCTGACCTCCTGCATCGCGACGTCGAGAGCCTCGGCCAGGGTGCTGGCGCGAGACGGCAGGTCGGCGAACAGACGGCACATCTGCCTTCTCTGCCACACGGAAAACTCAGGGCTGAGACCGTTCTGCGCAGCCCCGGTGTCCCCGGGCTGTGCGGCGGTCGTCGGCTCCACTGGAGACTGGCTTTCGTTGTCCCGCATTGGCCGTCTCGTCCTCTCTGGCGGAGCGTTTTGCCATACGCTGCCGCGGTGTACGAATGACACGCGAGCCTCATGCCTTGCACCCCGTAACGGTGCGTGCCTCGTAAGGCTCTATTTCAATACACGTTATCTTGGTTGGCGTGCGCCTGGTGGGCGGTGCGCGCGAAGCCAACGGATTCCGGAAGGTGCAAGACCTTAGCCAGTGCATTTCGTAGCGTATTCGGTAATCCTGCCACGGTGCGAGAACGGCGCTCCGCACTGAAACTCCATGTAACCGGCCGATTCGCGCTGGCACGCATCTGGAACACGGGGAGTTTGATAAGCCAACCACGGTCTGGCCGAACCACGCCCGGTGAGGAGGATCAAATGAGACGACAGGTAGTGGCCGCACTGCTCGTGGCAGGCCTCGCCGCGTGCTCCAGCTCGAACCCCGAGGTCGAGACCGGACCCGACCCGCAGGCGTCGAGCATTCCGGGCACCGGTTCGGACTCCGGCACCGAGCCCGCGCGCAAGAACGACAACGTGCCTGAGAACGCGAGCACGGCGGCGAAATTCGGGATCCCTCCCGGTCACCTGCCCCCTCCGGGTCAGTGCCGCGTCTGGATGCCGGGCGAGCCGCCGGGGAAACAGAAGAAGAAGTACCCGTCGGGCGACTGCTCCTCGGTTTCTCGAAGCGTGCCGGCCGGCGGATGGCTCGTGTATCGGCCGGGTGAGGACAAGAAGGAAGTCGTGGTCCGCGAGTACGGAAAGGGCAACCACGTGGTGTCGATCAAGGTATTCGACATCGTGACCGGGGCGTTCCTGCGTGAGCTGGATCTGGACGCGAACGGCTAGAACGGCCTCCCGGTGCGGGCCTGGCTCCTGGCAATCTCCGTCTGACTTGCCGTGAGACGGGTCCGCACACCCTGAAAGCAGCCCGGCGCCATCAGATTGCCGGCCGCAACGCAGTCCACGTGGGCGAGGCCGATGGAGTGCCCTAGCTCGTGCGCCACGATGCGGGGCATGCTGCTAGCCAGATCGCGGGCCCCCAGCGGGTCGAGCTCCGCACCTATCACGGCGGGAATGCCCCCGATGTAGATGCCCCCGATCGAGCCTCCCAGGTCGCGGATCATGAACACGTCCCATCTTCCCGTCAGCAACTGCTCACGCGGTAGCAGCGAGGCAAGGACGCTGCCGGTGAAGGGGATCTCTCCGCGGATGACCTGGCCGAACAGGTCCTGATTGGCAGCCGGCTCGCGCACGATCGATTCGATAACCCACCGGACCCCCGCCTCAGCCCAGATTTCGTTCACGCCTTCGAACAGCGTGCCGACCTCGGGGCCGGTGAGAGTGGTGGAGAGCTGTGTAAACTCGTCCGACTCGAGGAGGTGAACGCGCACATCGAGCGCGATCTCGGAGACCGCGTCGGAATCCGCCGGCGCGGAGACCCCGCCCCCGCTGTCGGAGTCCGAACAGGCCGCAGCCCCGAACAGGAACGCCACTGCCGCCAGGATCACACGAAACTCCGCCTGTCCCTTGACCCCTCTCATCCTTGCCATGGCCCTCGTTCTCACATGAGTCTCGCCGCCGCTAACGGCAGCCTGTCGTCAAGGAGAACGCGTGCGACGCGAACTCAGGTTCCCGGACGCGTGGCCCGGATGCAAGAACGGGCCGGCCCATACCCGGGACCGACCCGCTCGAAGGTCGCGCGGATGGGCGGGGTTAGCCTTCCAACGCAGACCTCAACACTTCGAGGTGGATATCGATCCGGGCCTCCAGGTCCTCCGGCATTGGCATCCCTCTCTCGTGGCAGCGCTCGGCCACCATCGAGTCGACGTCCAGGATCCACATGTCGAGCTCCGGGGCGGCGTGCCTCCGAAGCGATCCCGTCGAAAGGACGGTATCCGGGTCGCCTTCCGCCTCGCGCGTCGCGCGCCACGCACGCAGTATCGCCCGGTATTGCCGGGCGCGCTCGACGAATCGTCCGGCCCCGTCCATTGGATCGGCGAAATTGCGGCACGACATCGGTCGCTCCGCGTCGAGCTCGCAGCCTTCGGTCCGGTGAAACACGCAGTTGCCGTCGTCGCCGACTTCCAGGACGCCCGACCCCTCCTGCACGTACTTACGGATCACCTCGCCCGTGGTCACCTCGAGTCCGCGTGCGATCCGCGCTACCTCGTACGGAGTCAGGGGGATCCGGTTGCCGGGGCAGTGCGGTCCGCATGTGACCCCGGCCTCGGAGGCACGGCGCTGCAGGTCGTCCAGAAAGTCGTCCATCATCGCCAGCGTCTCCTGGTCACGTCTTCCGCTCGCATCCTCTAATCCGTCGTCGGCGTTTCGGTCGGCCCGTTCTTCACGTACCGGTCCATCCACTCCTGCATTTCCCACAGCATGTGCAGGAGCGATTCGCGCGATCGGTATCCGTGGCTCTCGTACGGAAGCATGACGAGCCGGACCGTGGCGCCGAGGCCCTGCAGAGCTCCGTAGTAGCGACGGCTCTGCAAGGGGAACGTGCCCGAATTGCTGTCCATCTCGCCGTGGATCAGGAGGATCGGTTCGTTCACCTTGTCCGCGTGCATGAAAGGGGACATCTCGTAATAGATCTCGGGGGCTTCCCAGTACGTGCGCTCCTCCGCCTGGAAGCCGAAAGGTGTCAGCGTGCGGTTGTAGGCTCCGCTCCGGGCGATGCCCGCGGCGAACAGGTCGGAATGGGCCAGCAGGTTGCCGGTCATGAACGCGCCGTAGCTATGCCCCCCGATCGCCACTCGTTCCCGGTCCGTCACGCCCTTCTCGGCCACCACACTCACGGCGGCTTCGGCGCCGGCCACGAGCTGTTCCACGTATGTGTCGTTTGGCTCCTCGTCACCCTCGCCGATGATCGGTAGCGACGGGTCGTCGAATACGGCATAGCCCAGCATCACCCACAGGAAGGGTGACCAGGCGCTCACCCGGGCGAACCGGTAGGGAGAGTCGGTCACCTGGCCCGCGTCCGCGGCGCTTTTGTACTCGGTCGGGTACGCCCACATCAGGGTCGGAAGTGGGCCCTGGTTGTGAGCATAGCCCGGCGGCAGGTACAAGGTGCCCATCAGCCCGACTCCATCCTCGCGCTCGTAGCGCACCAGTTCCTTCTGGATGCCCTTGAGCTGGGGAGTGGGGTGTGGGAACGCAGTGACCTGCGTGAGGTCACCGGTCTCGAGGTCGCGCACGAAGTAGTTCGGCTGAATGTCCACCGACTCCCGACGCGTGAGGACGTACCGGCCAGCGTCGTCCAGCAGCTCCAACGGCCGCTCGTAGTAGGGCGCCTCCGAGCGGAAGAGCCGGGTGGTTTCTCCCGAAGCGAGATCGAAGCGATCGATGAACGGCCGGTCACCCTCCGAAGAGGCCCCGCTGCCAATCAGGAAGATCGATGCGCCCCCATCTGCGGTCCGGATCACGTACCGGCCGAATTCATTCGGCTCCATGAGCGGGTTGCCAGGGTCGGCGTAGCGATTCTGCAGCGATCGCTCCTGGAGCAGCACAGGGCCCGCGCCGACGTCGCCTGGGCGGATCTGCCACACGCGGAGCTGCCGGGTCTTCCACCACATCTCGCGCAGCATAGCGAGGTCGTCCGATCCCCACGAGGTCCCGGCGTAGCGGTACCCGAGAGTCGCCAGCTCGACCGGCTCTCCGTCGAACGGGACGTCCTGCATGAAAACCACGTCACGGATCTCCGCCTCCCGACCCGCGTCGCCGCCGTCCTGCGCTTCGGCCCACACCAGCGTTGCCGGTGCGTCGGCCCTCCAGACAAAGCTGCGCGGGCCCTTCTGCACACTGCCGAACGCGATCGGGATCTCGTCCTGCAACGGAACGTCGATGATCTCATGGACGTCGCCGGTAGCCACGTCGCGGATCTCGACGAGCTGCGGGAAACGTGACGCGGGAACGCGGTACGAGTACGGACGGTGGATCCAATGCACGAGGAGAAAGCGACCGTCCGGGGAGGGGCTGAAGCCCCACGCGATGCCCGGGTCGGCCACGGGCTCGATCGAACCGGCGAGCGATACGCGTGCGAGCTGCACGGTGAAGTAGTGGTCGAACAGAGCCTCGTCGTACGGATTCTTCAGGAGATCCTGGTACGTGCGGGCCGGTGCCTTGCGACCGATGCTCTCCTCGATCACCGGGCCCGTCGGAATGCGGGGCTCCGCCGGCTCGGTGGCGCGGTCTTCGGGAACGAATGCCGCGATCAGGTTCTCGCTGTCCGAGAGCCACGTCGGGGCGTTGCCGGCCGTGAGGCTCAGGTTGGCACCGGTGAGACGTCGAGCCCGGGCGGTCTCCACTTCCAGCACCCATAGCTCGATGCCATCCGCCGTCGTGTTGGTGAACGAGACTTTCGTGCCGTCAGGCGACCACCGGATGTTCTCGATCCGGGCGTCGGCCGGGAGTCCGGATACGGCCGTCTCGGCCTCGTCTCCCATCTGCCTCACCGCGAGACCGATCGCCCCCGTGGTGCGGCTCCGGCCGTCGATCGCCGGCTTGATCCTCATACCTGCGAGCTTGAGCTCCCGCTCGGCCAGCTCCGCGATCGGCGGATAGCTCGGATACTGGACGAACAGCATCCACTCCCGGTCTGGCCCCAGTCTGACGGACGGCGTCGGCAATACGTCGACCACGTCTACGATCGCCTGGTCGGGCGTCTGGTAAACGGCTGCTGTCGTGGACTGGGCGAGGAGCGATTGGGAGATCAAAAGGCTGAGGGCAAGGCCAGCGGCAGTGGAAACGAGCCGGCGCCAGCGCGGCGCCTCCACGCACGTATGGAGTCGCATGGATCCTCTCCAGGTCGGACGGGACAAGTTACCTGAATGTCACACAGGGCCCGTAAGGTATGCAGGGAAGGGGCCACAGGCGATTCGGCCGGCTTGCCCGAGCGCGAGCCGACCGGAAACGTCACTCGGCAGGCGGGTTAAGCGCCCCCGGTTGAGGTGTCTGGCGGGCTAGGCAGATCCGCGCGTTCGCGGCTCGAACAGCGCGGCGAACAGCACGAAAGGCAGACCCAGGGCAGCCAGGAACCGGTACATGATCTCCTCAACCTCTGGCAACGGATTCGCGGATGTCGGCCGTCCGAAAACGACCGCCGAGTGCCCGTACGTTGAAGCCGGGGAGTCAGCCAGCCGTCAAGTCGATCCGCCATTTCGTCCCAATTGGACCAAGAACGTGGGGTCTTTATGTCACGGCGAAAGCGGCTGCAGGTCACCTGAAGTGCCGGGGAGAAGCCTGAGAGGCGCTGAAGCCGCGAATGTGTGGCGTCGGTGCTACAGGATCGATCCTGTCTTGCTTAACGCGTTACATGATGTATCTGGCGTGAAGCGGTATGTTTTATAGTGTTATACGGTTGTGAAAAATCGCAGCTGATTCCCACCTTGCCTCCTACCCGAACACGTCCTCCGCCACCACAGCTCGCTCCACCATCCCGGCCACTTCCTCCGCCCCCGGCTCACTCGGCAGGTATCACCGGTACATGGTCGCGATGCTCTTGAGCATGCCCAGGTAGGGATCGAACTCGGGAGTGGTGGAGGCCGCCTCGGAGTCGATCCACGCGATCGGCACACGGGAGATCGATCCGGGCCTGCGCAGCTCGGTCTTGATCAGAAGCTCCACATCCAACGCGAACTGGTGCTCGATGAGGTTCGGGAGGATGTCGCCCGCCACGTCGGCCCGCCACGCCTTGAACCCGCACTGCGTGTCGGTGATGTCGCCGAGCAGCGGGAGCATCCGCTTCCACAGGGCGATGAACTTCTTGCCCCTCTCGTTTCGCGAGCCGCCCTTCACCACCACGGACTCCGGCTCGCGACGTGAGCCGATCGCCGCATCGCTGCCACCGCGCACGATCGGGTCGATCAGTAGCCCGAGCTGCCCAAGGTGTGTCGAGAGGTCGGCGTCGGTGTAGGCGATGATGTGGTCTGCCGATCCGTCCTCCGCTGCGGTCGTCCACATCCCGTGCTGGATCGAGCCGCCATTCCTGCTGTCGTACGTGGACTCGAGACCGGATGTGACCGGAGAACCCTCCCGGATCGCGTCATCGAGGAAGATCACCCGGACCGGGGCATCCGGCGTGCGTTCAGCCAGGATTTCGAGCGCCATTCGTCCGCTCCCGTCGGAACACCCGTCATCCACCGCGATCATCTCCCAGGACAGGGAAGGGAGGTCGCCGATGAGCCATTCAAGTTGGTCGATCTTCCGGACGAGGAAATCCTCACGGGGGGGGTGCATTCCGGTGGGGAGGATACGCTCGTGCTCCCGGAACATCGCGAACACGACGCTGACGCGCAGGGGCCCGGCGTCAGGTTCGGTGGACTCGCTGCGTGTCTGGTCGATCTCCTCCACCATCCGGCGCGAGCGTGCCAGCTTGACCGCCAGGTGCAACAGGAGGAGTACCTCGTCCCTTCGTTCCAGCAGCGACGCTCCGAGGCGGTCGAGTTCCGCCGGGGAAGGGCAGGCCGTGAGGATGCTCTCCGCGGTCGTCCGCGCGAGGTCCAGGTGCACGGCATCGCGCAGGTCCAGTCCTGTCGGAGCTGCGGATATGGCTCCGGCGACGGCTGAAGACCAGGACTCGGTCACTCGGTGGTCCCGCCCGTCTCGGAAGCGGCCTCGTTTGCGGGGCCGAGGTAAATGACGCCCTCACGTCTCGCCGACTCGGGCGAATCCAAGTAGAGCTGCAGTTCGTGCGATCGGATCCGGGCGTAGAAGAATCGGTCCATGGGTCTCTCCGCAGTTGACGGTGGATCACGGTAAGCTGCCCGCGTCTCGGCCGACAGATTCCACCCACGCGTGAGTGCGCTACCACGATCACCCCCGCAATAATACGGATAGCTCAGGTCTCCCTTCGGCATAGATTCCGCGCGTCTTACAAACGTCCCGAATCTTCGCCACCGAAATAGATCTGGCGGCTACAGATGGATCCTTTGTTCCCCTCGGAGGATCGATGAGAGGCAAGGAGAATAGACCCGGCCGCGGCCGCAACATTGGCCTGTGGATACTCGCGTTCATCCTCATGCTGTCGGCTGGCGTGTACCAGCGATACACGGGCCCAACATACAAGCTGCGTGGTTCCTACAGCGCGGGTGAAGAGGTCATCAAGTACCGGCTCATCCGCTCGGCTTACTCGACAGCTGATACGGTCGTCACGGTCCCGGCTCCTGAAGGCGTAGCGGGAGATCTCGTGTACCGGCGGTACCCGACCGACGATGAATTCACGCGCGTTCCCCTGGTGCGACGCGGCGAAGAGCTGGTCGGTACGCTCCCGGCCCAGCCGCCGGCCGGCAAGCTCGAATACCATCTCGAGCTGTTGACGGTGGTGGGCCCGATCGTCGCCCCGGACACGGGAGAGAACGCGGTCATTCGTTTCAAGGGTGAAGTCCCGGCCTGGGTTCTGATCCTCCACGTGGCCTTCATGTTCTTCGGCGTAGTGGTCGCGTGGCGCGTCGGTCTCGGCGCGCTGTTCTCCGCGGACGGAGTCAGGAAGCTCAGTTGGGCAGCGCTGATTCTGTTCACCGGGGGCGGGTTCCTTCTCGGCCCGTGGGTTCAGAAGTACGCGTTCGGAGCCTGGTGGACGGGGATACCCTTCGGCTGGGACCTGACGGACAACAAGATGCTGATCATGTGGCTCGCCTGGTTCTTCGCCCTCGTGGCTATCGGCCGCGGCGCGAAAAAGGACGTAGCCGAGGGCGGTTCGACGGGCGAGAGGCAAGCCCGAATCGCGGTCGTGATCGCTGCCGTCGTCACGGTTGCTGTATACCTTATCCCGCACAGCATGGCGGGCAGCCAGCTCGACTACGATGCCGTGGACCGTGGAGTCGCCCCGGGGGAAGCGATCGGTATTGGCTGAGGGGCGTCGTCCACTGGAATACGAAGGCGAATACCATGGTAGAGATAACGGCCGAACTGACCGAAGGTACCAGCGTCTCTCTGAGCAACGGCCGTCATACCTGGCCGTCCGACGAGCCGTTTGACAAGGGCGGGGAAGACACGGGCCCCGCGCCGTACGAAACGCTGTTGGGATCCCTCGCTGCCTGCACCCTGGTCACGCTCGTTCTCTACACTCGTCACAAGGGGATCGAGCTCGAATGAGTGAGCGCCCGCTACACGCACGATAAGGTCCCGGCGCCGGAAGGGCAGAAGGGAATGGTGGACCGACTCACGAGCTATGTGACGATCAAGGGCGAGTACGACGAGCCCGTCCGGAAGCGGTTGGAGCAGATCGTGGGGCGCTGCCCAGTGCACAAGACGATCGAGAACGGTGCGCACGTCGTGGACGAGGTCGAGTTCGTGGCCTGACGGCACCGGATCGATGTTCGCGGTGATCCGGGTTGCCCTGCTATTCTGATTGCTGCTCTGGGCTGATCCAGCTGTGCCCTGAGGATTCTTATCGATACAAGGAGGAACCCCGATGTCCGAGAGCGTCTACAAGGTGATCGAGCTGGTCGGCACGAGCACCGAGTCCTGGGAAAAAGCCGCCCGCGCCGCTGTCGAGCGGGCCGGTGAATCGCTGCGCGACCTCCGTGTGGCCGAGGTCTCCGAGCTGGACATGAGCCTGGTAGATGGCAAGGTCCAGCTGTACCGGGCCAAGGTGAAGGTGTCGTTCAAGTACTCGGACTAGTGAGGTAGGATCGTTATGCGGCATAGGCTGTCCGGCGCCTGGCCGTTATGGGTCGGGCGTCTTGCCTAGCCTGTAGGCAGCAGAATCAGCAGTGCCGCTGCCACTACGTGGGCGGTGCTGCCGGCCATCACGCACAGGTGCCAGATCGCGTGCCCGTATGGAATGCGACGGTTAGCGTAGAAGTAGACGCCCCCCGTGTAGGCCAGTCCTCCGATTGCGAGCCAAAGCAGGGCCGCGCCGGGCAGGGCTTCGAGCACGGGCTTTGCCGCGATCACTACCAGCCAACCCATAGCCAGGTAGATCGCAGTCGAGAGCCGCCTGAAGCGTCCGGTGAAGAACAGCTTGAACACGACTCCGGCGGCGGCGAGACCCCAGATCACACCGAACAGGGCCCAGCCCCAGCCACCTCGCACGCCGGCCAGCGTGAAGGGCGTGTACGTGCCCGCGATCAGCAGGTAGATGGCCGAGTGATCCACTACCCGGAGCCGGGCTTTGACGCTTTGGCTCGGGGCCGCGTGGTAGAGCGTGGACGCCGAATAGAGGACGACCAGCGTGGTGCCGAATACCGCCGCGCCCACGATGTGGAATACGTCTCCCCTCAGGGCCGCCAGCGTGACGAGCACGCCCGTAGCGGCGATTCCGCACAGCGTGCCGAACCCGTGCGTGAGCACGTTTGCGAGTTCTTCGCGGCGATACCTCAGCCTCGCCAGCTTTATCCTGCGCACCGTCGCCCGACTCCCTGGTTGATGAACTGTGGTAGAGGTACTGATCGATCCACGCCTCAACATAACCGGGGCGTTTCAGTGTGGGAACGTCTCCGCACGATGGCGGTTCCTGGGCCGCAGATGTTGAACTGAAGCAGAGGAATCCGGGAGGTGATTGCAGCAGGAATGTCTTCCCCCCCTTTCTTCGAGGCTCAGGTTGAAGTTTGTGTTCGGTCTGCCGCCTGCCGGAGCGGGGGCGGTGGGAGCCACGGTCACGCGTGACACCCCGATTCTGCCTCAATCCTCAGGCCAGCGCCTCGAGGGCGTTGAAGTAGACGGATTTGGGGATGTCCCACGCGGTCTTCCAGCGTGCGCCGGCGGTGTAGTAGTCAGGCTCCACCCCGCGGCTTCTGTTCTCCGCGATCAGTGCGGCCACGGGATCCTCCGGAAGCTCGGGCGCTGTCCATCCCGC
>Ga0255058_10000183_pt1 | contig 37036 bp, 68 predicted proteins | sample Cases_109_9_MG_FD_188637 | JGI IMG/M metagenome (GOLD analysis project Ga0255058, IMG submission 188637) | Seawater microbial communities from Amundsen Gulf, Northwest Territories, Canada - Cases_109_9 | ecosystem: Environmental > Aquatic > Marine > Gulf | place: Canada: Northwest Territories...
CGGTGTTGGACATTAGGTCACGATTACACCTGCGCGGCGTCAGAAGACATTAAGCCAACCCCAGAACAAATTAAAAAAGGTGTCGAAGGGTTCGTTGACTACGCCACAATGTACTGCAAAAGGTGCGGACATATTTATATACCTGGGAGGAGATAATATGAAGAGTAGTAATCCGTTTACCGATGAATTTATGAGGCAGGAGATTAAGTTCATGGGTTTAAAGAAAGGACAGAAGCCCTTAACAAAGATGGAGGGTATTGAAATTAGGCACGTGGAAGTGACAATGAGGTGTGATGACTACCTTAATAAAAACTGGCGAGCCGAGCCGATGGTATGTCCAGTATTTTTAATAGATGGGAGGCTATGGATGAGCTTGACACCGATGGAAGTTGAGTCAAACTATCTAGCGTGGACCTGCTCTGAAGGAGTAGTAGGGATGGGAGGTCTCGGAATCGGCTATACAATCCTGCGAGCGGCGAACAAAAAAGAGGTCACGCAGGTCATTGTATTTGAAGAAGATATGCGAGTAGTGAACCTGTTCAAGTCGCAGTATGCAGACAGGTCTGAGCTGGCAAAGATAGAGTTTGTGATTGGCGACGCGCGGGAAACAATGAAGGACTACATATTCGATTTCGTATATATGGATATCTACCCTGACATGTTATCGGACGAGGCGTTCAGTGATGTCGAGTTATTTAGGTCCCAGAACAAAATCAAACGGTATAAGTTTTGGGGGCAAGAAAAGGTCGTGCTAGGGGCTCTAAATGAAGGTATGATGGACGTCTTAGATATTGATAGAGAGACTCAGCAATATCTTTCTATGTGGATGAGAACTAAAAAATCAAACATGTACGATGGTTACTGGGGAGACCTTGAAGAAGAAGTTGCTATATTAGAGGAGATTCAATATGCGTAAATTTATTGAACGCGTAGTACGAGAATGGGCCACCCCGTTTGGAGAGTTAAAATACTTCAGTGAGATCGAGTGCCTAAAGCGGGAGGCGAAGGGGTGCTATTTGGATGCCACCTACCTGCCCGATCATGTTGACTGTGGTTTGCAAATGTACCACATTCTTCGTCCTGACTTGGCTTGCGCCGCAATAAGGTTTAATGAAATTATGGACGAGTTAAAGGAGTTGGGGGAGGACGTTCCAGCACAGCGGTTGCCTGAATTGTAATAAACGCCGTTTCATATATTGCAGGAAGGTGCCGTACACTGTAATATACGGGTATTGGAAAGGAAATAATAAATGGGCGAAATTATTGATCTCTCGAAGTTTAACGTGTCAGGTAAAGTTGCGGCATGGGCACTTCGGTATCTAATAGATCAAAGGCCCCATGCAATATGGATAGAGAAACGAGGGGCACAAATTTGGCACATAGGATGGGGTGGTCGTTCAGTAGTGTACACGACATCCGGTCGCTTTGAGCTAAAATCGTTCCGGCGCTTTGAATACCGGATTTTTGAAAACCTGCGTGAGCGGGAGATTGGTATAAGGAAAACATTCGCTGAATTTAAAAGGCGAGCTTTCCATAATAGAAAGGAGACAGGAAATGACCGATAAAATTGAAGTAAATCTTAAACAGGCTGTAGAATTTGCAGCCAAGGGCTATGATGTGACGTGCTATGTCGTAACCCAACCGCTCGCAACTAAGAAAAGGGCTAGTGGGGATCAAATTATTTATCAAAAGACCATGTTGATGTTATCTATGAAGGGTGTTGATCCCACCAAAGGTACAATGGAAGTCGCTTGGAAGAAAACAAAGAAGGATTTATGGTCCAAGGATGTCACGCAGCCTTACTCACGCTCGGATATAGAAAAGTCTATGTCCAAGCATGGATGTCCTGATTCTAGTTGCGTATCATATTTAACCAATAAGTTAGAAGTATTGCGGAGAGTGAACGGAGGAGGGTAAATGGCTGCACTGTTGGAACACAAGAATTTAACTTTGGATGAGCTCATCCATTACGGCACACTTGGCCAAGTACAATGGCTAGACGCTGACATTGCCAAGCGGCTAGAAGAGTACCGGCAAGAGGAAATTGATACGTTGATGGAGGATCGCAAAGAGCAAGATGATTATATCACCGAAATTGATAACCTGGAAAGCGATCTAAACTCTTGCGAACATGAAAAGGAATCTATGCGCCATGTCATCAATGTATTGCGTGATGAGTTTGAAAAGTATCCGCAATTAAAGAACAATATGCCTACCGTGGCTACCGCCATGGAGGAGTTTGATTAGTATGAACCAATTTGCCACAGCATGGATTACAGAAAATATCACAAGTGAGCCGCTCCAGGTACTCGTGTTCCTATGGCGTGAGGCGGATTTAATACGCGCCCGTCACTATTGCGCCACCAATGGATCTACGCAGATGTATATGGAGTGGACTCTTCAATGGACTGATAAGAGTTTGGAAGACGGTGCTGGTGAATACCTCGCACAGTGTAAAATAGAGGGGAGTGAAACCCGAGCGGATGTAGAAGAAATATTCAAAAAACAACTACAAGGTGCTAAATGAACGAGCAAGACATTAAGGTTATAAAAATGAAGGAATGGCTGCGGCATGACGGTATTGTTGATATGCTGGAGTATATGTTATCTGAAGCCAAAGCGGGTAACTTAATTGGTGCGGCGGGGGTATTCCTAATCAGTGAGCAGGGTGATGATAAGACTCCCGGCTTAGGTATAATGAAAACGGATAACATGGATGACAATGTCTTCACTGTCGTCGGTGCTCTTGAGAAAATAAAGCTTCAGTTACTGTTAGACATGGAACCCGAATGAACCTCGTCCTTATGACATCGCGCAGTGGTAGCTCTTTAGTGTGCAAAATTCTGGCGGCGCATGGCTTACGGTGGCAGGACGGTAACCTTAACCCTATGCAGCAAACACGAGGCGGGGTGGCACCATATTATACCTACGAGCATACTACCATAAAGAGAGCGCTTAAGAGATGCACTCCTGATGGCCACTGGCCTATGGGAGAAATGGTAGAGGTGACTAACAAACGGTTAGATCTTATGAAGGCAACCATAAATATAAACGGCCTTGATTTTTTGAAAGTGGCCGCAGAGTTCGCTGATTTGTGGTTAGCGTGGGGCGCCATGATGAGCGAACCTATCAACTTTATTAAAGTTTACCGCCCACCTGAAGACATTGCAGATAGTCTCGTGCGGCGCGGAATTGGTGCGTGGCAGCTAGGATATGATGTCAGCACAAAACGTATGGAACTAATGGAACCATTGGAAGGACGATGGGTATCGACTCCTCCTTTAGCTAATAGTGATTGGGAGAGATCTGGAATAGTTCAGGTGCTAGATGAAACGGCCGGATACCACGATGAGAAATTAATCAAAGGCGCGATAGAGAAAGGGAAGTTTCATGTCTAGAGGACCAAAGAAGAACTTCTACGCTATTAGAAAAGGATGGCAATGTAATGCTATAGTTGATTCCTGGGAGGAATGCGAACCGCTTGTGAGTGGTTTTAAAGGATCGGAGTTCAAAGGGTTTGTGACGTTTGACGAAGCGGAAGACTATTTGGATGAAAATACTCAAATTGCCACTTTAAAGAGGAGACCAGTTGATGAGAAAAGCGGGTAAAATTTGGGGCGAGACATCGCTCATCCATGCCAACAGTGCGCTGGAGTTCCATCGTGTTAAGATAAAGCATGACGGGTTCTGCTCCAAGCACATGCACGAGTTCAAATGGAATGGGTTCTTTGTTGAGTCAGGTCATTTGGTTGTGCGGGTATGGCAGGATGAATATGACCTCTGTGACATAACACAGCTAAAAGACGGCGACTTTATGCAAGTTAGACCTGGCCTATATCATTCGTTTCATGCGCTTGCAGACACTGTCGCTTTTGAATTATATTGGGCAGAATTTAATCACGATGACATTGTGCGGGAGAGTGTCGGCGGGATGACAGGTGTGGAGGAGGAAAGACAATGAGAAAGATAGTAATACCAGACGATGAATCCATGACGTTCCCCAACATAGATTGGAGGGAAACTTTTGTCTTGGAACTTGGAAATAAGCGAAATGACAAAGGCACTTATCGCAGTTGGTATGAAGTCCAGGGAGCTGATTACGAATGTGTCGATTGGAACGGACAAGACGGCGCGCATGAAATTAATATGGGCAGTCCGTTAAATGAGCCCTACTGGGAGTGGTCGCCAGACATCGTTACCAACTTTGGTTTCACAGAACATGTCTGCTCGGACGGTAGTGCCCAAGAACAGTGTTGGTTTAATCTCCATCAGTGGTTGCGGAAAGTTGGCTCAAGGCTGTGCTTTGTGATGCCTTATCCGGGGCATTGGGATCACCATGGAGTGTATCAACCAACCACAGAATGGTATAAAACATTCGCAAAGCTCAATGGGTACGAAATTGAGTATCTTGTGGTCAATAACAACCGACAGAGGTTCACTATCTGCGGGAGGCTGCGGCGCCTTAATACAGACAAAGTGTTTACGATGCCCTCACCTGACTTGGTGTATATAACACCACCAAAGAGGCGAGTCAATAAATCTGAGAAAGAATGTGGGATAGAACCCACTTAACTTGAAAGGAGAGAATACAATGAAACTATTTGCGTATATAACAGACCCCGAGCAATTTATGGAGGGCGGCGATTATAGTCGTGAGCTGTCCGTCCACGTATGTTCAAGCAAGACTATGGAAAGCGCGGGATGGATATTGCTTCATGAAGTCGAGATACATACGGATACGGTCGATATTGAATCGCTAACCAAGTCGGCACTGAAAAAGATATACATCGAGGAGGAGAGGGAACGAGCTGACCATGAGGTTAAGACACAAGCGTTCGCAAACCGCCGAGCTAATCTACTGTCGTTGCCCGCCAGTGTCGTGCCTATTGATGACAACATGGGGGAGCCACTATAATGAAAACCTTCGTAACGTTTGGGCAGAGTCATACGCACAGGGTCAATCAAAATACCTTTGACCGTGACTGCGTCGCGGTCATTGAAGCGCCTACTGCGGCCCGGGGTAGGGAGTTGGCATTCGAATTCTTTGGTCCCCAATTTTGTTTTAGTTACTTTGAAGAACAATGGGTAGAGGAAGACCAACTACACTATTTTCCAAGAGGGTATATAAGAGTCAATGGAATAAAAGACGAGGACGGAGCATCATGTTTCGGTCCAGGAGGAACTCCACAATGAATCCACAAGACCCATTAGTACACGAACAGTTGACACATCTGGTTGAGCAAGGCCGTAAGGCGGTGGTTGCAGATGTCGCTATATTAATCGTAAAAGGATTTGATACTACTGTTGGCGCGCCAGTAGTGATGCTGGTGTCGGATACAAAAAATCAACAAGACGACGATGCACATGAAATGGCAGTGGTTATTGATGCTCTCTTTAAAGGTGTCGATAATCTACTGAAAGCGGCCACAAAGGACGTGGAGTTGATTATTCGGAATAAGTTGACGGGTGAGGAGATGACATTAAATGAAAACAACTTTGGGCACACCGTCGTTAAGATAGATGAGGAGCATTGGAAAAAGACAATGAAGGGTGTAGATGGCTAAATGGGGAAAAATATTCAAAGACCCAGGTTAGGTCAGAAGATCCAAGCCCGCGACAGGCTGCGACGTATTACGAGGCGGCAGGGGTTGGGTAGTGCGTTCCGTAGTATGTGGGTGCTGTGTCAGGAAAGGCCTCTTAAGGCGAAACCTGTTGAAGGAATTTACATCGGCCACCGCACTTATTCAAACGGTCGTAAATGGTACGGTGGGGACGATGAAGGTACCCTGTACCAAGCGGATGAATGGTTTGAGGTTTGGCTTATCATTCCAAGCGCACGAGAGAACCCCGTGCCAGTAATGCCAGAAGACACAGTGTGGTTAGAAAATGGTTAACGATACACGCACACAATGGATTGGTGGGAACGGTTCTATTTGCGGATCTGGATCATCCCTCGAGGCCACTGTGGTGATGCGAGAACGACTCCCAATGCTCGCTAAAAGGTATGGCATTGAAACTGTCGCGGATGTTGGTTGCGGTGACCAATGGTGGGTAAGAAAGGTTGAGTGGGAGGTTGAGTATGAAGGCTTTGATATCGAACATCAGCCAGTCAAATTCAACTGTATCGTAGACGTGTTACCAAAGGCCTACGATTTAATCATGTGTTTATACGTCACCAACCATATGACGACTTGGAAATACATCCAGCAAACGATTGAAAATTTTCAAAAGAGCGGAAGCAAGTATCTTCTGCTCACCTATGCAGACGGTCCAAAGGATCGTGAACCTTGGCATTGCCCAATCGAGTGGCCACCGCTTGAATTGTTCCTTGCTAATGATAACCCGAAGTGGAAATGGTGGCATGGACTATGGGAATTAAAACCATGAAAACATTAAACTGGTCACCCTTACGAGTTAATTTAACACGTGAGCAATTAACAGAACTACAGACTGATTGGTACAGTAGGTTTATACTGTGGCACATTTCAATCTGGTGTAAACGATTGGCTAATCACATTCACGCTAAATATAATCCTAAACTGGACTTAACATGAAAGCGACGTGGTGGGGATACAAACATATGAACGGCAGCATCCAGGTCAAGCTGTTCTTTGGTAAAATGGATTTGGTAGAGGCAGACGAGTCTCCTTTTGTTAGGAAAGTATTTCAACCCTTCGAGGCGGAAGGCAGAGAAGATGCGATCAGCATAATCAAAAAGAAGGAGTCTTCAGATGGGTGAGTGTAAAGAGTGCGGATACGATACTGAGTTTCTATTCTGTGATTACCGTGTGCCTCCGTTGGCTACTACCGATTGCCTATGCCGTGACTGTGCGGGAGCGGCAGCGGTGGACCGGCTCGAGGAATTAGAAACGGAAATGAACGAAATTAATCAATATGTGGAACAGCTATGAGTGAAGGTCAACTGTGGAGTACGATGCGGCAGCAAATGGGAGCGGGCAAATGTTGGCGTGAGGCGACGCGGCATGAAGATGCTCTGCAAAAAGGTATCGCAGATGTATCCTACATTTCAATGCTCGGGCAACACGGGTGGATTGAGTTGAAGCAAGTCAACGAGTGGCCAAAGAGGGAGAGTACCATTTTACGAATCGATCACTATTCGGATGACCAGCGGATGTGGTTGAAGCGTAAAGGAAAATCCGGGGCCTTCACTTGGTTGTTCCTTAAGGTTCATCGTGACTACATGCTCTTTGATTGGTTGTCGGCTCAACATGTAGGCACGATGCCTAAGAAGCAGTTGATGGGTGCGGCTTACGGGTTATGGCAAGGTAGGATGGACTGGGATGAGTTAGGTGAGAAGTTATGCAGAGAAACGAGGTATCTACCATGAAACTATTAGATAAGCTTTTCGGATTATTTGTAAAGAAGGAAGAGCCTAAACCAAAGAAGAAGGTCAAGCAACCTCACATTATCAGGGTGTCACATAAACCGATACCCTTCATAAAAATAGAGACAAAGAGCGCGGCGAGCTTAATTAGAGAATCAAGAGACCATGTCATTAATCCGTGCAGGTGTGGGCTCAGTGATCACGGTATAGTCCATGAAACAAACGATCTTAAATATTATGTGATCTGTGAACCATGCGGCCAGCGTATCGATCGCGATTGGGAGACGAGAGGTCTAGCGATCGAGTCATGGAACAGGAGTAGATACTCATTATGAAAAAGTGGAATTCAAATTGAGGAAATTATTCAAAAAAAATTATTCGAATGATTGAAATATTAATATGGGAAAAGTGATTTTGGATTGGAGGAAATTATTCAAAAAAATTATTCAAAAGATTGAATTTAATTTTGAAATAGTTTCTGGAAAATATTTGGAAAAGTAGGAGGAGATAATATGGAAGATGATTGTAAACATTCCTGGTTATTCGTCCCTGATTGGGAGGGTGACCCATCGCTACCGAACGGAGTCAATGATGTATCGTATTGGGTATGCGATGAGTGCGGGCAGGAAACCAACGAGCGACCGGAAGGAATTGAAGATGACTATCCTGGGCCAGATTTTAAGAAGAAAGAGCTCGGCGATATGATAGATGAGGCGGTTGACTACGTCTACGACCCTTTGGGGCGGGAGCCTTGAGTTGGCATCACTGCGGCTCCACCTTTTTCTGAGCAAACGAAATCTTGTCAGAAAGAGCCTGCGGCCGAGGACCATCACTGCGGCTCCGCCTTTTTCTGAGAGATAGAAACTATGGGAGATAGAAATGAGAAAGATAACACAACTTCACATTTCAAAGATATATGTCTTCGCTATTTGTGAAGATGGCACATTATGGAGAGCGAAAATATGGAATGAAGGTAAACCAATCTGGTTGAAGATGGATGGCCCACCTGAAGGCGATGGGCGCGAGCCGCCCTCACTCGAAGAGCAGGCTGAACAGCTCGCCGAAGGCGGTGGACGAAAATTAATAGTTGGACGAGGTAAAAAAGAATGAAATTAAGACCGCATGAAGAATTTAGTCTCTGGAGAAGGCGTAACAACTACTCACAGGCAGAGATAGCTGAGCGATTTAATATCAGCCAGGGTTACATTTCACATATGGAGCAGGGTGTTCGCCCTGTACCTAAAAAGATAAGAGGTGAAATGCCCCAGTGGATGAAAACAAGCGAGGGCGATGAGCTTTTGGTACGCATGAAAAGGCAGGGGTTAAATATGAATCTTGCGGTTGCAATGTTCAAGATAACTCACACCAAATTACTCAGTTTCATCCGCAATGAAGAACCTGTGCCCACAGAAGTATGGGAGAGGTTGGAGCAGGATGAAAAGAGGTTTCAGGAATACAAAGCTGACCTAAAGGTTGCGGCTAAAACACTGAAAACTAAGGCAAATTAGCTGCGGGGGCGGATGCTTTCATCATGCGAGAGCCGCTGTCTATGGCTACCTAAGCCACGTTCATATAATACTTGTGCGTGGGTGCTTGTATTATACGGAGGCGAGAGACAGCCACACAGTGCCTTGTACCGTACAACCACCTCTATGGCTCTCTAAGCGCGGCACGGCAGCACCTACCACTGCTATTGGGTTATATATGAACGTGGCGTGTCGTGCCACTGTCGCAGCGTAATATAGTGGTGAAAGGTGTGGCGATCCGTAAAAAAGCCCCGCGATGTTCTGCGGGGATAAATCAAACTACTATGAAGATACGCGGTACTTGTTATCTTCACCTCGTAGTATCTTCAACACCGGGCCAGCGGCCCACTTCGGGTTCTTTAAATCAACGATTGCGGTCTCAACTGTATTGGCCTTCACCGTTGAGCATTTGGCCAGGATCTCGTCCATCGTGAAAGCTGATTTTTTGTTCTTGAACAACTCACGGATGACAGTTTTGGTTGAAGGTCCGCGTTTCTTTTCGCGGCGTTCGTCCTTCACGGCCGGCAGGGCTTCAATCTTTGCGATTATCTCAGCCTTCTTACCTTTCGCTTTTTTAACCTTCGTGCCGGCTCTACGATTCAGCTCGGTTGTGAGCTCGACCAGGTTCATCTTTTTTAATGCTTTCATTTGTAACTCCTTTCTAGGGGTAAACGGCTCATCGCTTTATTGCGAAGTCCGTATTAAATGATACACCCTTTATTCTGAAACACAAGTAATCATTTATTTTCAATGACCCAAAAAAAAGCCTCGTTGACCGAGGCTAAAATCAGCATCACACTGTGAACTTAAATGACGCTGACCCTTTCAGTTACCCAAAGATCATCCATTAGAGTTTCAACGGGTACCATCACTTCCTGACGGGGATGCTTTTCAAAAGCGGTGTCCACATGAACTTCAATATGTAAGAATAAGACACTGCCAACGTCTGTGTAATGACCGATGACTAAACCTTCAACGTATCGGTCACGTCGTCCTTCGCAGGGCTCGAAATCATAAGCGCGAATCCTTTGGCCGGGTTCAATGTATTCATATTTTAATGACATTTCATTTGCTCCTTTCTAATTGTAAAAAATTAATCAATCTTGCTCGACGTGAGAAGGGTTCATTTCTCCCGCATCACTAATCATGCGTTTACGGGCGGCAGCGGAAGATGCGTCTTCAGCATCCCATTCACTGTACTTGGTGTTCAACCAACGAACCTTTCCGTGCTCTCGAAAGTAAATTCTGTACTCGCCATCAACTCCTTTCTCCGGATGGTGGTACCAGAAGATAACGTCACGTAAATCACCTTCATATTGCACTCTTGGCTTGAACTTACATTCAGGCATGAGGTCCTTTTTAAACTTAGTGACGTGATAAATGTGCGTCACACGATGACGACGTCCTTGCGTCCAGTCGACGATTTCATTTCCATCGAAGGCACACATGTGAGCGCGGACAATGATGTAAAACTTCTTTCCCTTAGGCAATTCAGCCTCAAGAGAGTTCACAGTTTTACCTTCAAATGAACCGGTCACGTTTACATAATGATGTTTAAGGTCTTCAACTGCGGGCAACCATTGCCCCATGTTCGTACCTTTACCCTTTCTTCGACCACGAGCTTTCAATGTGGCGTGGGCGTCATCATATGTGCTGTCTGTGACGAGTGCGAGAGCCTTCACTGAACAGTCGTTGTCCTCGTAAAGCTCGTTGCTTCTATCCCGAAGGTACTTGCGCTTTTCTGCGGATGAGTATGTTGCTATTGTCATTTCGTTTGCTCCTTTCTAATAGTAAACAACCAACTTGTCTACTGTATTAAATGATAGCATAAGAACGTGAGTTTTGCAACCTGTGATTGCAAATGAATTACAAGAAAATAATCAAAAAAAAGGGCGGCCGAAACCGCCCCAAAAGAGTAGGAGCAAACTACTCGTCATCAATAATAATGTACTGATCTAAATGGTTGGGTGGAACGAAAATGATCTCTTTAGTCTCGAGTATTTCCATCTTTGCCCACCGGTTATCGAAGTTCAAAACCTGAAGTTCAAAGCCCCCGTCTGTATAACGAACCTTGGGCAGCGGCTGACCGACAGCGAGGTGTTCTTCGTTAAGAAGGACTAAGCCGGCATCGGCATCATCAAGAAACTCCGTAACCCGCTCTGAACGCTCGTCGTCTGTTTCTGAACGCTCTTGCACATGAAGGTCAATCACTGCGTCTATTGCATTTATGATCTCACTGCGAGTGGGATGCTGCGGCTCCGCGGCGACCCAAATAATGCCCTTTTCGCAGAGCATCTGAACAATTTTTGTCGATAGCTTAACCATCATTCATCTCCGTGTTGATAATCGCGATTGAAGTCATCTTCTGTATAATGCTTCACTACTTTCCCGCCGACGTTATTTGCTGCGCGTCGTGCTTGGCGATAAGTTTCGTAACCCGGTTCAGTTCCGGGGACCTTTTTGAGCGTGCCGTTGTGAAGATTGTAACCTCCACTTTTAGCTTTAAGTAATACAAAGTATTGATTCATGATTTTGCTCCTAAAAGTTTCCAGTTTCGTATTCTTCGTATTCAAATACGATCGTTTCGTACTCGTGCTTTTCAGTGTGGTTTAATGCTTCCCAGTATTCAATTGCGTCATCACTGATAATGTCGCGCTCGTTGGCTATGGTGACTTCAAAATAGTCGCAGCACATACTAAAAAGCATACTCCGTGAAGTCGTGTTCTCATCGATGTCACCTTGAATGTCAGAGGCGAAACTTTGATACATGTGGTCAAATATGTAGACCAATTCAGAATCAATTGTCGGCTCTTCAGGGTTGACGTGCGGGTCTAAAACTGACACGCCGGGAGGAAGATTAGATTTATTCATGTTCATTTTCCTCCTCTTCCCTAACCACGCCAACGAGATCTTCAATGAAAGTCTCCAGCGTCTTATCGTAACTATTGCTGCTCCAACCGAAATCGAGGATGCCGTATGCTTTACACTTATTGACTTCGCGCGGGAAGTTCTCTTCAATTATGCCAACGCATTCGTCATGCACTTCTTTCAACTGGTCTAGCTGCCAGCGTAGTTCTTGGATTGCTTCTTTTTTACTCATTTCATTTGCTCCTTTCTAATGCTAATAACCAACTTATTAGCTTGTATTAAATGATAGCACAATGACTCGCATCTGCAACCAATGAATATCTATGAATTTATGCTTTTGAAAACCTCCAAACATTTAGAAGAAAATAATCAAAATCAGGATTACGACAAAAGGTAGTATGTGACGAGGTCTCATTCCCAACTCCTATAATCATTGATGCGCTCGGGGTAAAATCTGTTGCCCCCATTCGTTTCACTTATCGCATCGTCCAACCAGCGTATACCATACTCCAGACGACTGAGACAGAAATGACTTAGGTCTTTATCGTGTACCGCAAAGAAAGTGTCGTTCCGGTCACCCGTTCCTTCAACGACATAACCCTGCGATGTTCTGTCAGGACCCGTCTTAACCTCTTCCAGAAATTGTACGCGAGTGTTAAATTGTTCCAGCATAAAAGCGACGAACGCTTCCTTCTTATTTTCACCGACGACTGTCGCTTCCCATACGCACACTTGGCTGAAATTCTTGCGGCGTGGTATATTATTGCGGCTGCTTGTTTTTTTCATTGTTAGATCCTCTCCAGAAAAGTTTCGCAGGTGGCACATGCCCAAATCTTCTTTTTGGCGTACCCTGCTTTGAAGGATGCAAGGATCATCACTATTCCTACGGCCGTTCCCAGGATGGGAAGAAACAACAGCGCGAACCCGAGCAGGAAGAAAATAAGACCGACGAGTTGCTTGGTCCTACTCTTTTCAATTTTAGATGTTTTCTTCATCTCTGTATTACAATGTTGACATTTCATAATTGCTCTCCTGTTTAAAGAAAATATTCAAAGTGATATCCGTAGCCTAAAAACTTCAACATCAATATCACGATGCTCGAAGTTGGAGGGGGTGTTTAACGTCACCTCTATTTGCTCGTCGTCAACGAAAACTGTTCTGAATGTTCCAGCCGTTTGCCCGTTGTCGAGAGCCTCCCCGTAGAAGGTGACCCAAGCCTGAAGCAGGACACGTTCAATCGAGGCGTCTTCATGCGTCTCTATCATGTAACCATCCACGTGCTCGCCATCTTCAGACATGACATGTACCTCTGTGCTTTTCATATTATTCTCCCTCGTAAGGTAGAAGGTGATACTTGTCTTCAAAGTCTGCGATGGGGAGTGTATGTCCTTCACCGTTTTCTTCTTTGATGGTGCAAACGCCCCAGTCTTCATCCTTTGACATAAGTGTGACTTCTATGTCCGGACAATCAATGTAATAATGTGTACTCATTTCATATTGCTCCTTTCTATTTAAAGAAAATATTCAGCTTGCTGTATCACTGATTAGGTTGCGAAGAAGAGGCTCAAGAATATCCTCGAGCATATCTTCGTGAACTGATTCGCTGCGGTAGTGAAATGTGGCGCTTACTTCTTCTCCATCGCCATCATATTTAACTTCACAGTGGGCGTGTTTTATTGCGTCACTTCGAATCAAATTATTCAAAATTGCTTCCGCGGTTTCTTTTACGTCAATGCTCATGTTCACACCCCGCAGACGAAAAAGTTATTGTGAGCGTATGCCAGGAGTGAATAGTCGCCGGCCTGAATTACGATTGGTTGATAACGATCGCCTTCAGTCTTCACAATCAAATAACGCATGTGGCCCTTGCCAAACGATTTGGTAATTGCTGTTTCTGCGTTCTTGCGGCTGGCGTATGTTTTGGCCGCGCCGTTTTCATGGTTTACTAATGTTGCCATTTCATATTGCTCCTTTCTAATCAAAGAAAATAATCAATCTCGTCTTCTTAATACTCCGAAGCGAGGGCTTGTGTGGCGAGTTTGATGACTGCGGCGCACTGAATATCAGTAGGGCGTGGCAGCATTCTTTCCTTCGCTAGTTCTCGAACATAGTGATCATCATGCGGCCCTTCTGTTCCGACGATGACACAGGCGATTTTTAAGTAGTCTTCTGCAGTCCACATTTTACTTTGCTCCTTTCTTTAAACGCATCACATGACCGAAAGCATCTTCGAGTTTTGCATGTGAGGCTAAATGACGAATGTAACTTTCGTCGAGTTCCTGACCATCGTGGTCAGTGGTGACGATGCTGACCCATTCATAAACGGGAAAGTAGTCAGTGGAGACGCATTGAATGCGAATATTGGGGTCCGCTATGAACTCCCATTCGTCATCTTCAAGCAGAGGCTCCGTCGCCGGTACAAATTTAAACTGTTCGTTTGACATTTCATTTGCTCCTTTCTATTAAAATAAAACTCTTACATAATAAGTATAGCAGGTGTGTCGTTTAATACAAGCATTGATTTGTATGAATGCACGAGTGATTTTGGGTTTTGAAATCCTCCAAAATATTCAAAGAAAATATTCAAACTCATCAAACTCAGAACTCAAAATCCAGTTTTCAGTTTTGCCAAAATATTCAAAGAAAATATTCAAATTCGCGGATTCGTTTTTCGCAATTTCTACTCAATTTGACTGACGCCGTTTCGAATTTTTTTAGAAAACGATTCAGGATTTGATTTGAATTTAAGTTCAATTTCATTTGGAGTTAGGGGCGAGTACGCTGCGGCACTGCGCTTGGTTACGCGAGGCTACGAGTATGGCTGCGTGTCGCGTTTCGTTGGTACGTGGGTGGCTGTGCTATGCGCGTATATAGCGAGGCGAGAGACAGCGAACGAAGTTTACATACTGAGCGCTAAAGAAGCGGCTACGAGCTTTTGGTTGCGCTGCGGCTGCGGCTGGTTGGATTTCTTGCGGCTCAGGTTTTTTGAGTCAGATTGAAATCATCCGCGAGGCTGCGGCTGCGGCTCGTGTCATTGCGGCTCGCTTTCTTTCTGACGTTCTGAAATCAAGACATTTGAAACCTCGATTCAGTCTATCATAGCTGAAACCTATGACTGAGCTGAAAGGTATTGGCTGAAGCTATGCTGCCTCTATGGCTATCTGAAAGGCTGAAATCTCACATGTGGATTCATAACTGAAATCATGTGTGGGCTCAGATGTGGAATCACATATGGTTTCATCCATAAGGGCATATGGCTGTCTGAGCGGCTGAAAGACTGGGCTGGTACTAGCGCTTGGGTATTAAATGAGTGGCGTGTCGGCCGAATGACTGGCACACGATCTTGGCAGAGGCGGGTGGCAAATGGTGGGCTGGTGCTAGTGTACGGGTATTATTTGAACGCGGGAGAGAGCCACCTCTTTAAGAGGCATATGGTGAAAGAGCTGTGCGCAGTTTGCGCACTGGGGCGAGGCATGGTGAAACGCGAGGCAAAAAAAAGCCCGCCGAAGCGGGCCGAACGAGGATTGGTGAAAATTACTGCTCGCGGTACATGCCGAGTGAATATGCGAGGTTACTGCTTTCGATTTTGGTGAAGGCAAGCGCTCCCGTATTATCGAAATCGTCAAAGTGACCGACGAGATCATAATTTTGAAAAATCCAAACTGAGCTCCCGTAATCTGAAATTTTGGGCGACCGAAAGATTTTTTTGGCAGCGGTGATGAGCGCGATTTTTGATGTGAATCTTTTCATTTCATTTGCTCCTTTCTTGAAAAAAAACAAGCACGTGGTTAAACGTGCTTGCTGGTGTTTACTGAATTGCGTTTAAAACAGCTTCTAATTCAGTGGTATGATTTGCAACTTTCTCAGAAGCGTTGACAATAAACGTGTAGCCGAGGTAGCTGAAGTATGCTGCGATTGCGATAATTACTTTTTTCATTTTCGTTTCCTTTCTTTGTGTTTGTTTAAATTACAGTATAAGTATAGTAGTTCTGTCATATAATACAAGTCATTTCACCACTCATTTGCCATTCATTTTAGTAAATAATTAACATTTCTTGGAGCGCTGTCTTAGCCGATACGGGGCTTTCAGGGTGTAACCAATGCACTAGCATGGGTATTAAATGAGCCGGTATACGCAGCCAATGAGTACGGTAGATGTAGTATATGAGCTTTGGGGGGTGTTTTAAGCAGTGTACTGGTGGGGAATGACGAGGCAAAAAAAAGCGCCGACGAGCGGCGCTAGTAAAGCGGTGGTGAAGTTACTTGCTAATGACAAATTGCTTTTTCTCATTTTTTGCAAGTACCAGGATATCACCAACTGACCATTTAGGATTTTTAAGGTCGATAATGGCAGTCTCAACAGTGTTGGGCTTTACTTGACGAGCAAGGGCAGCGTTACACTTTTTGATTAACTGAGCTATGGTGAACGCTCCTTTAGGTGAAGCGGCATATATAGCGCGGATAACTGTTTTGGTTGAACGTGCTTTTGTTTTAGTAGTTTTACTCATTTCTATTTCCTTTCTTCGTTTAAGTTAAACATTATTGCTTAACATGTACTAATTATAGTACCAGTGTCATATAATACAACCATATCACCCAAATGATTATAGTAAATAACGCACATAATCAGGGGTGTGAAAGGGGGTATATCGGCATGTATATTGCATGGTGATAGAAGGTGAAATCGGCACGGTTATTGCTTAGTATATGATGGTGAAAGGGGCATGGTAATTGCATGTGATTAGTGCGTACTGACAGCATGTGTATGGCACAGGGTTGAGCGGGGTTCATTCCCTGCCTCTACGAATTCCGTTCTCAGCGCTCATCGGTCAGCCTTCACTTTCACTGAAACTGAAAGAGCGGCGACCACACTGCAGACGATATCTTATAGACTGAAGATGGCCTTACAGACTGAAGCAGATAGCAGACAGCCTTACAGACTGAAGCAGAAGGCAGGTGGCCTTACAGACTGAAGATGATCTTATAGAGTGAGGCAGAAGGCAGACTGAATCTTACAGAGTGCAGAGTGCAGATCTACTCTTACAGACTGAAGCAGAGTGCAGACCAGACAGCAGAAGGCAGAGTCCACCAAGGTGGCACAGAAATGAAGAGCAGACCACTTGGATGAACCCCCGCTGAAACAGAAGGGTGCTAGGGTGGTGAGTATTTGACAAAGAACAGCAACCACAAGCGTTATGCCTGTAGAAAGTGTATAGGGGAGCAATTGTAGTTTACTATATTGAGCATGATATCGCAAGCCAGTTTACAAATGATTTCAAAGACTTAGTTCTGGTTTACCACTTCACGTGTATTAAATGATATCGCAAATATGGCAATTTACCTGGATATTCAACCAATACTACTATATTGAATTCAATAACTTACCACTGGTTTACCATGATGAACAGAGCCAGCTTGTCCGGATTACTTAAAGTAAACTGTTCTCGAGCAGACTCCTACTTGTCGTCCAATACAAATCAATTAATACATGAGAATCGCTTACATACCATTTATCAATGGTTTATATCGGTTTACCTGTTTAGATGTATTGAATGAGCGGTCACAACTGTGCGTCATTTCTTGGGGTGCGCGACCCTTCTGTCCAAAAGTATTATGCGAATACTTGCAGATCGCTCATAACAGTTTACTATTGGGCACTGCAGATGCGGGAGGCATTATGGACCAAGATACCGAAGACAGATATGGCGAGTTGTTGTCCGTAGCAGATACGAATGACAGCAAATGTCGATGGACACCGAAGAAACGAAGATTCTGTTATTTTATGGCGAGACTCGGAAACTCCCAAGAAGCGACTGAGCGCTCGGGTTACACGAATAGGGAATATGGAACGATCCTGATGCAGGAGCCCGCTGTTAAGCTACAGGTTCAAAAAGAACTTCGCACACTCCTCCAAGCGGAAACAGAAAACGAAGATAGTGTAATCGCGCGGTGGGCTCGATGGGCTCAAGTTGATATTGGTGAATATTTCGAGAAAAACTGGGACCTTAGGAATCTTGGAGATTTGTCAGAAGGCGCTCGCAAATGTATTAAGAAGGTTAAAATAACTATCAATCAATTCGGCCGGAATGTGGACTTCGAGTTACATGATGCGCATAAGGCGAACAACGATCTCGCGATTATGATGGGTCTGCTCGGAAAAGTCGATGATTCCCGTCAAGCGCCAGAAGAGACAGCTAAAACAATCCGCACCATGTTGAAGGAGATGAACGAGGTAGATGGCATTCAGGAGCCCCAAATGGAAAGCGTACCCAGGACCGGAACTAAGCGTACTCACTGATCGTTGGACCCAGTTACAGTTCCACGCTGAACAAACTCGGCTCTGGCAGTCTCCTGCTCGCTTCAAGGTCGTACCCGCTGGGCGTCGCTCGGGCAAGACGGAGCGGGCAAAACGAAAAGTGGTTAGATGTTGTCTTTCCACAGAGTCCAGATTCCCTGACCCTAATTATTTTGCTGCGGCGCCGACTCGTGATCAGGCGAAGCGGATCTACTGGGAAGACCTAAAGGCCCTTTCACCTAAACGAATAGTTCGTCGTGTGAGCGAAACGGACTTAACAATCTGGTACGCCACGGGCGCGATGCTGAGCGTAGTGGGGATGGACAAGCCAGAACGCATCGAGGGCTCGCCGTGGGATGGGGGTATCCTAGACGAGTACGCCAATATGAAGGATACTACCTGGCGCGCCAATGTACGTCCGGCGTTGGCTGATAGAGGTGGGTGGTGCTGGCTTATTGGAGTACCTGAAGGGCGTAATCATTATTACGACACATGGAACGACGCTATCGGGCCGCTGAATCTAAAGAACGGCGGTGACTGGGATGGCTTCACTTGGTTCAGCGCAGACATACTACCACCCGAAGAAATAGAGTCTGCGAAAAGGGATTTAGATGAGTTAACCTTCCGTCAAGAGTACGAAGCCAGTTTTGTAAATTTCGAGGGCCAGGCATATTACCCATTCGATAGGGTGGTCCATTGCGCTGAATTAAAATCCAATTACAATCCAAGCGCAGATTTGATGCTATGCTTGGACTTCAATGTTGATCCAGGCATCGCTGTTGTGGCTCAGGAGATGGCTTTTCCGCGTCAAGTCCACAAGGCTGCGGCGATCACTATTAAGGGCCACGCTATGTTCAGGAATGTAGCGCAACCCGCTGAACAGGGGACAGGAGTAATTGGTGAAGTCTATATTCCGCGCAACTCCAACACGCCGGCAGTCTGCGACAGGTTCATTAAAGACTGGGGTAGCCATAACGGGGACGTTTATATCTACGGTGACGCCACGGGCGGTGCTCGAGGCACTGCTCAAACTGAAGGAAGCGACTGGGATCTGGTCAAACAGAAATTATATGGTCACTTCGGATCAGACAGGGTGTACTTTAAAGTCTCGAGATCCAACCCGACAGAACGGGCAAGAATCAATGCAGTCAACACTCGTCTCCGCGCGGGTGATGGCACGGTACGGTTTATGATAGATCCTGCCGTGGCGCCAATGACAATTAAGGATTTTGAAGGTGTTCGCTTACTCGCGGGAGGCAGCGGCGAACTTGATAAGAAATCGGACCCAAAGCTGACGCATTTAACGGACGGCGTGGGATATTACATTGCAGAAGAGTGGCCCATTCGTGAACGTGGTGCCGTCGTACAGCGAGTCGATATATGACAGAGAAAAATCCAGTTGCTACCCCTTCAGCCCAGTGGACTCGACAGAACACGACGTGGGATTTGGTTGATACGCTATGGGGTGGAACACAAGCGATGCGGTCCGCGAGTAAAGTATACCTCCCGCAGGAACCCGCCGAACCCGAAACGGCATATTTCAATAGGTTAAGTAAAAGCGTCCTGACACCCATCTACCCTGATACTATCAAGAAGCTAATGGGTAAGATCATGCGGCAACCCGTAGTGTTAGAAGACGATGTGCCACCGACAATCATGCGGTACATGGATGACGTGGATTCTGAAGGAACTGACATAAACGAGTGGACGAAGCAGATAGGTATTGCGGCACTGAACCATGGAGTGACATATATCTTGGTTGATAGTCCTAATGTCGATGCCATCGAAGCAGAAAGAGCTGAACCCGTTACCCGCGCGGATGCGATCAATGGAACGATGCGACCTTACGCGGTTCATGTTAAGGCGCCCCAGCTCATAGGTTGGAAGAGTAAAGTTGTCAATGGCCAAGTTGTCTTGACTCAAGCGCGGATCGTTATTACTACTGGTGAAGACTCTACAGAAGATGAGTTCAGTCAAGCTCTTGTCGTGCGTATCCACGTATGGGAGATCGGCCGCAAACGTATCTACCGCAAGGTTACTGATGAAGAAGGTAACGAAGATTGGGTGATTGAAAGTGACAACGCAGTCGAATTAGATATGATACCCCTGATACCCGTTTACGGCTGGCAAGTTGGCTTCATGGTAGGAGTTCCACCGCTGCTAGACGTCGCTTACCTGAACATCACACATTGGCAAAGCGATAGTGATCAACGCCATATTCTTCATGTGGCGCGGGTACCTCTCTTGTTCGGTAGTGGTCTAGGTGACGATGAAAGGGGTGACTTCCAGTTACAGATTGGCCCCAACACCATGACGCGTGGACCACAGGGCAGTGACATGAAATATGTGGAGCATACTGGCGCAGGCATTGAGGCCGGCCAAGTAGATCTTGAAGTATTAGAGTCCCGCATGGCGAAACTAGGCTTGAACATGGTTATCCGCAGGCCGACTGGTGATGTTACTGCGACCAGCAGGGCTTTGGACCAAGCTGAAACAGATAGCCCGTTAGGCATGTTCGCGAGGCAGATTGAAGGTGCCCTAGAGCAGATGCTTGACTTATTTGGTATAATTCTAGACTTGGGTGAGGATGATGGTGGAAGTGTAACGGTATTCAAGGACTTTAGTATCACTCAACGAGACGCCAATGATATTAAGGCACTTGGCGAAATGAGGTCACGCAACGACATCAGCCAGACTACTTACTGGCAAGAGCTTAAACGTCGTGGTTTACTCAATGATGATTTCGACCATAAACTGGAAATCGATCTACTAGATCTTGAATTCCAAGACGGTCAGTCAGGTTTTACAGAAGAAGAATTTGACTCCGGCAATCAAATAGGGGATGAAACGGAGGAGGCTGGAGGCCATATTCATGTCTTGCAAGCGGGTGGCTTCACTAATATAGTTGATGACCATCGTCACAGTTGGGAAGCCACGGGAAGTGAAACCTCTCTAGTTGACGGTCATACTCACAAATTAAGAGGAATTGCAGATGGCCAAACGAACCGTAGCGAAGGGGAACAGCAGGAGAGCAACACGTCAACCGGGACGAGCGGACAGGAACGTCAAGACGGGAACGGCGGAAGCTAATCCTGGCGGACATTCCGCTGATGGTGGTGGTTCCGGCAGTACCATGAAGTCTGGTACCACAGGTGGTTCCAGTAACGCGATGATGTCTGGTACGCCGTGAAGCGTGCCGCGATTTGTGGCCTTGGGCTAGTTGTCCTTTGGTTTTACCGACCTGATATAGTTCTTTGGATTGCGGCGGGCATTATCGTTGGGTGGGGCTTCATTCCTCAACCAGAATGGGCGCAGAAGTACATGGACGCTCTAAAAAATAAACTTGAAGAAATTACAGGAATACCTCTATGAGAATCTTGCTATTGCTCTTTGGGTTTCTAGTTATGGGTGTCATTCATGCGAGCGGATCGTATGATCCCACCCCTCCCATTGTCAATAACTATGAAACCAACAACTATTATTCCGAGACATTTAATGTTCTGGATGATGATGCTCTTTCTGACGTATTGGCAGCTAGTATGGCCGCTGATGCCATCTCCTTTGGTACGAATACTCGTAAATGGCAACTCGGCCTTGGTGCTGGCTATCATGAGGGAGCAGAAGCCTGGGCTGTTGGTATGGGTAAAATGGTAGAGACCGAAAAGATGGAATTTCTTTTTAGTTTAAAAGGAGCCCACTCTAACAGCGACTGGGGAGTTGGTATCGGGGCGACGATACAACTTGACTAATGAGCCCAGAAGAAGAGGAAGATTGGGAGGTTCCAGACCCCACATTTATCGAAAGGATCATCGGCTGGGGCAAAATTTTATGGACTGTGAAGAAAACGGTAATGATTCTATTAGGAATCGGTGCCGTCAGTGTCGGGGGTAATGTTGCGGAGGTTAATCCCTGGAAAGAAGCAGCCATAGAGATCGTTCTAACTGAACGCGATGCCATCCCAGAAGATGCCATACAATCAGTATATGACCCGAAACACGAACACAACATGGACCATCGCCACCCACCGCAGGAGTTTGTCATGCCAGAGCATAGTCATCCGCAAGTTGAATTTACTTTGCCCAAACATACCCATGCCCAGGTGGCTCATTCGCATCAATATGCTGAGGTGAGCCACAGTCACCCACTCCCACCAGCGCAAGATCTTGCGGCTGCTACCAAAGAATTCATTGCGGCTACGGTTAAGACTCAGATAGAGATTCTCGTACCCCCAGATCATTTGAAGTTACACTGATGAGCATAAGGAATATCAATCGCGGTGGTGCTGGAAGTTTCGCTAATCGGTTTCCACCCCATCCAACGAACATAGGCCGACGCCAACGGTTTCGTCAACTACGATTCTTCAGTCGTGGCCCAGCCTCCTTTAGCAAGGTGATGACACAAAGTGGCCAATCTTTCCGCAGGTAGATTTTCTAGGACCTCCCGCTTAGGTATGTTTCTGGTAACCAATCCAGGACGAACCACAACACAGACTTTCAGAACTCGCAATGTCCGCGTCAGTGGCGGACGACATACTCCAGCAAACAGGTTTCCCAGCGCATCAGCGCAACGAATTCTAACGAATTTTCCTTCCCGTGCTCGTTTCGGGAATCGCAGACCAGGTCTGCGAAACTAATGCTGTGCTACACTTGCACCTTAGGCAATAGATCGAGCAATAGATAATGCCCAAACATAAAAGGCGTCGCAGCCGTAAACGTAGGAGAAACTAATGGCACTTCAAAGACAAACACCATCTGCTGGCGGGTTTGCATCTACCGCAGGGCAACCGATTACCAAACCACTGATAACCTCTGTGGACGCGAATGGTAACGCACGAAAGAGTCTCGGCACCAGTTACAAGCGGCCGAACAATTTCAAGAACTCAGGCCCAACGGGCAAACGTGGCCGATAGTGCAGCCGTTGAAATACGCGATGATCTGATTCAACAGGAAGTCCTGTATCGTCGCGTTGACGCAGGCGTACGGAGTGATGTCAATAAGCGCCTTACGCAGTTAGGGCGTGACTTGAAGGATCTTATATTTAGTATTGATATTCATGGAACCTCTCGCAAAGGCGCACGTGAACGCCGGCTTAAGAAACTCAACGCTGAATCCAGGACTATGATACGAACCGCCTATTCAGAAATTGGAGGTATCATGCGGGCATCGGTAAGACGTATTGCGAAAGTGGAAACCAAGAAGACGACTGATGTTGTCAGGAAGCATGTACCATGATAAAATTTAATGATATGTCGAAGTCCATTAAACTGATAATCACCGCTGGCGCTGTTTCTACCGCGATGGTTGCCGTTGTCGTGCCCACAGTATGGGCGCTGGATACTCGGTATATCACAATCGGTTCTTTTGAACAAGCTCTTGATAAGCGGGATATTCGAGATCTTAAAAGAGACATAAGAAAACTCACCTATTTGAAGGACAGTGGACAAGCCACTGACCGCCAACTTTGGGAATTAGAAGACTTAACTCAAGAGCTTGATGAACTGACTCAGTGACGTAGTAATTTAATGGCTGATGTTTTAATAGAGTTTAACTCCGACGCACTCCCCGCTGAAGTAACGAATTCCATATCAAGTAGCCTATCGTTTGAAGGAGCCTCCCTTACTTCCTGGTGGCAACGACAATCAACCCGATTCCATCAAAGCTTCATGGACGAGATACGGGTTTCGTTAGAAAACGGTGAATCTGTTCAGCAGGCAGCGACGCGTATTGTGGGGGGTACAGTTGATGGTATTGCTGTGGCGGGCATTATGCAGACGAGCAGGCGGAGTGCTGAAGCTATTGTCCGTACCGCCATAAATGAAATTGTAAACCAAGTTCGATTAACCAGCCTTCAGGATATGGATGATGTTGTGAAGGCGATCCAGCAGGTATCCACACTTGATTCCAGGACCAGCGATATCTGCATAGCATACTCTGGCCTCGTGTGGGATATCGAGGACTTGTCACCCATAGACCATGCATTACCCTTTAATGGTGGGCCACCCAGACACATTAATTGTCGCAGCACAATCGTACCTGTCTTACGGTCTTTTGATGAACTTGGTATTGATGCGACCGACATTCCAATGGCAACTCGCGCGAGTATGGACGGAGAAGTTCCAGGTGACATTACTTTTTCTGATTGGTTGCGAGGTAAATCTACTTCTTTTCAAAATCAGTTATTGGGGCCTGGCCGCGCAGAGCTTTGGCGTGAAGGGAAGATCACTCTCACTCAGCTTGTAGACATGCGAGGTAATCCGTTGACTTTGGACCAGTTAGAGAATCTGGGGAATTAAGTCTTGCAAATTAATACAGATTTCAAATATAATGGCGAACTAGTTTACCAATAACCCGGGAAGGGAGAACGAAATGCCACTACAAGCCACCTTGGATAGTCTTGAAGGACTATCCGAAGATTTACATGATGAATACGAAGCTGATGCAGAAGGAAAGTTTCAGCTAAAATTACTCAAAGGATTGGTCTCGGCCGATAAGGTCGAGGACGTGACAGGATTGAAGTCCGCGCTCCAAAAGGAACGCGAAAACAATAAAACCCTGACACAGTCAAGACGCGCACTAGAAGAACAGTATGCGGGCTATGACCCTGAAGAGTTCACTCGCTTAAAGGAGTTAGAAGATAAGGACAACGAGAACAAAGCAGAAAAGAAAGGCGAGTGGGATAAACTCAAAGTACAAATGACAGACAAGCACACGGAAGAGCTTGGTAAGAGGGATACAAGGGAGCAGAAATTGCTAACCGCATTGGAGCGCAAAACGATTGACGCTGAAGCGGTTGCTGCATTGAATGAATTTAAGGGTAATGTCACGTTACTCTTACCTCACGTGAAGGGTCACGTGAAGATGGTCGAGGAAGATGGCGCGTTCGTGGCGCGGGTGGTTGATGACGCTGGCAACCCCCGTGTGAACGGAGATGGCAATTTTCTTACCGTTCGTGAACTGGTTAGCGAGATGCGAGATCAGGATACCTATGCTACTGCGTTTGACAATACGGTGAAGTCGGGAGGTGGGACACCCCCAGGTGGAGGCGGTGAAGGACCCGGTGGCAAAAAGGGAGTGATTCCCTCGGACCTTAAGCGAAGCACGATGATAACGAAGGACAAAGTCGCGTTCATTAAAGAGCACGGCGAAGACGAGTTTATGAAACTGCCCGCTTAAGGCTTACTAGTTCAGATAGAGGATACTTAAATGCCAGAAGGTACACGCGAGTCCTTTGCTGGAGTTGGTCGTCTTCCAGAGGGTATTATCTACCCAGAGCTGGTGCATGGTGGTATGGTAGAAACGTTGGTGCAAAACACTGACGCGTTCAACGCCGCATCACTTAACACCATTCGCCTGGTAACACAGCGCCGCAGGGGTGATTTTCACCAGGAATCGTTCTTTAAGAATGTTTCCAGTCTCATTAACCGCCGGGATGTAAACGTTTCACCGGCCAACCCAACCGTATCGTCTAGTCCAGTGCCAATCGACGAGAACATTAGCGTGAAGCTAAACCGTCGTGTCGGTCCTGTCGATCAGACTTACGATTCATTCCGCAAGCTCGGTGATAGCGCCGACCTCGAGGTTCTTAGCTTTTTGCTCGGTGAGCAGATTGCGAAAGCCATGCAGGTCGAGATGCTTGATTCAGGTCTGCGGTCCGTTGTCGCATCGATCACCGCGAACGCTTCGTTGATCCACACGGGCGCAGCAGGTCTCACCACTGATGACCTGGTCAGCGGCCTTGCCACATTTGGTGACGCATCCAATCGCGTCAGTATGTGGGTGATGCACTCCAAGCCGTTCTTCGAACTGATCCAAAGTCAGATCACTGCCAACATTGACGGAATCTCGAACTTCAACATCGCACAGGCCTCCCCTGTCACGTTGAACCGTCCTGTCCTGGTTACAGACTCTACGGCATTGCTCGATACGAGCGTATCTCCGCAGAAATATATCACGCTAGGTCTGGTGGATAGTGGAGTGGTGATGGAAGATAGTGAAGAGGAACTGATGTATACCGATGTTATCACCGGTAAGGAAAACATCGTTGCTCGCCTGCAAGGTGAATACGCCTACAATGTAGGTTGTAAGGGTAGCAAGTGGGATGTCACTAATGGTGGCGTCAACCCTAACGATGCAGCTCTTGGCACCAGCACCAACTGGGATATTGTCATGGACGACGTGAAAGATCTGAGTGGTTTTGCCATTCGGTCGGACTTCTAAGTCCCATACGACGGGCGGCCTTAATCGGCCGCCCTTTTTTAATAACGAGGAATAGAAATGCCAAAGCCACTAGCAATACTCTACTTCACACGTGATAGAACTGACACCGCGAAAGACATTGCGGCTGCGGTCCGTACTGAAGGCAATTTAGTCAATATGGTTTTCGCTGCGGGGTTTAAAGGAAATCAACATTGCATTAAATGTGAAGCCGTTGTGATCCAGGAGTCCTATGGAAAATCTGAGTTTATCGCAGATGCATATCGCGCCCTGTGGCCCGAAGCGGAAATCCACTTCTATGACGACGATGGTAAGTTTCTTGATGAGGGAGTGGCGCCATCCGATCCTGAACCTTCCACAGAGGTAGTGCCTGAAGATGAGAAACCTGACGTTGCCAAAGAAGAGGTTGTCGACTCCGGTTCTGAAACAGAGCCCGTTGATACCCCCACTGCTGAAGAGGCAGAAGCTAAACCTGCAGACGCTCCTTCCACTCGTAAAAAATCAACAACTAAAAAACGATCCACTAAGAAAAAGTCAACCGGATCTAAATAGTTTAATTTTCACTGTCTGCCGAGGCCCTGTTTGGAAGAAGGGTTTAACGGTTATCTCTGGCATTTTAGGATTCAATGATCCCATCAGTGTTATCGCCAGTAGAAAACGCCCTGTCGTTTGTTACGATACTGAAGATGCTAGAATAAACTCAAAGTTGGGTGGTCATCTTAAAGCTTTCAGTGTTCCTGCTCGTGCTTCTAATGTAGAATTTTATTTTAAATCAACCCAACCCGTAGATCCAGTATCTACCCTATTTTTGTTTAAAGATATTCCACTGCCTTGCATGGAGTTACTCAAAGGCGCTAAAATCGTTGGAAGTTTGGATTGCCTCGTTAAATTCTTTAAAGGCAGAGATGAAGAATTTTACCTGGTCGCGTATTGGCGTGATTTCGTAGCAGTGGAGATCGTAAATTGAGTGGAACGAATCTTTCATCCGTTGGTGGCAGTGATCCTGCTGCGGCGGGTAGTGGCGGATTTACTGGTTTAGGTTTGTGGAGATACCGAACTGATATAACCAGTACCCCAGCCGCAGGGAGATTACAGTTTGATGATACAACTGTTGACGATGCCACTGAGTTATATGTTAATGTAGTTAACGATGGTGGTACTGACATGACCACCTTTCTTGCGCTTATAAAGTCTGGCGATTTGGTTTATGTTCAGGATCAGGGAGATGCAAGTAAATTTGTAATTGCTGAAGTAGGTGCGTCTTCATTATTGTCTGGTGTTTTCACATTTGCGCTGGTAAATGTAGAATCACAGGGAACAGCGATTGCGAATAATACGACGGTTGCTTTTGTAACTTCACATTCAGGTAGTAATTCTGGATTGATAATTCCCTTTTTCAATGAAGATACCACGCAGGATAATATCAATTTAATAGATGGGGAGATTCCATTTTTTAATGAAGATACCACTCAGGATAATATTGGACTGGTGTAATGGCTGATGAGATTCCCTTAAAGGTAAGACGGACTGCGGGAGATACTGACGCACTCGCAGAAATGGAGGTCGGTGAATCGGTTGGTCTTGATCATGGAGGAACAGGGGCTGTCACCGCAGGAGCCGCGTTAGGTAATCTAGGTGGTGAACCTGCCAATGCAAATATCCAAGCTCACATCGTTGATACAGCTAATCCACACGCGGTGAGTGCCGCGCAGGTGGGGGCTGAACCTGCCAATGCAAATATCCAAGCGCATATTGCTGATACGGCCAACCCACATTTGACGCCAACCTTCCCTTTGGAGGTTGAAGACGAGGGAGTCTCGCTGACTGTTGCGGCTGCAAAGATTAATTTCGCAGGGGCGGGCGTTACCGCTACAGAACCTGTCGCTGATGAAATTCTTGTAACGATTCCTGGCGGAGGTGGAGGTGCGGCAGCAGAATTTGCTGATTATTATGCCAACGCCGCCACGACGATTACTGGGGCGGCGGTAACAGTAGGGCTAGATGTAAATCGCCAAGAAACCGCAGCGTTTACTCGATCTGGTGATGAAGTAACGATTAACACAGATGGCGATTATGGGGTCCAATACGATGTCACCTTAGATGAAATAGCCGCTCCCCCAGCCACGATTGAAGCATGGTTAGAATTAAATTCTGTCGAGATAGCAGGAACAAGGGGCAGGATTTATCACGATGACCCAGATGAGGAAGGTTCGACCCATGCGTTCATTATTCCTAGTTTGGTTAATACTGATGTCATTCGAATTCGTGCCCAGCGAGTAAATGGAGCGCAGGATTGTGATACCCATGCCAACGGTGTTCGGTTATCTTTCTTTTCTATTGGCGCAAATGGCCCACCAGGGCCAACAGGCCCACCAGGTGCTGGTAGCACAGTAATTATAGAAGATGAAGGTGGTGTGGTTGCAGGTGGCCCACATGATACATTAAATTTTATTGGAGCAGGAGTAGTCGCAAGTGATGCTGGGGGTGGGACAGCTGATGTTACAATTCCTGGTAGCGAGCCGGTAGTTACTGAGGCGAGCGCGACTGGCATCACGACGACCACCAGCGGGTCAGACGTCCTCGTCCCTGGCATGACAATCACACCCGGCCCTGGTAATTATAAGGTCGAATTTAATACTTCGTGGGAAAACAGTGGTGCCGAAGATATGTTCGTTTCGATCTATGTCAATGGCGTTCAGATTCCTCACACTGAACGGATAACCGAAATGGAGAGCTCGATTACTGACGCCGAGTTGGCATGTGTGACTCACGGCCTTGCGATTAACGTCCTCGCGGCGCAGGCGATCGAGATTAGATTCCGGACAACTGGTGGGACTTTGACGATGTTAAACAGGACGATGTTAGTAACTAAGGTGACATAGATGACTTGGGAACAACTCAATGTATTAGTTCCAAATCCTGATTGTGATACTGATGGTGGTGTGGTTACTGCGTGGAGGGATGTTAGGGCAGAACCAACCCAAGCTCAAATTGATGCCGTAACACAAGCACAAGTTGATAATCAGGAATTATTAGATTTTCGTGAACAAGCCAAACTTGCACCTGACATTTTAGGTAGTCATTTAGGCGTTCAAGCCAGAGCACTGATTGAAATGTTCAACCGCCGCGATAACTTCTTAACAAATCGAATTATTGAATTGCAAGATGCGATGGATGCAATGAAGGCGAGTACCGGTGCGGTGGCTAATCTTAGGGCTGCAATCCCTGGCACCTTTTTGGCAACCGCTACACGGCCACGCGCCGATGCCATTCAGGATTATAAGGATGAGATTGATTCTGGTGATGCGGATAGTTAAAATGATTGGTAGTCTATAATGGCTTTGCCACAAAACGTCGCAGCATGGTTTTTTGATCAGACTGCCGGTGGTGGTCCAGCGATTGGAATGTCACCTTTGCCTACAATCCGTATTCGTAGGATAAGTGATAACACACTAGTGGTGACAGATGCTACTATGACCGAACTCGGAGATGGGTGGTATACCTTTGACTTTACTTCCTTATTCGATGAAGGCGAATCGTACGTTATTCTCGCAGATGCTGCGGCTTTGAATAATTCACGTGATCGTTTAAAGTTTGGGACGATTGATTCGAGAGGATTCACGCCCAATATTAGAGTTAACTGAAACAGGAGAGTAAGATGGGAGCAACACAAGTAGGACAGAACAGTACGGCGCGGAGAACTTTTACCCTGCGAGATAGTGCTGGAGATCGGGTGGCGCCAGATGGTGCTTCACCACAATCCCCGACAATTGAGGAAATTCATCTCAACGGAGCGGTCGATATAACAATCGTCGCTACAATCGACCAGTTGATTGATGATGCTACGTCACCTGGTACGCCTATAGTGGGTTTGTATGAGGTGTCATTTCCAACCAATTATGCAGGTGTAGCAACGAATGACTTAGTTGCTGTCAGTATCGAGGCCACACTTTCTGGTACGTCCAGGAAGGCGACGATGGAATTCATTATTGACCAAGTCAGCGAGAAGCAGCCGTTCATTGACGTGAGCTAAGTTGAGCAACTTTCCGCTTCAACCTGGTGAGACCTTTTATCGCAAGTTTGCAATACGGGGGCCTGATAACGCCAGGATTACTGCGGATGCTCTCCCTTCAGTAACGGTATACCGTAACGGGGCGGCTACGTCTATCCCCGTTACGGTTGCTCAATTGAGCCCGATTGAATACGACACGTCTTTTGTCGTACCAAGTAATGCCGTTACTGGTGATTCGTGGCAATACTTAGTTGAAGCGACTGTAAGTGGATTTGGGGTGACGCAATTTGCGCACCTGAGTCAGTACATGTTCGCAGGGGATGCTGTACAACGAGGTTTCACCCTGCGGGATGGGCAAGGTCAATCCATTGCGGCTGATGTAACTAGCCCAGAAAATCCGACAGGCGTAATAGTCAGGAATAATGTAGATGAGTCGACAATCATTACAATTATCGCAGATCCAAACTCTCCGACGCAGGGAAGATATATTTTTGTGTTCACTGTCGACGTTTCGTGGGATGTTGGTGATGAGCTTCAGATGCGGCTTAGTGCGACAATTGACGGTCTTGCTTTGGAAAGATTGTGGTTCCTGGGCCAGATTCAAGATGCTACACTTAACATTATCACTATTTCCGCATTACGGGTGGAAGAAGAAACTCTGGACATAGAGGTTGAAGATGTGGCGCCGGAAATTGTCGTTGAGGAAATCGTTGAAGATATTGTATGTTGAGGAAGTTTGCGGATGGCCGAAGCCATAGAAGAGATCCAAGTGGAATCCGAAACCATTGATATTCTGGTTGATGCTGCGGCGCAGGATATCATTGTCGAGGATGTTATTATTGATATTGATTTGAGGAAAGTTTGCTAATGGCTGAATGTGACGAGAATAGTCTTGAAATATGCCGGTTCCGCGGCGACACGAAACCAATCAGTCGTCGTATAACCGATCCTAATGCTTCACCTACTGCTATCGATCTTGTTGGATACACTTTTCTTTTGACTGTTAATACAGAAAAAGACCCAGATATATCTGTGAGTCCTGTCATTGGTCAAGAATTGTTTGAGATAACTGGCGTTATACGAAGTCCTGGTGGTTTAGGGATTGTTGATTTTCCGTATGACCAGTCATCACCAAATCCTTCGCAGATTGTGCCACCAGGTGGATTCTTTTATGATATCCAAATGATTGATCCTGGCGGTATAGTACGCACCATCGCGAAAGGTAAGTATACTATAAAACAGGACATCACGAAAAATTGAGGTAAGTCATGGCACTCATAGTTGAAGACGGAACAGTAGTCACAGACGCGCAGTCGTATGTCACGCTTGCAGAAGCGAACGCTTTCTTTAAACCATATGGCGAAGCGTCAAGTTGGAACATAGCTGACAACGCAAATAAAGAGTCAGCTCTTATCTCTGGCGCTCAGTATATGCAGCAGAAACTTCGGCTATTGTGGAAGGGTAGTCGTGTAAACGCATTTCAGTCTTTGGATTGGCCTCGGCGCGGTGTAGATGTTCCCGATTTCTTCGATCCTTTCTTTCGTCAAGTAAACGTTCCTTTGCAATTCCAGGATACTGTTTTTATTCCTGAGAACGTCGTACCGGATGAAGTAAAAGACGGGCAGATGCAGATTGCGGTTTTGACAATAAGCACTGAGGGGGTCGCAGGCAATACACAGAGCCTCCAGCCATTCTACGGGAGAAAAACAAAAAGAGAGAAAGTAGGTGATCTTGAAGTTGAGTATATGACAGCTGAGGATGGCGGTAATACGAGGCAAACGAATACCTACTGGGATGCTATGAAAATCGTTGAGCCATTCCTTAGGCCTTCTGCACCCCAGACAGGAACTGTGGTAAGAGCGTAATATGGTAGGTTTACTTGATAACATAATGCGACCCGTGGCTGAGAGGCTGATAGAGAGCTTTGGTGGACCTCTCACCTATATCCGTACCACAGAGACCTTTGATGCCACGACAGGCAAAACCTCGCAGACTGAGGTGGAGTCTACAGTTATAGGCACACCACCTGTTCCGCTGAGCAAGCGACTAGCCTCGGGAGAGAACTTTCGGGCCGTATATGGTGAGGTCTTTGATACTGTGCAAGCGGGCGATCTTATAACGACTTTAAAAGCTTTGAATCTAGGATTCACCCCGATCATCGGTGATAAGGTTATATTTCAAGGAACCCGTTGGCAAATTGTTAGAATCGATCCGCTGTATAGTGGAGCCTTAGCAGCCGCCTACACGATCCAAATGCGTCAGTGATATGGCTGTCCGCATCAAGAATTTAAAAAGCTTCAATCGTGAGATAAAAACGTTTGGTGTTGAAGTCATGCCCACGGACCATCTTAAATTGCAAAAAAGGATTGCGGTGGATCTTTTAAGGCGTATAGTGTTTCGTACACCAGTTGATACGGGACGGGCTCGTGGAAATTGGCAAGTGTCAAGAGGTGGTGGTGGTGGTTCTCCACTTGAAAGTTTTGATAAAAGTGGTGCAGCCACATTTGCAAAGGGCGCATCGGCTATCAGCGGGCTGAAACCTTTTGGGATTATATCCATTTTTAATAATGTGGAATACATAAACCTTCTTGAAGGAGGTAGTAGTAGCCAATTCCCAAGCGGGATGGTTGCTATATCATTGGCAGAGACGGAGGCTCAGTTTAGATAAATGGGATTCGCTAGTGACAGCCAAACTATTCGCGATAGGTTTAATACACAGTGGCCTGTTGAACAACCCACTATACCTTTCTCCTTCGCAGATGTAGACTTTATTCCACCCCAGGATTTAACTTGGGTGCGATTAAATGTGTTACCTGGTAACCAGACTCAGGTGGGTATGGGAATCAGGAGACGATTTCGGCGCGTAGGTGTCGTACTTGTCCAAATATTTATACCAGCGGGAAGCGGTGATGGTTTAGCGAAAGAATTAGCAGACAGCGTAGCTGATATTTTCATGGGCCGAACAGTAAACGGGGTCATCTTTCGAGGAACGTCAGTTGACCGATTGGGCGTGGATGGATCGTGGGCGGTATGGCGCGCCACAACTTCATACCAAGCTGATGAATGTATTGCAATTTAGAGGAAATGAAAAATGAGTGACTCCAGTTCAGTTCAACTATTTTTCGTGGAGGAAACTATATGGGGCGAAATTCCCAATGACGGCGCATCTCCTGAAGGCGCGCCTAATTTAGACGAATTTCGTTTCACAAATGATTCTCTCACGCAAACGACTGAGACCGCCGTCACAGAGGAAATCCGCAGCGACCGACAAGTATCTGATATCATCCGAACCGCAGTATCCGCTGGTGGTGAGGTTGGCATTGAGTTATCTTTCGAGTCGCATGATGCTCTTCTAGCTGGCGCGCTCTATCGTGATTTTTCAACCGAAGTAAATGAGACAGGTGTCGTCGCAAGCTTCACCACAACGTCTCCAGGGCCTGGTACTTTCACGCTCGCTGCTTCTCCACTCCCGTCGCCTAACTGGCTATTGAATGTCATACCTGGGCAATTTTTACGGATTAGTGGTTCGGCCAACTCACCCACCAATGATGGTTTTTTCAAGGTCGCGAGCGTCGATGCTGCGGCGGGCACAATTATTTTCACTAGTGGCCCAGCCAGTGATGAAGTTGCGGGTACGTTTGATGTACGTGGCCAGTTCGTATTTAACTCTGTCATCCGTAAGAGCTTCACGATTGAGAAGCAATTTAGTGATGTCATCGTTGACACGGACTCGCCGGAAACGGGCGTCTTCCATTACTTCACGGGTATGCGGGTTGGTACTGCATCCTTAACCATTGCACCTGGAGCCATTATCAATGGATCGTTCACCTTTGAAGGCAAGCAAGCCTTTAGCGTTGGTGCAACCATTGGTGATGGCGCGCCTACTGAAGTATCAGCGGCAGATGTTCTAAATGCTGTTGACAATATTACCGACATCCTGATAGATGGGGTGGAGGATCCAGATTGTTCGTTCACCAATGTAGAGTTCTCAATAGAGAATAACCTACGAGCTCAACCGTGTATCGGTCAGTTAGCCAATAGCGGTATTGGACTCGGGCGGACGAATGTAACGGGAACCATTGAAGCATATCTGCTCGATAGAGCCTTTTTCGAAAGGTATCTGAATTTTGATACTGTTAGCTTGAGTTTCCGAGCCACCCTCGCTGATGACAGTTACATCTTCGATTTTCCTGCAATTAAGTTTATCTCCGGTACAGCGGAGACGTCAGGAAATGATGCAGATGTTCTTGTTAGCGTCGAGTTTAACGCCAAAAGGGATCCAACGAGTGACTTCATGGTTGCTATCAATAAATTCCCTGCTGGCACTACACCGTAATGATATGAGAGAAGCCACCAATGAAAATCAGTACGTTTGCCACAGACCTCGATCTCGAGGAGAACGGCGTCTGGGTTGATATAGGTGACGGCGGTATGCTATTAGTGGGGCGGTTAGGAAACCCGCGCCACCAAGCTGCCATCCGTCGTATATCAAAACCCCACAAAGCCCTAATCCGGAATAAAACCATTAATGAAGAGCTCAGCGATGAGCTCCTACTTAGAGCGATGGCTGAAGCTATACTCCTGGATTGGAAGGGAATTGAAGACGATAAAGGTAAAGCAATCAAATACAGTAAGGATGCTGCCTACGATCTTTTACGTGATCTAAGGGATTTTCGTAATTTGGTTACTGAACTTGCGAATGAGCAAGTTACCTTTAGACGCGAGGAACAGTTACAAGAGGGAAACGTTTAAAGGAGCTTCTTGAATGGGACCTAGAATTTGGTCCCAGTTACGATAAGCTCCTAGCCCTTCGTGAATCTGGGAAGGAGGTACCTGCGTTAGACCGCAGACCAGAATTACCCATCACGCTTGAGTGGGCGTGGAGCGCGTATGCAGAAATGACGAAAGGCAGGAGTTGGATTATGGGTTCACCACAATCAATTCCATTGTCTGAAATTATTGCGTACGGAGAGTTGACATTACTAAAGCGCGATGAAGTAGAAGAACTGTTACGCTTTATAAGATTGCTGGATGATGTATACTTTAAACATTTAGAGAAAAGGACGAAAACGAAAAATGGCAGAGCTGGAAGTCACAATCGACGGACGGGGAGCCCAAAGAGGGGCCGGAATAGTCGTTAAAGGCCTTCAGAATATTCGTAAGGGTGCAGCACAGACTAACGAATCTTTAAAAAGAACCAACCGCGCATTTCGGCAAACATCAAAATCAAGCGCTAATCTCGGGCAAGCCATAGGCGCATTGGGTGGCATCCTTGCGATCGGTAAAGTCATAGCCTACGCAGATGCCTGGACCTTAGTTAATAACAGAATTCGTCTTGTTACTGATGGGCAAGATGAACTTAATGCCGTAACTGAACAAGTATTTAGGATCGCGCAAGAAGCTCGTGTTGGTTTAGCGAGCACCGCAGAACTTTATCAAAGAATCGCTCGATCAGCGGAACTCCTAGGCATCAGTCAACAACGTGTTCTTGATGTTACCAAATCCGTTTCAAAAGCTATTACCATATCAGGTGTTTCAGCTACCGCAGCAAATGCCGCAATCGTTCAGTTGGGACAGGGCCTAGCGTCTGGAACACTGCGGGGTGACGAACTGCGTTCCGTACTTGAGCAAACTCCAAGGCTTGCTAGGGCTATCGCTGATGGTTTGCAAGTACCAATCGGCGCTCTACGTGAATTAGGTAAAGCAGGCAAGTTGAGCGCCCAGGACGTCATTGCGGCGCTGGAATCTCAGAAGGATGTTCTCGAGGCCGAATTTGGTAGTATCGATGTGACTATCGGTCAAGCGTTTGTTACGTTAGAAAGTTCCTTAATTCGATTTGTTGGTCGATTTGGTGAAGCTACAGGATTTTTCGCTCAGGGTGCCAAATCAATACAGTTGGTGGGAACCAGCCTCGACAATACGAGTGATAGTTTCTTTGAGGGTGCCTTCGCAGTATCTCAATTCATTAGTGCGTTGGCTGGTGGGCTTTCAGTGGTAGATGAACAATTCGCTTTATTTAAGAACACAGTTTTAACCACCCTTACTGAAACTTTTGAGTCAGCAAGACAGTTGGTGGAGGACTCTGTGTTTTTCCAATTCTCACCCGTCGGTGCTGCCACGGGTATTATTGATCATTTCTTTGGCGGCGATATTGATGCACTATCCGCTGCGGCCTCAGAAGAACGAGTTAGGCTTCAAGCAGAATTAGATAGGGCCAATACAGTTGTTGCTGAGGGTCTTGATGAACAGCGGCGCATATTTGAAGAAAACCGCAAGCGCCGTCAGGCTGCCGCGGACCTCGATTTAAGTGAAGATCCCGCACCTTCCAATATGCTTGGACGGATGACTGAGAGGCAAGTTGCGGCTGCGGAACGTTTAAGGAAAAGCCTTGAAAAACTGGGTGAAACTATGACAGCCAGTTTACAAACACCACTCGAAGAGTTTGAATCCAGTTTGGAACAAGCTAATAGACTTCTGGATGCGGGTGTCATTAGCACAGAAACATATCAACGTAATTTGGCCGCCCTAACAGAAACATACCGTGAACAATTGCCGGCAGTGATTGAGTACAATGATCAGCTAGAACGTGGTGTGGGCATTACTGAAGAGTTCCTTACTCCACAAGAACAATTTATTGAAAAGCAACGGGAACTCAACGAGTTATTAGGAGTTGGTGCGATAAACCAAGAAACATTTAACCGCGCCCTTGTTGCGGCTCAGGAAGAGCTCGCAGAAGCAATTAATAAAGATGATGAGTTTGCAAAATTTTTAGAACAG
>Ga0255058_10000184_pt1 | contig 36997 bp, 30 predicted proteins | sample Cases_109_9_MG_FD_188637 | JGI IMG/M metagenome (GOLD analysis project Ga0255058, IMG submission 188637) | Seawater microbial communities from Amundsen Gulf, Northwest Territories, Canada - Cases_109_9 | ecosystem: Environmental > Aquatic > Marine > Gulf | place: Canada: Northwest Territories...
GCAGCGCAGAAACTCGGCCTCGTCCGGATCGACCTGGTGGTCCTCCAGTACCTTTTCGACCGCCTTTCCGTACACGATTCGAGCCGTCTGTTCGTGAACGGCCGTAATGTCCTCCGATTCCAAGCCCAGGATGTGCTTGAGGTGGGCCAGGTCCAAGCGCTCATTCTCCGTGAGCTCGTGATCGTCCAGACACTGCTTGAGAAGACGTCGGTAGAGATCACGGCACGCACCGCGATACTTGCGATCCAGCGTCACGCCGTGCTTCGCGGCGGCTTGCGCCACGTCCTCGGCGCTCACCTCACGCAGCCCGGCGCACTCGGCCAGAAGCTGTTCGACCTCGTCGAGGGCGGCGGTACGCTTGCGGCCGAACAGGCGGCTGCGCTGGCCGGCTTCGGCGTCTCGGGTATCGAAGGGTCTCGCCACGGCCCGTCTCCTTCAGATCCGTACAAGGTTTGAGTGCCGCCGAGGCCCGCTGTCGCCGGGCTCGGGTGTCGCCTAAGCTTGTGAAGTGAGCCCCGGCTGACCAGAGGAGGAAGCTATGAGACAGCGCACGTTCAACCTCGTGACCGGTACCCTGTTCGCACTCGTCGGCCTCGGACACGCGATACGGTTCGCCGGCAACTGGCCCTTCGTGATTGGCGGTTGGGAGGTTTCGAAGTGGGCCAGCGCCGTGGCGGTCCTGGCGACGGCCTACCTCGCCCTGGCGGCTTTCCGCCTGAATCGGGCCGCAGCCGAGTAGCGACCGGGCAGCCGGTCCCGTCCGGTAGCTCCCGGTCCTCGGAGGGCCTAAGATGGCTTTCCTCGAGACGAATAATTCCAAGTCGGAATGGTGGAGGGACTCGATGTCTGATGACGTGCGCGGGCGGTTCATGTGGTACGAGCTGCTGACCTCGGATCCCGACGCGGCGATCGACTTCTACACGAGCCTCATCGGGTGGAGTACCGCCCCCTTCGATGCGGGCGGGCAGGAATACACGATGTGGATGAGGGGCGAGGTTCCGGTAGGCGGCGTCATGCTGCTGCCCGAGGAGGCCGCCTCGGGCGGCGCGCCGCCGCACTGGCTCGCGTATGTAGGAACCTCCGACGTGGATGCCACGGTGGAGCAGGCGGGCCAGCTTGGCGCGAGCGTGTTGGTGCCGCCGATGACCATCCTTGATGCGGGACGCTTTTCCGTGCTCCAGGATCCGCAGGGCGTCGTCATCGCCGCCATCACCCCGCCGGAGGCGCCGCCGCCGACCGAGGAGCCCTCGCCCGGCTGCTTCTCCTGGCACGAGCTCGCCACGACGGACTACGAGGCCGCGTTCGACTTCTACTCCACCCTGTTCGGCTGGGAGAAGCAGGAGACCATGGACATGGGCGAGGCGGGGATCTACCAGATGTACGGGGTGGGTGGCCCGCCGCTGGGCGGCATGTTCAACAGACATGCCGAGATGCCCGTATCGGCCTGGCTCTACTACATCCTGGTCGACGACGTGGAGACGGCCGCCGCGCGCGTCACGGAGCTCGGTGGACTGGTGGTCAACGGACCCATGGAGGTCCCCGGCGGCAGCCGGATCGCGCAGTGCAGCGACCCACAGGGCGCCATGTTCGCGGTTCACTCCGTCGCGAAGGACGGCTGAGGGCGTCGTCGATGAAGCTGCTGGTCCTGGCCGTCGAGGGTATGATGTGTGACGGGTGCGCCGGCACGGTGCGCGAGGCGCTCGAAGAGGTCGCCGGTGTCGAGAGCGTCGACGTGACGTTGGAGGAGAAGCGCGCGCGCGTCACGGTCGTCGAGGGGACGCCGGATGCCGCGCTCATCGGTGCGGTGGCGGCCGCGGGTTACGAGGTGTCGGTGCTCTGAGGTAGCTCGAGCTACGGGGAACCGGGCGACGAGCGGCGCGCGTCGCCCGGCAGACTCTGCGTACGATCCGGCCTAGGCGTCGGCGCCCGCTCGCTCGCTCACGTCGTGACCGCACATCGTCCCGGTCACCTCTCGCGTCCCCGCCTCCGGATCGAAGACGGACGAGATGTCGATCTCACAGCTCCTCGTCTCGCCCGTGGACTCTCGGGTCACCGAGATCGAGCCTTCGATGTCGGTCTCCTGCAGGCCGCTCGGCTCGCCGTCGACCTTCGTCCGCGTTCCCCGGATCACCACCTCGCCGTTGACCGTGAGCAGGTCGTCACCGCGCTCGAACGCGCAGTCGGTCATCGACTTCTCGGCAGAGAACGACAACTCCAGGACGCCACCCTCGAAGCTGAAGCTCACCTCGCCGTCGATCTCCAGCTGACCTCCCGCCGGGCATGCACGGGCGCGAAGGAGGCCCGGCCCCCTCTCCACGTCCGCCAGCAATCCATCGCTGGTGGACGACGCGCTCTCAAACCCTGCCGTCTCTTCATCGACCGTCACCGATCCAAGGCCGCTCAACCGAACCGCCAGAAACGCCGCATCGGCCCTGCTGAGGCTTTCATTCGGAACGCCTGTCGGGTCGCCGCCGCAAGCCGTCGCGAGCGTCACGAGCATGACGAGGGGTCCAACCCTACGCACGATACATCCTGCTGACATGAGACCGATCTCCTTCTCGAGGCTCCGCAGTTCACCGTCCATTCGGCCGGCGAACCCGTCGATCAGTTTCGCGCTTCGTTTGGATAGACGACGGAACGAGCTCAACCGTTAAACAAGATGCAAGGATCAGGCGTGCGACGTGGACGAGGGCTCATCGCTTTCCTCGCGATACCACAAGTAGAACAGGACCCCGATCGCGGTCCACAGAACTGCCGCGGTGCCGACCTTCATGAGCAGGCCCGCCAACGTCTGGTCGTCGCGCGCGGATATTCCGTACACGGGAGGGGCAAGCTCGTAGGTGGAGTAGACGGGCAGCTCGCTGAAGGTCAGGTAGAGGAAGGTGCCGGTGTTCACGATCGTGGCGAGGATCAGGTAGCCGATCTTCATCGGAAAGCCGAAGCCCGGCCGCGCCGGCCTGTCCAGAATGATCGGCCACCAAAACACCACGCCTCCGGCGAGCCACACCATGTCGATCAGGAAAGAGCCGAGCTGGGAGGCCATCAGAGAGTCCACGACCGACGGCAGGTGCGTGAAGATGATGACGAGGTTGAAGAGAACCAGGGCGATGAGCGGGTGGGTTGCCAGCTCGAGCAGATTCCAGGGTCCCGCACGGAGCGCCGGTCGACCGGCCGGGACGCCCAGCAAGATCAGCGGGGGAGCGACGAGGGCGATGAGGACGAACTGGAGCATGTGGACGCTGGCGAGATAGCCGGCGCCCAAAGCGCCGACGGGCCAATCGAGGGCGATCCACAGGCACAGGAGGCCGGTGACAAACCAGCCCGGCCAGCCGCGTGGCGGAACCCCCCGGCTTCCGGCCGCCCCGTCGGCGTTGGTGTCGGCGTGCCGAGCGGGCAAACGCCTCCCGAAACCAAAGAACCGCCAGTAAGCGAGGGCGATCGCCAGGACTAGCAGCCAAACCCCCGGATATGCCTGCCAGCTCCACGTCCAGGCCGAGCCGCGGGCCGCACACCACCACTGCATCGTTTCCTCCGGTCTCAGCGATCGCCAGGCGAGGCTCCCGGCCGGCTAATCCAAGCCCGAGCGTGCGTTCGAAGCGCTCGCCGTATCGGAGGGCGCATAGCTCGCCTGGAACTCGGATACGAGCAGCGGCAGGTCGTGCTTCCAGTCCGCCTGCCGGGTCCCGAACGGATAGGCCAGACGCAGATCACCGGCGCCGAAGACGAGAACCTGGGCCGCGTGTCCCACCTCGTAACTGCCCCCGTCCTCCCCGTCGGGCGGCACGGCCCCACGAATTGCAGGCGGAAGGGCGAGCTTCGCCTGGATGCGGTTCACCGCCTCCATGTCACCCCGCAGTCCGATGAATCGGGGATCGAAGCCGGAGAGCCACTCGCGCATCCGCTCCGGCGTGTCCCGCCCGGGATCGGTGCTCACGAACACCACGCGGATCCGATCGCGGACCTCCCACGGAAGGTCACGCAGTACGGAGGCGATGCCCGCCATGTGGACCGGGCAGATGTCGGGGCAGTTCGTGTACCCGAAGAAGAGGAGCGCGAGCTGGCTCTCCGTCTCCGCGCGGAAGCCGAATGCCTTTCCGTCTACATCGGATAGAGTGAAGTCGGGGCGTGGCCCTGGTTCCAGGACCACGCCCCGGTATCCCGCTGCAGCGTCCGTGCTCGAAGGGGGAATGTCGCCCTCCGTGGCCCGTGCCGCCTCGCTTCCTGCGTCGCACGCGACCAGGGTCACGAGAGTGGCGGTCGCCATCGAAAGCGATCGCGCGATCGCACGGACCGCGCCGATCACTGCTGCGGGCCTCCTTCGCCGGTCTTCAGGTTCTCCCGTTTTCGCTCTCGCCTCTGCTCCGGGGACAGCTTGTAGTCGAAGCCGTAGAGCGCCCTCTCCCACGAGCCGTAGGCCGGGTTCGGAAGCATGATCCACCTCACGCCCCAATGGCTCGCGTAGTCCGCCTCCAAGCGGTCTCGCTCCTCGATCGACGCTCGGGAGACCGAGATGAAGTCGTTCAGGTCGTCGCCGGCCAGGATCAGGATGCGGTGGGTGCCCGCCACGAAGGCTCGCCGGCTGGACTTGTCCGATCCCCAGCCCTCCCGCTCCCCTCGCATGAGGAGCACATCCAGGTCCTTCGCCAGAGGAAAGCCGGCGCGCTCGAGGTTCCTCTCCGTGGCGTCCTCCAGCGGCGCGTCGCGGTTGGTCACGTAGAACACGGTGACCCCTCTCTCCGCCGCGTACCGCGCGAACCCGAGTGCTCCCGGTACTGGAAGGGCCGTCGCCTCCCGGATCCACTCGTCCCACCCGTCGGGGTACTCGCGGCCCTCCACGATGAGGCGGGCCTGATAAGGCGAGTTGTCGAGGACGGTCTCGTCCACATCGAGGATCACGGCGGGAGGAAGGCTGCCCGGATCGCCCTCCTGCTCCGGCACGGCCGTCCAGGCGGGATCGGCGAGCCCCTGATCCAGCATTCGGCTGGCCGTTCGGTACGCCTGCTCGGCAGAGGCCCGGTATTCGGCGCTCTGCTGCGTCCACAGGGTGGCGTTGAGGCCCTCGAGGCTCGTGTTGCCGGACGCACAGCCGGCCAGCAGGAGGCAGAGGCCTCCGGCGACGATGGAGGCTCGGTGCCGCCGGGTCCCAAGCTGTATCTTGGGTTTCATCGGCTTGCTCGATCCATCACAGTCTCCAGAAGATCGACGCCATGATCAGGTTGGCCCCGATCCTGTCGCCGCTCCGGTCCACGGGATTGAAGGGGTCTTCGAGACTCATGCTGTAGTGGCGGTACTCCACCCGTCCCCCCCACCGGGTGCTCGCCGGCTCGATATCGATGCCGCCGCCGAACGAGAACGCCCCCTGGCTTCTGGTGATCAGCTTGTCGTTCGGATCGGGCGGATCGTCTCGTGGATCGAGGGCGATCGTCCCGGCTCCCACCAGGCCGAAAGGCACGACGCCGGCGCTCGTGAACGGGGCCACGGCCACACGCCCGACCGCGTAGACCCCGAACTCCCACTGATTCACGTTGACGGAGCCGGTGCTGTCTGAGGCGGTGGTCCTGCCGTAGGACCCTCCGAGCCGGAACGCGACCGCGGGCGCGACCCGGCTCTCGATGTCGATCCCGAAGTTGACCAGGTTGTCGAGGCTTACGACGCCCTCCTTCTGGCCCCAGAGGAACGAGCCCACGGTCCCCGACAGCCTGAACTGAAGGGGCGCCTTCGCCATCTCCGGTTCGTCGGTGGCTTCATCCGTCTCTGGATCTGCCGTCTCCGGCGTCTCCTGCGCCTGAGACCCGGCTGGAACGAGGGCCAGAAGAAGCACGGCCAGCGAGAGGTGCCAACCGGTTTCCATCTTCCGGAAACCCCGCGTCGACGCCTTCAACGCTCCCCCATGGCCGCCACGAGCTGCGCTCGGGCGACGTTGTAGTTGAACAGCGACAGCGCGAAGTTCGTCCGCGCCTGGGTGACCGCCAGCTCCGCGTCGTTCAGCTCCACCTGGGTGGAGAGTCCGTTGCGGAAGCGGGTCTGGGCGATCTCGAGGGCGCGCTCCGCGCGCGCGATGTTCGACTCGCTGGCCTCGATCTGCTCTGTGCCGGCCACCAGCGCCTGGTGGCTCTGCTGCACGTCGAGTCGCACGTTCTCCGTCAGCTGCTCGAGCCTGTAGCTCTCCCTGTCGACTGAGGCGCGGGCCTGTTGGACCCGACCCGACCGGGCCCGGCCGTCGAAGATGGGAAGGGAGAACTGCAGCCCTGCCGACGCGCTCTGCGCGAAGTCCTGTCCGCCGGGGAAGAGTGTCGACGATGCGCCCTGGCGCGTGAGGTTCGCGATCAGATCCAGCGTGGGATAACCGGACGCTTTTTCCACCGCGAGGTTCTGCGTCTGCAATCCGACGACGAGCGCTTGGGATTGGAGGTCCGGCCTGTTCCGCAGAGCGATGTTGGTGGCCTCATCCAGCGGCGGGATCTCCGAGGGACGCGCCAGCTGATCGGTGAGCTCGACCGATCGATGGAGCTGCATGCCGATCGTCCGCTTCAGCCGGTTCGAGTTAAGCTCGAGTTGGTTGCGAGCCTCGATGAGCAGGGGCCGGATATTGTCGACCTCCACCTGGGCGGTCAGGAGGTCGAAGTCGGAGGCCGTGCCCACACGGTAAAACGCCTCCACCTCGCGGAGCCTCGCCTGCGCCTGCTCCAAAGCCTTCTCCTGCACGACGACCAACTCCTTGTCGAGAAGGGCCTCGTAGTAGGCGAGCCGAGCCGCCAAAGCTACCGACACGCGGGCGGTCTCGACCTGGGTCTGCGTTGCCTGATCGGAGAGCCTGGCGGCAGTCCGTGCGGGCCCCAGCGAGAGATCGAGGATCGGCTGCTCCAGGGTGATCGCAAAGCTGTACTGGTTCTCCTGCCCGAGGCGGATCTGCTGCACCTCGCCGTCCCCGGTCTCCAAGAACAGAACCGCGTTCTGGATGTTGCGGTTGTAGTTTATGTCCGCCCTGATGTCGGGCAACGAGGCGGAGCGCACCTCCCTCGCCAAGCCAGCGGTCCGGGCCTGCTCGGCCCTCGCGATCAGCACGTTTTCATTATGATCCACCGCCCGCCCGACGGCCTCCGCCAGGCTGAGACGAATGGTCTGCCCGCTCGCTGCCCCCGACTGAGCGCGCAGATCGTCCGGTGGAACGCTCGCGACGATCAGCAGCGCGAAGGCCGCGATGAGTGCACGTTTAGTCACGAATTCCTCCTCGACTCGAATCCCGCCCTTCCTGCCAAAAAACCGGAAGGCGTCGCCTACTACCGCCTTCACGGCAAGGCGTCAACCTAGCATCTCACGTTTCCGAAGGCGCCACAACCTGGACGCCCGCCCGGCTGGCGTGGCCGGATCCCGGAGGCCTATCCTTCCTCCCGCTCTGGAGGCCGGTGCGGAGGTGCCGATGCTGGAGATGCGAACGTGAAAAACCAGGGGAAGGAGACTCCATGAGGTCGACGCGAATGGTCGGGTCACGGCTCGTGCTCGTCGGTGCGCTGTGGCCGCTCGGCGCCCTGCTCATCCCTACGGCTGAGGCCGCGGCCCAGCCGGCTCGCGCCGACGCTCAGGCCCGGCTCGCGGCCGGCATCGAGGCCGCGGTGGATCGACTGGTCCCCGAGATCATCGAACAGCGGCACCGGATCCATCGCAACCCGGAGCTCGGGAATCGCGAGGTCGAGACGGCGAAGCTGGTGGCGGACCACCTTCGGGCCCTGGGCTTCGACGAGGTGCACACCGAGATCTCCCACACGGGCGTCGTGGGTGTGCTCCGCGGCGGGCAGCCCGGACCGATCGTCGCGGTCCGCGCCGACATGGATGCGCTCCCGGTGACGGAGCGAACCGACCTTCCGTTCAAGTCCACGATACGAACGACCTACCTGGACCAGGAGGTGGGTGTCATGCATGCCTGCGGGCACGACATCCACACCTCCGTCCAGCTCGGTGTCGCCGCCGTGCTGGCTTCGCTGCGGGATGAGCTGCCGGGCACGGTGAAGTTCATCTTCCAGCCCGCCGAGGAGGGCCCGCCGCCCGGCGAGGAGGGAGGCGCCGAGCTGATGGTGGCGGATGGCGTTCTGGAGGATCCGGCGCCCGAGGCGATATTCGGCCTCCACTCGACATCCGAGCTCGATGTCGGGAGCGTCGGTTACACGTCCGGTCCAGCGTTGGCAGCGGTGGACCATTTCTACATCGAGATCCTGGGCACCCAGTCGCACGGGGCCTGGCCCCACAACAGCGTGGATCCCGTCGTCATGGCGGCTCAGGCCATCGAGGCGCTGCAGACGATCCGCTCTCGCAACATGCCGCCACTGGAGCCGGGTGTGGTTTCCATCGGCATCGTGCGGGGCGGGGAGCGCTTCAACATCATCCCCGAACGCGTCCAACTCGAGGGCACCGTGCGGACGTATGATCCGGAGGTCAGAGACCTCGTGGAGCGTCGGATGGGTGAGATCCTCGAAGGCGTGACCAGCGCCGCCGGCGGCAGCTACGAGCTGGTCTACGACCGCGTCACGCCCGCCACCTTCAACGACGTGGCCTTGAGCGAGCGCATGGCCCCGACGATGGAGAGGATCGTGGGTGCGGAGAGCGTAATCCGCACGGACCCGACGATGGGGGGTGAGGACTTCGCCTTCTTCTCGAACGAGATCCCGGGGTTCTTCTACTGGCTCGGGACGACGAAGCCGGGGACGGAGTCGGGCGGCCTTCACACGCCGACCTACCGAGGTGACGACGAATCCATCCGCGTCGGAATGCGGGTGATGTCGAACCTCATTGTGGATTACCTGACGAGCGCGGGGAAGTAGGCTCGTCTCGCGGGTCCCCGTAAAACGACCATCTCCACGTCTGTAGGCGGTGGTGAGACCGAGGGCGCCGGCAAGCGAGGCATCCATGCCTCGTTTTCTCGTTGCACACGCGGGTCGTTGTTGCGCTGCTGCCACTTTGGAGTCCCTGACCTAGACGCGGGACGCGAGCTCACCGAGAGTCTTAAGCCGTTATTGGTCAATTTGTTACGGCGCCATCAATAGGCGTTGGCACGGCATCGGTTCGGAGATTGCCCCTCCATGCAGGCGAGGCCGACGGGTCTAGTCAGGTACGAGCCTTAGACGACATAGACAGCTGAGGGCTTTCGTAACCGGACAGCTTGATGGGCCTCCCACATATTCGGGGTGGGCGTCTGAAGGTCGCCAGCGGTGGGCGCCTTCGGAGCATCCGCCCCGTGCCAACCACGAGCCAGTCGGAGCACTCCTCCTAGACCGCTGCGTAGCGACGCCGCTACTCAGTATCCGGCTGGCTCGCCCTTCCTACTTCTTGTTTCCACTTCTTGCGCGCCAACGACCGCTTCCTGATCCTGTCGGGCACTCTCGAGTCCCCTGTGACGGCTTCGAGAGACGATGATGGCTGGAGATCAGCGCGTGTGATGTCGCCCGCGCGGAGCCCGAAGGAGACGCCCATGGAATCGACGAGTAGGAGTTGGTCCGCGCGCGCCCGCTGCGTGGTGGCGGCGACGATTGCGATCGTCCTGGCAGGCGGCGTCGCGCGACCGGCCGTGGCCCAGCAGGAGATGTCGGACGTCGAGATCACCACGACGCACGTCGCCGGCAACGTCTACATGCTCCAGGGACGAGGCGGCAACATCGGCGTTTCGGTGGGATCCGACGGAGTGCTGCTCGTGGACGACAAGTTCGCGCCCCTCGCCGACAAGATTCGCGCGGCCCTCGGCGAGATCGTCGGCGGAGAGGTCGAGCTGGAGTTCGTCCTCAACACCCACTGGCACGGCGATCACGTGGGCGGCAACGTCGAGTTCGGGGCGGAAGCGCCGGTCATCGCGCACACCAACGTCAGAGGGCGGATGTCGACCCGCCAGGAGACCGCCTTCGGCGTCGTCGAGCCGTCGCCCCCGGAGGCGCTGCCCGTGCTCACGTTCGGCGATTCCGTCTCCATCCACTTCAACGGGGAGGAGATCCGGGCGATCCACTACCCGCACGGGCACACCGACGGCGACGCCGTCATCTTCTTCACCGGATCGAACGTCGTCCACATGGGCGACGTCCATTTCGCCGGTCTCTTCCCATTCATCGACCTGTCGAGCGGCGGCAGCGTACGGGGCGTCATCGATGCCGTCACCCGCATCGTGGACCAGGTTCCGTCAGACGCGAGCGTGATTCCAGGCCACGGACCGGTCTCCACGGTCGATGATCTCCGGGAGTACCTCGAGATGCTCGAGGAGAGCGTCGCCTTCGTCGAAGCCGGGATCCGGGCGGGGAAGAACCTGGTGGCTCTAATTGCGGAGGGCGTGCCCGAGCGGTGGGCCGGCTGGTCCTGGCAGTTCATCGGTGAAGCCCGGTGGATCGAGACCGTCTATGGAAGCCTGCAGGGCTCCTGAGCCGAGGGTCGGTGTAGGAGTGCCGCCGCGTTGCGATCCCCGTCGCGCGTTCCAAATCCCGTGAGAAGTCGAGCGCTTCAGGAAACGTGAGTCACCTGACAGAGCGGCCGGAAGAACCGAGGCCGGAAGAACCGAGACCCAACCAGCCGGGGCCGGGCGAAGAGGACGCCGCGGACGCCGCGGACGGATATAACGCTGGATACGCGGACCGCCTGCGCGAGCGCCGCCTGCGCGAGAGTGGCGCCGTTCCCCCGGCGCTCGCGGATTGGCTCGAAAACGGCGGAGCGCGCGCCGTTGTCACGCCTCCTTCTGCCGCTCGGCCGGCACGCCCGACGGCGCCCCCCGACCCCGGACCGGCCCAGACCGCCGACCCCGTGCTGCTCAAGGCGGCCGGAATCGCCGGGGAGCTGGTGGGCGCGATCCGCGAGCAGGGTCATCTGGACGTGCCCCTGGATCCGCTGGGAACGCCGCCACCTGGTCACCCCACGCTGCGTCCCGAGTTCTACGGAATCAGCGAGGAGCAGCTCTCCCGAGTGCCCGCACAGGCCCTGGACCTGGAGCGGCTGGGCGAGACCGCGCAGGGCGTCCTGGCCCGGCTGCGCGGGATCTACTGCCAGAGAATCGGCTACGAGATCGACCAGCTGGAGGATCCGGGCCAGCGCGAGTGGCTCATCGACTACATCGAGGGCGGTCGCCACTGGGAGCCGCTTTCCGCGGAGGACAAGCGTGAGCTCGCCGGCCGCCTTTCGGAGGTCGAGGGCATTGAGCGTTTCCTTCACCGCTCCTATCTGGGGAAGAAGCGTTTCTCCATCGAAGGGCTCGACATGCTCGTCCCGATGCTGGACGAGCTGCTGGAGCGGGCCGCCCACCAGGGCTCGCGTGAGACCTTCATCGGGATGGCGCACCGCGGCCGCCTCAACGTGCTCGCCCACATCGTCGGGCGGCCGTACACGGCGGTGATCGGCGAGTTCGAGGGTCATCACTCGATCGGAATCCAGACCACGGTGCCGGAAGACGGGTCCGGTGACGTGAAGTACCACTACGGCGCCTATGGGGTCTACGAGACCGCCTCGGGTCCGATCAACGTCCTTCTGGCCCCAAATCCCAGCCACCTTGAGCACGTGAATCCGATCGTAGAGGGGATGGCCCGGGCGTCCCGCGAGCTTCGCTTCGGCACGCGTCGCGATACCCGGACGAGAGACACCTTCGCGGCCGATCGGCTGCGGGTCCTGCCGATCCTGATTCACGGCGATGCGTCGTTCATGGGCCAGGGGGTCGTCGCCGAGACGCTCAACCTGTCGCGGCTGGACGGCTACGAGACCGGGGGAACCGTCCACCTGATCGCGAACAACCAGCTGGGCTTCACGACCCGGCCCTCCGACACCCGGTCCACGCGCTACGCCAGCGATCTGGCGCTCGGATTCAGGCTTCCGGTCCTGCACGTCAACGCGGACGATCCCGAGGCTTGCCTGGCCGCGATCCGCCTGGCCGCCGATTACCGGGGCCACTTCGGCGAGGACATCGTGGTGGACCTCGTCGGCTACCGCCGCTACGGCCACAACGAGGGCGACGAGCCGGGATACACCCAGCCCGAGCTTTACCGGCGGATCGCCGAGCATCCGACGGTGCGCACGACCTGGGTCGACCGGCTGATCTCGGAGGGAGACCTCACGGAGGAGGCCGCGGTCGTGATGGCCGACCGAGTCGCGGCGGAGCTCGAGACCGCGCGGGAGCGAGTGCTTGCGGCGAGAGATACGGAGGCCGCCGTCGAGGATCCCGGCCCGCCGCCCGAGCCGATGCCGGGAGGCGGGAGCGAGGATCCGGTCCGCCCGTGGCAGCCGGCCTCCTTGTGGGCGGAGCTCACCGAGGATGACCGCTCCCAGACGGACACCGCGGTCCCGGCCGAGCGGCTCGTGCGCCTCAACGAGCGGATCCACTCTTGGCCCGAGGACTTCGAGCTATTCCAGAAGCTGGACCGGCAGCTGGCGCGGCGTAGCGGCAACCTGGAAGCCGGCATGGACTGGGCTCACGCCGAGTCGCTGGCCTTCGCGACCCTGCTGACCGAGGGCATTCCGATCCGCTTCACCGGCGAGGACTCAGAGCGGGGCACGTTCAGCCAGCGCCACCTCGTTTTCCACGACGCCCAAGGGACCGGAACGTTCGTGGCTCTCCAGCACCTAGCCTCGGACCAGGCGCCTTTTCAGGTCTGGAACAGCCCGCTGTCGGAGGTGGCCGTTCTCGGCTTCGAGTATGGTTACAGTACGATCGCCGCGGACTCGCTCGTCCTGTGGGAAGCACAATTCGGCGACTTCGTGAACGTGGCCCAGGCGATCATCGACCAGTTCATCGCCGCCGGCCGGTCCAAGTGGGGGCAGGAGTCGCGCCTGGTGCTGCTTCTCCCTCACGGGCACGAGGGGCAGGGGCCCGAGCATTCGAGCGCGAGGCCGGAGCGCTTCCTCCAGCTGGCGGCCGAACGCAATATCCGCGTGGCCAACCCGACGACGCCGGCCCAGTACTTCCACCTCCTGCGCCTGCAGGCGCTGCGGCTGGCCAGGCGGCCGCTGGTCGTGATGACCCCCAAGAGCCTCCTGCGTCACCCGAGAGCTCGCTCTTCGCTCGATGATCTGGCAGCCGGCTCCTTTCGTCCCGTGCTGATTCCCGAGATCGACACGCCGGACGGGGTACGTCGCGTCGTCCTTTGCACCGGGAAGGTCTACTACGATCTCGTCGGATCGGAAGCGTTCGAGGAGGCGGCGGATCGGGTCGCGGTCGTTCGGGTCGAGCAGCTGTACCCGCTGCCAGAGATGGAGCTGCGCGCCGCGATCGAGGGCTTCGCGAGAGCCCGCGAGGTCGTGTGGGTGCAGGAGGAACCGAAGAACATGGGGGCCTGGGAGCACATACGTCCCGAGCTGGTCGCGGCCGCAGGCGACCGAAGCGTGGGCTACGCGGGCAGGGGCGTGAGGGCGAGCACGGCAGAGGGTTACTCGGAGCTCCACGCCGAACAGCAGGCCCGCCTCGTCCGTGATGCGCTGGCGGTCGAGGAGTGAGCCGTCCGTGAGTCGCTTCACCAAGCTCGTTCGCGAGATACACCGCCGATCCCTCTGGCAGGTGTTGGGAATCTACGTCGTCGGCAGCTGGCTGGTCCTCCAGGTCGTCGACACGCTGGCGGGCGCCCTCAACCTTCCTGACTGGGCGCCGCCGCTGGCTCTCTTCCTCCTGATCATCGGCCTCCCGATCGTGCTCGCCACCGCGGTCATTCAGGGAGTCAGCCCGCCTTCAGGGGGCGATGCGGAGGCGGCTGGAGGAGCAGCCGGGGAGGCCGGCCCGGATCTCGCCGGCGCAACGCAATCCGCGGCGCATGGGTCCGAGGCGGAGCGCCAGCTCTTCACCTGGAGGAACGCGATCCTGGGTGGGGTTGTCGCGTTCGCGATCTGGGGGATCGTGGCGGCCGGATGGATCGCCCTCAGGGGTGCCCCGGTAGGCCTGGGCGGAGCGGGCGAGGCGCTCCCGAGCGTGGCCGCGCTCCCGTTCGAGAACATGAGCGCCAACCCCGAGGATGCCTTCTTCACGGATGGGATCCACGAGGAGATTCTGGCGCGACTGGCTCAAATCGCCGGCCTTCGCGTCATCTCCCGCACGTCCGTCCTCGAGTACCGGGATTCGCGGAAGAACATCCAGGACATCGCGGCCGAGCTGGGCGTCGATCACGTTCTGGAGGGGAGCGTGCGAAAGAGCGGGAACCGGATCCGCGTCACCGCTCAGCTGATCGACGCCGACCGGGACCAGCACCTGTGGGCCGAGCAGTACGACGCCGAGCTCACGACAGAGAACCTCTTCGACATCCAGGGGGATGTGGCCGGGCAGATCGCGGCGGCCCTCCGCACCGAGCTCTCGCCGGAGGAGGCGGAGCGGCTTGAGGCCCGGCCGACCGCCAGCCTCGAGGCCTACGAGTACTATCTGAGAGGGCTCCAGCTGCGGAATCAGGGCTTCAGCCCCCAGATCTTCGAGGAGATGATCCTGGCGTGGGAGCGCGCCGTGGCGTTGGATCCCGAGTTCGCCGAGGCGCACGCCGCCCTGTCGATCGCTCACTCGGACATGTGGTGGTTCTACTACGACCGAACGCGCGAGCGTCTCGAGCGATCCGCCGCCTCGCTTGCGCGAGCACGGGAGATCGCGCCCGACCTTCCACAGGGTCTCGTGGCCGAGGGTTGGTACTACTACCACGGCCTGTTGGACTATGCGCGCGCACTGAACGCGTTCGAGGCGGCGGCGGAGGTCCTGCCCGGTGATCCCGAGCCTGCCTACGGCATCGCCGCCGTCTACCGCCGGCTAGGCGACATGGAGACCTCTGTCGACTACTTCAAGCGGGCACGGGAGCTGGATCCGAGGTCGGCGATCATGGTGGCCCAGATCGCGGAGACGCTCAGTCTGCTGCGGAGGTTCGACGAGGCGCGTCCATACGTGGAAGAGGCGATCGCACTGAACCCGGGATTCCGATCACCCTACATCGAACAGGCCCGAAACTTCGTCGCGACGGGCCACACGGACAGCGCTCGGGCGCTGCTCTCCGAGGGCACCGAGAATGGAGCGATCGCGCCCCACGCATGGGACTGGATCTGGCTGGAGGCCCTGGAGGGCCGGTACGAGGACGCGCTGCAGCGCCTGCGAGAGGCGCCCCAAGACCTCGAGGGCGATCCCGAGCAGAGCGAGTCGTGGGACACCCAGTTGATGTACGTCCCGAGGGAACAATGGCACGCCGTTCTCCACGGGCGGTTGGGTGGCGCGGATAGCGCTCGGAGCTACTGGGAAGCGTCTGCCGCGCACCTCGCCGACATGCTACGCGAGCACCCCGAGGATTCGCGCCTCCACAGCTCGCTGGGCATCGCCTACGCCGGACTCGGCCGAAAGGAGGCGGCGATCCAGGCGGGTAAGCTGGGCGTGGCGATTATGCCGATCACGAGGGAGGCTTACCGCGGTGCCTCCCGTCTCGAGGATCTCGCGCGCATCTACGCCAGCGTCGGAGAGCTCGACGCGGCCGTGGACGAGCTCGCGATCCTGCTCGATCGTCCGGCCCAGATGACGGTCGGACGCCTCCGCCTCGAGCCATGGTGGCGGCCGCTCGACGGGCATCCGCGCTTCGAGGCGCTACTCTCCACCCATGAATCGGCCGCGGAGTAGGTGCCGGCAAGTGCAGATATGACACCGATACAAGCCTCGACCACGAAACCGAATCCACGCCGTTTGAGACCGGAGATTTCGATGCGCAGAACATCGCCGTTCCTGGCCGTGTGTGCGGCCGCCCTTGGCATGATCGCTTGCTCGCCCACGGACGATGCACCCACCGCCGACGAGGTTCAGGTCCAGAGGGATGCGCTTGGGGCGCTGCTCGAGGAGCAGTGGGAGTACACGATGAGGACCAGTCCCGAGTGGGCGTCGATGTTGGGTGACAAGCGTTACAACGACCAGATCTCGGATTTCTCCGAGGAAGCGATCGAGACCAGGCTGGCCGAGTCCCGGGAGTTCCTGGAGCGCTTCGAGGCGATCGATACATCGGGCTTCACCGTCCAGGAAGCCCTGAACCGCGACCTGATGGTGCACCGCCTCCAGAGGGGGATCGAGGGAGCGCGCTTCAAGCCATGGCGGATGCCGGTCAACCAGATGTCTGGCGTCCACCTGATGGCTCCGCAGATGGTATCCATGCTGAGCTACACCGAGGTCAAGGACTACGACGATCTCATCGCCCGCTACCGGAAGCTCCCGACCGCGTTCGATCAGACGATCGATCACATGCGCAAGGGGATGGACGAGGGTCTCATCCCGCCCAAGTTCCTGCTCGAGAAGGTCGCGCAGCAGGCCGCGGGACTGGCCGGGATGCCGGCGGATGCGTCCCCTTTCGCACAGCCGCTGGCCAGCTTCCCCGAGGGGATTCCCCCGGAGGAGCAGGAGAGGATCCGGGAGGAGATGCTCGCCGCCATCCGCGACGACATCCTCCCCGCGTACGCGGGGTTCACCGAGTTCGTGCGCGATGAGTATGCCCCCGCCGGCCGGGAGGAGCCGGGGATGTGGTCGCTCCCGGAAGGTGAGGAGCGCTACGCCTTTCTGGTGAAGGTCCAGACGACGAGCGACCTGACACCCGAGGAGATCCACCAGATCGGGCTGGCGGAGGTGGAGGCGCTCGAGGAGGAGATGAGGAGGGTGGCCTCCTCGCTCGGGTACGACGATCTGGAGAGCTTCAATGCGGCGCTCGAGGGGATGCCTGAGCTGCGGCCGCAGAGCCGCGAGGAGATCCTCGAGATCTACCGGGGCCACATCGATGGCATGTACGAGAAGCTCCCCGAGCTCTTCGGCCGCCTGCCGCAGGCCAAGGTCGAGGTCCTTCCCGTGGAGGAGTTCCGCGAGCGCGAGGCTGCCGGCGCCCAGTACATGCGGCCCGCGCCCGACGGCTCGCGTCCCGGCCGGGTGATGGTCAACACGAACGACCCGGGGGCGCGCAAGACGATCGACATGGAGTCGACGGCCTACCACGAGGGCGTGCCGGGCCATCACCTCCAGCTCACCATCGCCCAGGAGCTGCCCGAGCTGCCGCGCTTCCGCCAGCAGGGCGGCTACACCTCGTTTTCGGAGGGGTGGGCGCTCTACTCCGAGCGGCTCGGCAAAGAGGTCGGGTTCTACAGCAACCCGTACAGCGACTACGGCCGCCTGCAGGACGAGATGCTGCGGGCGATCCGTCTCGTCGTCGACACCGGATTCCACTTCAAGGGCTGGAGCCGCGAGGACGTCGTCCAGTTCTTCCGCGATCATTCGGCGATCGACGAGATCACGATCCAGAGCGAGACCGACCGATACATCGTCTGGCCCGGTCAGGCGCTCGCCTACAAGATCGGCCAGCTGAAGATCCTGGAGCTCCGGGAGCGGGCCGAGACGGAGCTGGGCGAGGGCTTCGACGTCCGGGCGTTCCACGATGAGATCCTGGGCGCCGGAGCGCTGCCGCTGGACGTCCTGGAGGCGCGGATCGACGCCTGGATCGAGCTCCGGAAGGCGGCGTAGGGATCCACGGGGATGACCTGCGGGCGGGGCCGCGGATGAAGCCGAGCGCTTTCAGGACCACCGGGCTCGGCGTCGCCTCAGCTGCGGTCGTCTTCCTGCTTGCCTCCTGCACCTCCGCCGACGACGAGGGCCGCCCCGGCTTCCCGCGCACACCCCGAACGCCCGTCGCGGGCGCGCCCTACCCCTATGCGAGTCCGGACGAGGTAGGCCTTTCCGAGGATCGGATCTGGTGGTTCAAGGAGCGTCTCTATTCTCGGGTCGTCGCCCGCCACGTCGTGGGCGCCGAGATCCTGGTGATCAAGGACCGTCGCATCGTGCTCCATCAAGCCATGGGCTGGGCAGATCGGGAACGCCTGATTCCCCTCGAGCGCAACGCGATATTCAGGATCGCCTCCATGACGAAGCCGCTGGCCGGTACGGCCCTTCTCATGCTTATGGAGGAAGGGCGGGTGGCATTGGACGATCGAGTCGCCGACCACCTCTCCTCGTTTGACAACGTACGCTCCGGCGCCATCACGATCCGGCAACTGCTTACCCACCGCTCGGGTTTCGTGCAGGCAGGCGTATCGGGCTTCCGTGACGAAGCGGATCTTCGGCAGGCCGTCGACCTCGCCGGCGAGATCGGCCCAGACTTCCCGCCGGGTGACCGCTTCATCTACTCCAACCTCAACTCCGCCGCTCTGGGAGCGCTGGTCGACGTACTGACCGGGGAGCCGGTAGAGCTGTACATGGAGGCTCGGATCTTCGATCCGCTCGGCCTCGATGACACGCACACCCGGTTCTCGCCGGACCTTCCCTGGGCGACGCGCGTGCCGAGCTCCTATCAGCGTTGGGGCGGGAGTCGATGGGAGCGGTTCTGGAGCAACACCACCACGAACCCGGAGCGGTGGTTCTCGCCGAGCGGCGATCTGTTCAGCACTGCCTTCGACTACGCTCGGTTCCTGGATTCCTGGATGAATCTCGAGGGACAGGACGGGGAACGGTTGCTGACAGTGGCGACGGTCGAGGAGGCGCTGGCCGACCCGATGGCCGGCGACACCGCGCTGGCGCGCGAACGCTACTACGGGTTCCAGTGGGAGATCTACGCACCGCCCTCGAGCTCGGGGGAGCTTCCGGTCTTCGGTCATCGCGGTGCGATCGGCACCGTGGGGTTGGCGTTCCCCGAGGAGGATGTGCTGGTGCTCTACTTGACGCAGTCGAAGGAGAACGAGGTCGTTGACGAGGTGATCGACATGGCGCTGGACTTATTTAAACGCTGAGGCGGATATCCAGCACGAGGGATGGAACAGCCCTGTCGACTACGGCCCTTTGCTGGCCTCCCCCTCCATCAGGGATTCGCGCAGAGGCAGGAGCGGGAAGGTGCTCGCGTAGAGCGAGTAGGTGAGTCCGAACAGCCCCAGGAAGCCCACGAAGATCCCCAGCTCCGGGAAACCCAGTGGCGGCGAGCCCACCCAGATCGACGGAAACACCAGGTTGTACCGCTCGATCCAGAACCCGAGCAGGATGAGCAGCGCCACGAACGCGAGCCAGCGCGGCTTCATCTTCGGCGCCCGGCCCAGCAGCAGGATGAAGGGCAGCCCGAAGATGAGAATCATCTGGAGGACGAGCAGCGGCCCGAAGCCCTGCTCGGTACGCTGGACGAACCAGTTCGTCTCACGCGGGATGTTGCCGTACCAGATGACGATCAGCTGTGAGAACCAGAGGTAGGTCCAGAAGATCGCGAACGCGAACAGGAGCTTGCCGAGGTCGTGGAACTGCCAGGAGCTCCAGAGCCGCCGCTCCCGAACCCCGGCGTGCCACCCCGCGACGACGGCCACGAAGGCCAGTAGCGTCAGCCATCCTCCGATGAAGTAGATCGGTCCCCAGATCACGCTCAGGAACCCGGGCAGCAGCGACATCGCCATGTCCACGGCAAGGAGCGTGAACGCCGTGATCCACATCAGGATGAGGAGCGGCGAGAGCCAGGAGAGCTTGCTCCGTGAGTGCTCGGCCTCCTCCTCATCTCCGCGCCAGTTTCGGGTCAGCCGTCCGACGAGTGCCGCCCGCCAGCCCGAGTAGCGGCCTTCGAGGAAGCGCGCGTCGGGACGCAGCGAGTGCCAGAGGAAGAGCCCGCTGACCACGACCATCAGGGTCAAGAGCACCCCGTTGCGCAGGAAGACCCCGTCGACCGTCAGCCACTGGAGGTTGACGTGTCCTTCCACCGGACCCACCCACGGAAAGATGTATTCGGCGCCGAAGTAGAGATCGATGAACACCAGAAGTGAGACAGGCAGGAATGCGCCGGCGCCCTCGGCGAGGCGGCGGAAGTCCTTACCCCAGTGTCCCTTGGTCGCCTGCAGGATCGCACCGAAGATCACGCCTGCCTGGGCCAGGGCTGTCCAGAAGAGGAAGTTGTACCAGAGGTTGCCCCAGGCCCGCTGCGGGCTCTCGCCCACGGTCATGAAGAAGGCAGCCGCGCCGATCGCCACCGCGGCCAGGAGCAGCAGGACCCGGCGGCCGGGGATCGAGCCGCTCGCCGCTTCGATCGCCTCTCGTCGGCGGCTCTCGCCGCTCAGGACTCCCTCGGCAACCATCGCCGCGCTCACTCGGCCTCGATCGCCGACGAGCCGGCGGTCTCGGCAGGAGGTACCACTTCGCCTGCCTGAAGCGCCCTCAAGTAGGCGACCAGCTGCCAGCGTACGGTCGCCGGAATCCGCCGGTAGGAGGGCATGAGGCCCCGGCCGTTCGTGATCATCCCCCAGATGTAGCCGTCCGTGTAGGCGCGAGCCTGCTCGGAATGGAGGTCGAGAGTCGGGATGTCAGGGATGCGGTTGGGCCCGACGACCGGTCCCTTCCCGCGGGCGTCGGAGCCATGACAGACTGAGCAGAAGATCTGGAACTGCTCACCGCCGAGCTCGAGGTCGACGTCGCCGGACGCGAGAGGGCTCACGAGCGAGTCCGATTCCAGCAGCGTCCAGGTTCGCTCCGAGCCCAGCGCGACCGTGCCCGGGGGAGGCTCGAGGGCCTGCCGCTCGTACGCCTCGAGCGAGGGCTGCTCCGCCATCGAGGAGAAGATCGGGATGTACTTCATCTGGTCGTCGCACGCCGCGGCTCCGACGACGAGAAGGAGCGCGAGAGCTCGGGGAATCCTCCGCCTCCAGCCGGGACTTCGCCGCGAAGTCGGGATCCGCCCCGAGCAGGTCACGGCGTCACCTCGACCGAGACCGGTCCGGTCTCACCGACGACCCTCTCAGCCTCGCTCCGGAGGTCCGTTCCGGTGGCGACGAAGATGCCCCACCTGTCCACCGAGAACTCGCGTCGATAGGTCGACGGGAGCGAGAGCTTGGGCTTCCGGGCGTGCACCAGCATCGAGAAAAGCGTGAAGATCCCCGTCAGCAGCACCGTGAGCTCGAACATGATCACGATGAAGATCGGAATCGCGACGATGGGCTTGCCCTGCGTCACCATCGGATAGGCCAGGGAGGCACCCGCCGGCAGCAGAAAGCCCAGCGTGCAGCCGGTGATCCCTCCGATCAGCGCCCAGCGGCGCACCGGGCTGGAGTGGATCCCCATCGCCTCCTCGAGCTCGGGCGCCGGGATCGGCGAATAGACCTCGAGTTCCTCGAAGCCGGCGCCGAGCAACGCTTCGATCGCCTTCCGCGCCGATTCCATCGAGCCGTACTGGGCGATCAGGCCCGTGCTGGAGCGAGGCCGCCGGGCGGTCACCGCTCGCCTCCCGCTGCGTGGCCGTGCGATTTCTGGTGCTCCAGGTGCTCCTTCACCTCCGCGATGCTGATCACAGGCAGCGTCTTCGCGAAGATCAGGAACCACATGTAGAACCAGGAGAAGCTCCCGATCATGATCGCGATCTCGACCACGCTCGGCGTGTACACGCCCCAAGCGCTCGGCAGGTAGTCGTGCGCCAGCGACCCGGAGATGATCACGAAGCGCTCGTAGAACATCCCGATGTTCACGAAGATCGAGATCGCGAACAGCGCCAGGATGCTCCGGCGGACCTTCTTGAACCAGAGCGTGGCCGGGACGACCACGTTGCAGAAGACCATGATCCAGAACGGTCCCTGATACTCCCCGCGCGCCCTCCACAGGAAGCTCTCCTGCTCGATCGGGTCGGCGGAGTAGTAGGCCAGGAAGTACTCCACCGCGTAGGCGTATCCCACGATCAGGGACGTCAGGAGCAGCAGCTTCGCCATGTTCTCGAAGTGGTACTCCGTGACGTACGCCTCGAGGCCGAAGGCGTAGCGCAGGCCGACCATCAGCGTGATCACCATCGCGACGCCGGAGAAGATCGCGCCCGCCACGAAGTAGGGGGCGAAGATGGTGGAGTGCCAGCCCGGCACGATGCTGAGGGCGAAGTCCCAGGAGACCACGCTGTGCACCGAGAGGACGAGGGGCGTGGCGATCGCCGCCATGTAAAGGTAGGCGCGGCGGTAGTGCATCCACTCGCGCACGCTGCCCGTCCAGCCGAGCGACAGCATGCCGTACAGCTTGCTCCGCCAGCCCCGGAACTTGTCGCGAAGCGAGGCGAGGTCCGGAATCAGCCCGGTGTACCAGAAGATGAGGCTGATCGTGAAGTACGTGCCCACGGCGAAGACGTCGAGCACGAGCGGCGAGCGGAAGTCCGGCCAGATCATCCGCTGGGACGGATAGGGCATGAGCCAGTAGAAGTACCAGACTCGGCCGAGGTGGATAAGCGGAAAGAGGCCCGCCGTCATCACCGCGAAGATGGTCATCGCCTCCGCCGCACGGTTGATCGTCGTGCGCCAGCCGGAGCGGAAGAGGTAGAGGATCGCCGAGATCAGCGTGCCGCTGTGCGCGATACCCACCCAGAACACGAAGAGGGTGATGTAGATGCCCCAGCCCACCGGGTGGTTGATGCCCGCGACCCCCATGCCGACGACGACCTGATAGATCCAGGCCGTCGCGCCGAGCAGCACGCCGCCGATGGCCAGCGAGAGCACGAAGGCGTAGCGCCAGGCGGGAACTAGGATCGGACGGGAGATGTCCTCGTTCGCGTCGGCGAGCGTCGGGTAGGTCGACTCGACCTCGTGCGCCAACGTCGCGATCAGATCGCTCCCGCCATCCGCGGCATCACTGGCCCTCCTCCTCGCCGCCGGCATGGTCGCCGGGATCCGCGTGCTCGCCGGGATCCGCGTGCTCGCCATGATCCGAGGCCGGCAGCGCGGCGTGCGTCACATCGGCCAGATAGGTGACGGCCGGACGAGTGTAGAGCTCGTCGAGAACGTGGTAGCCGCGGGCCTTGCGGCTCTGCCTCGAGACCTCGCTGTCGGCGTCCTTGAGATTCCCGAACTTGATCGCGCTGGCCGGGCAGGTCTGCTGGCAGGCCGTCTGGAAGTCGCCGTCCCGCACGAGGCGTCCCTCGGCCTTCGCCTGGTTCTTCGCACGGTTCACCCGCTGCACGCAGAAGGTGCACTTCTCCATCACGCCCTTCCCCCGAACCGTGACGTCGGGGTTCAGCTGCAGGTTCAGGGGGTAGGGGAACTCGTACTCGAACCAGTTGAATCGGCGGACCTTGTAGGGGCAGTTGTTCGCGCAGTACCGCGTGCCCACGCATCGGTTGTAGACCTGGGCGTTCAGCCCTTCGGCCGTGTGGTACGTCGCGTAAACGGGACAGACGGGCTCGCAGGGAGCATCGCCGCAGTGCTGGCACATCATCGGCTGCTGCACGGTCTGGAAGCCGCCGTCCTCCGTGTCCACGAAGTACCGATCGATCTTGATCCACGACATCTCGCGGCGTTGTGCGCTGACTTCCTCGCCGACCGTCGGCACGTTGTTCTCCGCGTTGCAGGCGGTTACGCAGGCCGCGCAACCGGTGCAGGCGTTCAGGTCGACGGTCATCCCCCACCGGTAGGGACTGTTCGGGTCGGAGTCGTAGGCGGCTCGAACCAGCTCGCCCAGGTCCACCTCGTGTTCCTGCTCGGCGGCCAACGCCTCCTCGACGTTGATGAGCTCGGCGATCCCGCGGCCGTGGTCCGAGTCGCTCCCCTGCAGGATGACGAGTCGGCCCCGCTCACCGGTCGCGCGCAGCGTGACGGAGGTGCCGGCAAACGCCTGCGCTCCGCTCACGCGATCAGCGGTGCCCGGCAGCAGATCCAGCGGATTCACACCCCTGCCCCGCGCGTTGCGTCCGTAGGCCGTGTGTCCCTGTCCGAGCGGTATGGCGACGGTGTCGGGCCGAATGCCCCGGTAGACGAACGCGGGCGCGGTCACGGATCCGGCCTCCGAGCTCACCTCCACGAGATCGCCGTTGGAGACGCCGAGCTCCTCAGCGGTCTGCGGGTTCAGCTCCACCCACGAGTTCCACATGGCTCGGGTGACGGGGTCCTGCAGCTCCTGCATCCAGGAGCGGTTCGCGCCGCGGCCGTCGTAGAACTGGACGGTCGGGTACACGACCAGCGCCGTGCCCTCCGGCATCGCCGGCTCGGAGAACGAGTAGCTGGCCACGGCGGGGTCGAGCGTCGGTTGCTCCGTCTGCCGTGTCGTGCCGATGAGGCCGCCGGAGGCCAGCCGTTGCCTCCACCAGTCGTCGAAATCCTCCTGCGCATCTTCCTCCGCCCGCCTCCGCCGCGCAGCGTCCTTCAGCCAGGTCGCGAAGTCCGCGCTCCCGCCCAGCTCGACCCCGCCCAGCTCGACCCCGCCCGCCGCGGCGATCTGGATCAGGATGTCCTCCGCCTGGCGGGTGTCGAACACCGGAGGCATCAGGGGCTGCGCCACTCCCGTCGCGCCGCCGCCGAAGTCCACCTCGCCCCATGACTCGAGGGCGTGGTTGGAGGGGAGGATCCAGGAGCAGCCCGCGGCGGTCTCGTCCAGATGGGGCGATAGGGAGGCGGCGTTGGCGACCTGCGCCAGGGCATCCTCGAAGCCCAGCACCTTCGGCAGCGTGAAGGCCGGATTGGCATCCACGACCAGCAGCGTGCGCACGGCGCCAGACCGCATCCGGTCGATCAGGCCCACCATCGTGGAGATCGAGGCGATCGCGCCGCTCCTCGGAGCGTTCCCGAACCGCACTCGCTCGCCGATCGCGCCCAGCACGTGATTCAGGATGGCCACCGCGAGATGGGCCTGCGTGGCGCCTTCGCCCTGACCCTCGAAGCCGGGCGGGATCGCTATCGGCGCGGAGGCCGCGGCGAGCTCTTCTCCGAGGGTGCGAATCGCGTCGGCGGAAACCCCGACCTCGGCGGCCACGGTCTCGGGCGTGTACCGGGAGAGGAGGCCATCCAGCTCGCCGGCGCCGCCGCGGCGTTCGGCGACGACCGCCGCTACCGCGAGCGCCACGGCGCCCTCGGCTCCGGAGCCGCACGATACCCACTCATCCGCCTTGAGGCCGGTCACGGAGAGCCTCGAGCCCACGAACGTCAGCTTGGCGTGGCGGCCGTGATCCACATCGCGCGCTTCCGCGAACCGGCCGGCGAGCTGGACGGGCGCGAGCCAGGTCCCCAGGAAGTCGGCGCCGAAGCACACGATCGCGTCGGCCCGCTCGATCTCGTAGCTCGGAACCTCCCGCCTGCCGAAGGCGGTCTCGTTGGCCGCCCGCGCGGCCTCGTATTCCAGCGGCTCCCACCGGAGGTGTTCGGCGCCCGTTGCCGCGGCCCACTCCTCGAAGAAGCGGTCTCGCGCGGTGGGAGAGGCGCCCGTAAGCAGCACGACGCCTCCACCCTGCATCGCTCCGCCCAGCGCGGCGATCCCCTCTTCCCACCCCGCTTCCACAAACCCCGCGGTGGCGGCATCATCCCCGCCGACCTCATCCCCGCCGGCCTGATCCCCGTTCGCGTCGCCGCCCTCCCGGCGCTTCCGGGGTCCGGGGATGCGGTCCGGGTCGTAGAGGTCCTGCAACGCGGATTGGGCGAGCGCGGAGAGCCGCCCGCTGTTCGGGGCGTCCGGATTTCCCTCCAGCTTGATGACCCGGCCCTCCCGAAGGTGCGCGTGGAGCCCCAATGGCTCCGGGCCGACCACGACGGCGGTGGCGTACACGTCGGGGACTCCAGGCACCCGCTCGTCCTCTTGGACGAGGAGGGGGATGAGCTTGTCGCCGTAGTCGGGCGGGCCGCAGGCCACGGCCGCTCCCGCTCCCGTCACGCCGACGACCTTCAGGAAGTCACGGCGAGTCGTTGTCCCAAGGCCGGTTTCAGGGCTTGAGGAGGAGCATCCCGAGCCCGCCGCGGAGCTTCCGCTGCAGCCGCAGCCGTTCGTGCCGGCTCCCGGCTCCCGAGCTTCCTCCGAGCGCTTCTCGCGCCTCCCCTCGGGGCGGCTCAGTAGTGACATGCCAGGCAGTCGATCGGCCCGCGCGATGCGCCGAACTCCGAGTCGATCCGGACGGGATACAGGCCCTTCTCCTGGCGTCCCTCCGGCATCTCAGGAGGTGGATAGCGTTCCGAGAGGGCGTGGTCGGTGGCGACGTCCGTCTCGGCGGGGGGCTTACGGTGGCACTCCAGGCACCACCCCATCGTGAGAGGTGACCACTGGTAGATGCGGTCCATTTCCTCCTTGACCGGACCGTGGCACTCCTCGCACTCGACCCCGTTCCGGAGATGAGGGGCATGGTTGAATTGCACGAACTCCGGGAGCTTGTAGACCCAGTCCCATTCGACCGCCGCCCCGGCCTCCCACATGCCGCGGAGAGCCTCGACCGGCTCCAGACCGGAGCCCGCTACCCGGTGGCATCCGATACAGATCTCCAAGGGGGGCATGACGCCCGTCGGCGACACGTCCGTACCGGTGTGGCAGTAGAGGCAGTCGATCTGGAGCTCTCCGGAATGAAACCGATGGTTGAACGGAAGCGGTTGATCGGGTCCGCGGGCGGCCGCATGGAAGGCGTCGATCGCCTGTTGAGCCGTAAATGCGGCCGCCGCGGCCTGTCCCGCCGCAACCTGCCCTGAGGGCTTTTCCCCTGCAGGGGCTTCGCCTGCGTCCTGCGAGGCGATGACTGCGTGGCGGGCTGACGGGTACGCGGCGGCCTCGGCCCGATCACCCCGCGTAAGGGCGAGCGTCCCGAGGGCCACCAGGCCGAGCATCGCGGCCGCTATGACAGTTCGTCGTCCCATCCGGCCTTTTTCGTGAGGTCGTAGCATGGTGCGGCCGAACCGCGCCGCCGCCCGGCCTTCGGTGTGCCGCTCGGCCGAGGCGCGGGTCAAGGTATCACGCTCGGGGCCGGATGCAAGACGCGGAAGCCACGCCTCAAAAGGGGCTCTGCGGCTGCCTCTCGGGGTCCCTTCGGCTGCGAATTATCCACCGATTCCCGACAGCCCGGCGAGGGTTCTCCCGACAGACAGCCTGGCGTGAGCCGTCCCACCTCCGCCGGCAGCGCGATCTCGTCATCGCCGTCTCGCGTCGCCCAGCGTTCGCCGGGAACCTGGCCCTCGAGCGGGGTAACGGTCAGGGCGCTCCGGCGCCGGCTCGAGGGCGTTTATCTTGACCGTTCAAGAGGCAGCGGGTAGCTTAAAAAGCTGCGAGCGGGTGCCTCGATCGGGGTCCCGCTCGCGCGTTTCTTGGGGCCTTAGCTCAGCTGGCTAGAGCGCTACGTTGACATCGTAGAGGTCACTGGTTCGAGTCCAGTAGGCCCCATGAAAACCCCTTGGGGCTGTAGCTCAGTTTGGTTAGAGTGCCGGTCTGTCACACCGGAGGTCGCGGGTTCGAGTCCCGTCAGCCCCGCTCTAGCGCACGAGGGGCCGTAGCTCAGTCTGGGAGAGCGCTTGAATCGCACTCAAGAGGTCGCGGGTTCGAGTCCCGCCGGCTCCATCAGTACGACGTGCGCCACCGTAGCTCAGGGGTAGAGCACTCGATTCGTAATCGAGCGGTCGTCGGTTCAAATCCGACCGGTGGCTCTCGCGCGGGTGTAGCTCAGCTGGAAGAGCGCAACCTTGCCAAGGTTGAGGTCGCCGGTTCGAATCCGGTCACCCGCTCTTCGGCGCTCCAGGAGCGCTTGTCACTCGGGGCGTGGCTCAGTCCGGTAGAGCGCTGCGTTCGGGACGCAGAGGTCCCCGGTTCAAATCCGGGCGCCCCGACTCTTAGCCCGCGAGCTTAGGCTCCGGGCTTTTTCTTACCTATCCCGAAAGGACGACCCGAGTCGGCATGACCAGCAGACGCGAGTTCATTCAGCTGTCAGCGGGCGCGGGCGGCGCGCTCGCGCTCGGAGCCCTCGCGCCCGGAGCGTTCGCCCGGGCGGCGGCCGGTTCCGCTCCGGCCGTGCCGAGGGCGGGCAGTCCGCTCAGGATTCTGATCCTCGGCGGAACGCGCTTTCTCGGCGTTCACCAGGTCGAGTACGCCCTGGAGCGCGGACACGCCGTGACCCTGTTCAACCGCGGACGAACCAACCCGGAGCTGTTTCCGAATGTCGAGAAGCTCGTGGGCGACCGGAACGACGACCTGGCCGCCCTCGAGGGCGGTGAGTGGGATGTAGTGATCGACAACTCCTCCTCGATTCCGCGTTGGGTCCGCCAGTCTGCCCAACTGCTCCAAGGCTCGGCTCGCCAGTACATCTTCACCTCCTCGATCTCCGCCTTCGCTGACTTCTCGACCGCCGGCATGGACGAGACGGCGCCGGTCGGCACGCTGGAGGATCCGACGATCGAGGAGATCACCGGAGAGACGTATGGGCCGCTCAAGGCGCTGTGCGAGGCGGAGGCGGAAAGGGCTTTCCCGGGACGAGCTACGATCGTCCGTCCGGGCTTGATCGTGGGTCCCCGAGACAACACCGATCGCTTCACCTATTGGCCCGTCCGCATCGACCGGGGCGGCGAGGTGATGGCGCCGGGCGACGGGACCGATCCGGTGCAGTTCGTCGACGGCCGTGATCTCGGCGCCTGGATGATCCGTCTGGCCGAGGAAGGGCACACCGGGGTCTACAACGCGACCGGCCCGGCTTCCCGCATGACGATCTCCGGGCTGCTCGATGGGATCCGCGAAGCCACCGGCTCCGATGCGACGTTCACCTGGGTGAGCGCGGAGTTCCTGGAGGAGCACGAGGTGCAGCCCTGGGTGCAGATGACGGTGTGGGTGCCGGGTAGCGGCGAGTTTATGGGCCTCGCCCAAGTGAACTGCGAGAAAGCGATCGCCGCGGGCCTGGCCTTCCGTCCATTGGCGGACACCGCTCGGGACACGCTCGCGTGGTGGAAGACGCTGCCCGCCGAGCGGCGCGAGGAGCCGAGAGCCGGCTGCCCGCCGGAGCTCGAGACGAAGGTCCTGACGGCCTGGAACGCTAGGGAGGCGTGACGATCTGACCGCCGCCGGGAGCTCCCACGCGGCTCCTGCAGCGGATCGTTCAGGTCCGGCCTGAAAACATACCCGACGCGGCCGCGGCCGGTCGTTCGGGCCATTGCCCACACGCGGCAACGTCGCGCTCGCGCTCGGTGCTGATCGCGCGACGAGGGTTCCCTCTTCCCCGAGACTAGGCGAGGTATCTTGTACGATTCGATCTCGCGGTATCTCAACTTCCGGAAGGGTGAGCTTCCCCTCGCACTCTTGTCGGCCGCGTTCTTCTTCGCCGTGCTGTGTGGCTACTTCTTCCTCCGGCCCGTGCGTGAGGCCATGGGTGTCTCGCGGGGCATGGATCACTTGAGGTGGCTGTTCATCCTGACCTCGATCATCTCGTTCATCGTCGTGCTCGCCTTCGGCGGGGTGGTCAGCCGTACGAACCGCCGACGGTTCATTCCGATCGCGTACCTCTTCATCATCGCCTGCCTGGGGGTGTTCTCGGGTCTTCTGATTTGGGATGCGATGATGGGCGGCGGTGTGATCGGGACGGATACGCAGACGACGCTCGCCCAAGTAACCGGGTACACGTTCTACTCGTGGCTGAGCGTGATCAATCTGTTCTCGACCAGCATCTTTTGGGCGTTCATGGTCGACATCTTCAACGTCGATCAAGGCAAGCGTCTGTTTGCCTTCATCGGGATCGGCGGCACGCTCGGAGCGATCGTGGGCGGGGCCGCGACCACATGGATCGCGGCTCGTACGACGTCGCCGTTCCTACCCGCCGGGTTGATGCTCACCGGAGCCGGGCTGTTCGCGCTCGCGATCTTCGTGATGCTGACGTTGGACCGCGTCGCCCTCAAATCCGAACACTCGCATCTGACCGTCGATGGTCCGGCGCACGGAGGGGGTGCGACCGACGGACCGAGCGCACGCATTGGGGGCGGCGCGATCGATGGGCTGCTTGCGATCATCAAGTCGCCGTACCTGATCGGCATCGGGCTCTTCATCATCGGGATGGCGATCTCGAATACGCTGATCTACTTCGCGCAAGCGAACATCGTGCTGGAATCGTCGGACGCCTTCAGCGAGACGATCAGCCGGTTCGCCTACTTCGACATGCTCGCCCAGATCGCGACGTTGATCACGCAGGTTTTCATCACGACGCGACTGATCGCGAAGCTGGGCGTTGGCTGGACGCTGGCGATCCTGCCGATCGTGACGACGGCCGGTTTCGGCGTACTCGCGTTGTGGCCGACGTTCGGAGTCATGGCGCTCTTCCAGGCGCTCCACCGCGCGACGCGGTACGCGATCTCTCGACCTGCGCGTGAGACGCTCTTCGCCGTAGTCCCGCCGGCCGAGAAGTACAAGGCCAAGCCGGTGATCGACGTCTTCCTGTATCGCGGTGGTGATGTGGCCGGAGCCGGGATCGATGGCCTGCTTCGATCTATGGGGCTCGCGCTGTCGTGGATGGCGGTGACCACGATCCCGTTCACGGCGGCGTGGACTGCGCTCTCGCTGGGGATGGGACGGGCGCAGGCCAAGCGAGATCCGGCGCAGTCTGGGGCCGACACAACCGCACCGCCCGGCTCACCGGCACCGGAGTCCGCCGCGATCTAGATTCGGCTTCGACGAGCGATGGGCCTGCCATGGCTCCGGCGCCTGCGTAGCGCTCGGCCTGCCGACCATCCTCAGCGAATCCTCCAAAGGAAAACGTGAGATGCCCCTGAACCGAAGAGAGATGCTCAAGCTCACCGCGAGCGCGAGCGCTGCCGCCGCGTTAGGGCTGCGCCTGGGCGGCGGACCAACCCCGGCGCTGGCCCGGCTGTCGGCGCTCCGCACTCGACCGATTCCCTCATCGGGCGAGGAGATCCCGGTCGTGGGGATCGGCACCGCTCGACGGTACGACGTCGAGAGCGCCCAGGAAGCCCTCACGCCGCTTCGCGAGGTACTGGCCACTTTCTCCGAGATGGGCGGGCAGGTCGTCGACACCGCCCCGTCCTACGGGCGGGCCGAGATCGTGGTCGGCGAGCTCGTCGACGCGATAGGCAACCGCGATGACCTCTTCCTAGCGACCAAGGTGCGTGTCGAGGGGCGGAAGGCCGGCATCGAGCAGATGGAGGAGTCCTTCCGCCGGCTGCACACCGACCGGATCGATCTGATGCAGGTCCACAATCTTGTGGATGTCGAAACTCAGCTCGCGACGCTGCGGGAGTGGAAAGCCGCCGGCCGCATCAGATATCTCGGAATGACGACGTCATCCCACCGGCAGTACGAGGGCTTCGAACGGGTCATGCGCGAGCAGGACATGGACTTCATACAGGTCAACTATTCCTTGGGCGATCGCACAGCGGGGGAGCACATCCTGCCGCTGGCGGCCGACCGAGGTATGGCCGTTCTCGTCAACCTTCCCTACGGGCGTGGCCGCCTGTTTCAGAAGGTAGGTGACCGCCCGCTGCCGGAGTGGGCCGCGGAGTTCGATTGCGAGAGCTGGGGGCAATTCTTCCTCAAGTTTGTCCTCTCGGAGCCAGCCGTCACCTGCGCGATTCCCGGCACGGCGAAGATGACCTATCTCGAGGACAACCTCGGCGCGGCTCGAGGGCGGCTGCCCGACCCGGAGCTTCGGCAGCGAATGATCGCCCTCTACGACAGCCTGTAGGGCGGTCCCGGCTGGCTACGAGGAGCCTGCCGCGGCCGGAGTCGGCTAGCCGGACCCGGACCGACCGGCGCCTGGGCTGCTAGCCGATTCGAATGCGGCCCGTGATCTCGCGTGGCGAGATGCGGATCACCTTGGCCGCCGCCATCGCGGCGACGTCCTTCGGCCTGATCTTCCCCTCGCGGCCCACCTGACCCCGGAGCGCCCGGATGGCGGTCTCGTGCCCCTGGAAGCCGTGCACGAGCTCGGCATCTCCGAGCACGACCACCGAGTACCATGGCTCGCCGAGCCCCTCGGCCTCCACGACCGTGAGGCAGACCGCCGGGCTCGCCTGGAGGTTGGTGATCTTGCGGCCGCTCCGGCTGGCGACGTAGAAGTTCTCTCGATCCCAGCCATAGATGACGGGGACCGAGTAGGGTCCTGTCTCCTCGACGGTCGCCAGGCTCCCCCACCAGCTTCGTCTCAGAAGGTCCTCGACCTCCTCGTCCGTCATCTCCCGGGAGATGCCGAAGCGGCTGGTGAACTCCTTGGTTGCCGCTTCGTTCGACGGTGGGTCTTCTCGTTCGTGCATGCCGCGGCCTCAGCCGCCCCGGGCCAGGCGAACGGCCGCCAAAACGACCACGAGTCCCGCGATGGCGTTCAGCCGAGCTAGCCACGCCGCCGTCCGCCACGCGCGTTTGGCGGGCTCGATGTGTCTGAGAACGGGCGCCCCGACGACGGCCAGAAAGAACATCCCGCCGAGCCAGAGCAGCGCCGCGAGGAGGTGTGCCGAGACGTTGATGTAGTAGAGGATAGACATGGTAGGGGTACTTAAGCGGGCGGGAACGGTACATCAATGGCGGGTGCCGCACGGTGTGCGCGGGCAGCGGCTTCTTGGAGTGTCTGAAGAGTGCAAGGACGGACGAACGCGACGACGCCTCCGAGGAGATCGGCAGGTGGCACCCGAGCTCGCTGGGCGGCGAGAGTGCTGCTGGCAACGGTATCGATGCTCGTTCAGGTCGGCCGGCTGGGCGCCCAGACGGACGAGGTGTCGGGGGCCCCGGACCCGCAGCGGATGGAGGCCGTTCTCGAGCAGCTATCTCCCGATCAGCGGCTTCGTCTCGAGGCCGGAGCTCCGCGGGTGCGGTTCGAGGGCCGCTACGCGGGCACCGCTGACGCGAGACTCGCGCTGGCTACGGATGGCGGCGTCGTGCATACGCGTCTCGCGGAGATCGACCGACTCTGGACGCGAGGTCGATCCACGGCCAAGGGGGCGCTCATCGGGGGCGTCGCGGGCCTGGTAATCGGCGCGACGTACGGCGCTCTGCTCTCGGGAGTCACCTGTGCGGAGTCGAGCTGCACGACACTGGGCCTGGCGGCGGCCGTCGGTGGGATCGGCGCGGCGGGAGGTGCCGCCGTCGGCGCGCTGGTGGGTCTTGCGATCCCATCGTGGAAGCTGCGATTCCCCTAGCTTATCTTCTGAAAATGGCAGCGATGAGGCCGCATCGGGTCACTGCGCCACGGAAGCTCCTGCTTGCCGCGATCCTCACCTTTGGAATCACGGGATGCTTGGGCGACCCTTTCGAGCCCTCGCCCGCTGATTTCTACGGGTCGGAGGAGGGCCTCATTCTCATCTTTACCTCCTCGGGCGCCGATCTCGAGTGGGATTGCGCGGTGGGCCAGATCACGGAGCCGTTCGAGACCGCGGAAGATGGCTCGTTCGATCTGGAAGGCACCTACACGCCCGGATCCGGCGGCCCCGTGCGGGAAGACGACCCGCCTGTAGCGCTGGCGGCTCGCTACACCGGCACCCAGACGCAGCTATCTCGGATAACGCTCACTGTGGAGGTGCCGGAGAGCGAAATCACGCTGGGACCCTACGCCCTCCGCTTGGGCCAGGGGGTCGTCCTTCACCGCTGCCTCTAGCCGACCGGTTCGGCCTCGGGTCGAGTACGCCTGGACCCGTCGGCCCCGTGGGGGGACGGCGTCACGACACTCCCGGCTGGCCTGCTCAGTCGCAAGGCGCCGGCTTCATCTCCCACTCATCGACCAACCCATCCGTGCCGTCATCGATCCGCGCGATCAAGCGCTCGTCGTCGCGACGGTAGCTGATGCGCTTGGGGAAATCGTGTTCCGGCGCCTCGAACAGGACATGGTTCTCGCTGACAGAGGTCATCCTGAAGTCGTGCTCCGAGCGCTGGCCACGTGGGAAAGGGGCGAGAACGACCTCGCCATCCGACTCCTCCAGCTTGGAAAACTCCCACATCACGGTCCGTCCCTCTAGGATGTAGCGGGTGGTACCCAGCATCAGGTTGTCGCTCGGCGACGTGTAGTGTTCCTCGATGGTCCCGCTCCCTCGCTCGGCCTGGAAGGTGCCCTGCCAGCACCCGGTCATGAAGTCGAGCCCGGCGAGTCCGCCGGCGGGGCGATCCGAGCCGTCCGTGCTCGGCAGGGCGGGCCCCCAGAGAAGCGGAGCGGTGAGCAGGATGACGAATGCGGGTCGGGCGGTTTTCATCGCGATACCTCCGGGCGGCACCCACGCGTCTCGTCACCGACGCGTCTATCATAGTGAACTCGTGAAATATGGCGTACTGACCGCTTCGCAGCCTACCATCGCCCGGCGACAGCGCCTATCTTGTCGTGTGAGGAGGGCTCGCGCCGGCGGGCTCTTCTTTTGTTTCGGGGCGTGGCGCAGACCGGTAGCGCGCCTGAATGGGGTTCAGGAGGTCCCGGGTTCAAATCCCGGCGCCCCGACTGGCAGAAAGCCTGCAACCATGCGGGCTTTCGTGCGTTTTGGCCTGCCCACCGATGCCCCGCCTTGCCTGAACTGTCCCAATCATTTTGGGGCCGATGCTGAACCCCGGAGATTCTGGGAAGGTCCACCTTGGCTCCTGCGAATCGAAGACAGCGAGAAAGCCTTGTGGCTCAAGGCAACTCGCCTCTATACGCGGCCTCGCGCCTGCCGCACCGCTCCACGACGTTGGCGCCGGGCGGCAAGTAGCAAGTCCGAGAGCATTGACGGCCGGTGGAAGGCGTGGGAGCTTACCGACCCCCTCGTTCTCGCTGCCTTGTCGCGACCACGCCTCAACTGGCGTTCGGACAAGAAGGAGATTAGGAGTCGCCGGTCGAAGCCCAATGCCGCACATGTATCGTCGGCAACGAAATCGCGAGCAGACAGCTTGGCGAGTTCCTCGCGAAGAACTTGAGCGTCCACTTTGGGACCGACTACCGAGATCAGCTTTCGCGATCTCACTCCCCCGCTTGTCGAGAAAGCTGCCCGCGGGCGCTCCGTGTACCTCCCAGACGATACACACTGAGTGTCGAGGGCCATCGAACGGTGGCTGAAGCTATCTGGCACGATCTTACTGAACGTCGGGCGAATCGGGCGCGCTTGGCCCCGGAATGACGATACCGCGAATCCTGGAGAGAGATGGATCGACTCGCCCCCGTTCTTGGAACTGGATCGACTCGCCAATCTGGCAGGGATTCAGTCTTTTCGCGGTCGTACTCCTCTTCGGACTACCCAACGGACTCCTGAGCGGCAACGAAGAAGTCTATCTTGGGTACGCGTTCCAGCGCGTGTCACCGGAGTCGTTGCTACCGAATAGAGCCCTGTTTGACGCGGCGAGGCATCGTGCGGCATTCGAGCTACTCATGGGTCCCGCCATAGCGGCATTCGGATTCGAGGTAGCCCAAGCCTTGGGACGATCCGGGGTGGCAGTCCTCTATGCTGTCTCAATCACTTTGATCTTCCGCTCGCTCGGCATCGGGACTATCAGCGGTCTGCTCGTAATCGTGGTTTTCTATCTGCTTGATCAGAGCATCCTCGGTGGGGAATGGCTCTTCGGTGGCATCGAGCCGAAGACGATCGCGTACCCCTTCGTTTTCCTCGGATTCTGGGCCGCGCTGCAAGGCCGGTACATGTGGGCCTACGTGGCGCTCGCAGCTGCCACGTATTTCCACTTCTTGGTCGGGGGCTTTTGGTTTCTCGCAGTCGCCGCCGGCCAGCTATGGTACGGCCGCGACTGGAGGAAGACGTTGACCTCGGTCGTCGTTTACAGCCTCCTGTGTGCACCCCTCCTTCTTGTCGTCGTTGGTGATCACCTGAATGCGGTCGGCGAAGCTGCCACGCTTCCATCCGCCGATTGGATATACTCAATCTACCGGGTCCCTCATCACGTATCGCCTTTCTCGAGTCTTAGCAGGATGAGCAAGTGGCTCCCGGGGATTGCGCTTCTTGGCGCCATCTCCTCAACTGTGGTCGTCATATGGCTAACCGGCGAAAAACGTGAGAAGACCTTGGCAATACTCGTCTTCTTGCTCTGCTTGTTTTTCTTTGTAGCTCTCGTGCTTTCCTTCTTGGACCGGGAAAGCGGCGCGTTTGGAAAGTTCTACCTTTTTAGACCTGCGAGCGTGACTCTCCTCGCGTTCCTCTGCCTCGTTGCCATCTATCTGAATAGGCGAATTACAAGCAATGCCGGAGAGATTCGAGTATTGGCGCTTGCGCTGCTGGCAACGGTTGTCCTCTCGGACGTTGTGGACGACGTGAAATTCTGGCGTGGCGCTCGAGGCCCGCCGACCGAAGACCAGGAACGACTGGCAGACGTAATAGCGACGCAGGTGCAGCGAGATGACGTCGTTCTCATTGAACCGACGATCGAGTGGCAATGGCTCCATTTCGAGCGGGTATACAAGCGTCCGATGTTGGTCGCGTGGAAGTTCAACCCGACGACAGGAAAGGATATCCAAAGGTGGTATGAGCTGAAGCGGATGCGGGATCAGATCTTCAAGAAGGGGTGTGATGTTGCGACGAATGCACGCGTGGACTACCTGTTGAGCTCTTCCTCGACTGCACACCGGCTGGAGCCCCAATGCGGATCGCTTGTTTTCATGGGGCAAGAGATAGCGTTGATAGCGATGAATGCTCCGGGACGCTAAATCGCCATAGCAGAGACAAACGAGAAGACCGTCAGCGCCGATAGCCTCGTATTAGCCTGAGAGGCTCGCCAGGTCAGGGTAGCTACCGTTCTTTACAAACCGGTATTTGCCGTTGGGTTCAAGCGGCAGGCTCTCTTTCCACTCCACCTGCACCGACACACGTGCACCGAGAACCTCTTGAATCCGACGGTTGTAAAGCTCAGCCGCTGCCCTCCTGTCAGACGAGCCAGCCGCTGGTACCACCGAAAGTGTGATCGACGACCCGTGCCTAACGACCTGAAAGCAACTCAGTTCCGAGATCCCTTGAAAGAGGCGCTCGACCTGCCAAGAGGTGACGACATCCCCTGACGCGTTGCACAGGGTGTCGACGACCCGACCCTCCAGATCGCTCATCCGAGGTAGGCTCCTGCCGCACGGGCAGTCCCCTTCGAGCAGCCTGCTCATGTCGCCAATGTCGTAGCGAATGAGGGGCATGGTGTAGTTCTCGAGGTCGGTGAGCACAACTCGCCCGGTCTCGCCGACCGGTAGAGGATCAAGATCTGCGGCGACGATCTCCACGTAATAGGAGTCTGCAGCCACGTGCATCCCGACATGGTGCGAGCACGCTACGGCGACTCCTTCTCCCTCGTGGGGAGAATACCGGTTGAATATCTCGGCTCCGAAGCAGTCCTGCAGTCTCTGTCGCTCCGTGTCCGTGAGCGTGTTCAGCACGAACATCCTCGGGATTCGAAGAGGCGTCAGGCCTGCACGTCGAACGTAGTCGAGGAGCATGAGAA
>Ga0255058_10000185_pt1 | contig 36729 bp, 32 predicted proteins | sample Cases_109_9_MG_FD_188637 | JGI IMG/M metagenome (GOLD analysis project Ga0255058, IMG submission 188637) | Seawater microbial communities from Amundsen Gulf, Northwest Territories, Canada - Cases_109_9 | ecosystem: Environmental > Aquatic > Marine > Gulf | place: Canada: Northwest Territories...
CCAATTCTTTCGCTTTTACTATCGAGGAGTGGCCGTTTCATTTGTTTGGCTGTTTCTCGCTACGGTTGTGGTTAGCTACCTCGGGCACCGAAGTCGGAGCAATTCATAACACAGGTTGAAACGGCTGCTTTTGGCCGAAAGCCGCCTGTCATTTTTGCTCGATTCAGACTGATCGAATGACTGCTTCTCCTTAAAAGCGGACGTTAAAAAGAATATTGAAAAAGGGGCAGATTAGGGGCAAATCGAATTTTCGGAAATCCGACTGCACGTAAGTTATTGAAAGGATGGCGCCCCGACCATGATTCGAACATGGGACCCCCAGATTAGGAATCTGGTGCTCTATCCGACTGAGCTACCGGGGCAGGCCGGGGGCGATTCTAACAAATCGCGGGCCGGGCGCTATCTATCGGCGCACGATTGGATGTCCCCGTCCGGCGCAACATCGATCGCCCCTTTTATCTGCCCGCATCTCGCTTCATAATTGGCGCATGCAAGGATTCTTCGTACGCATGTTAATCACAATGCTTGGGCTGGTATTCGCGTCCGGCATTCTGCCGGGCGTCACGATCTCGGGAACGGGCAGCCTGTTGCTGGCCGCGATTCTCCTGGGCCTGGTAAATGCATTCGTCAGGCCCATCGCTTTCCTGCTGACTTTGCCGATTACGATTGTGTCGCTGGGGCTTTTCCTGCTGATCCTGAACGCCGCGATGTTCGGCTTGGTTGCAGCGATGCTCGATAGTTTCGTCGTCGCGGGATTCTGGTCTGCAATATTCGGCGCACTGATTGTCAGTATCACGAGTACGGTCGCGTCGTGGTACATCGGCCCCGACGGCCGCTACGAAATTTTCGTAGTTACCCGACGATAACGCAAAGCACACAAACACCGGGGCGGACATTGAGCATTCAAACACGACTCGTCGAGTATCTCGACGGTGACACGGTTCTCGAGGGGCTGCTCGCTTGGGATGACGCCGATGACACACCCCGGCCCGGCATCCTGGTGGCGCACGCGTGGAGCGGGCGAAGTGAATTCGAAGACAACAAGGCTTGTAAGCTGGCTGAGCTCGGCTATGTCGGCTTTGCGCTGGATTTGTACGGCCAAGGCGTTCGTGGCAGCAATCCCGAGGAAAACAGCGCATTGATGCAACCGTTTCTCGACGATCGACCGGCGCTGCAACAACGGCTGATCGCCTCGCTCGATACCATGCGATCGCAGCCGGAAGTGCATGAGTCAAGCCTGGCCGCAATCGGATTTTGTTTCGGCGGTCTGTGCGTTCTGGATCTGGCGCGAAGCGGTGAGGAACTGGCCGGCGTGGTCAGTTTTCACGGGCTTTTTAATCCACCCGGAAATACAGCGGAAAACAAGATCAAGGCCAAAGTTCTGGCATTGCACGGCTGGGACGATCCGATGGGCACTCCGGACCAGGTTATAGCGCTGGCCGCCGAACTCGCGGCGATGGGCGCTGACTGGCAAATACATGGTTACGGCAATACGCTGCACGCATTCACCAATCCGGCCGCGAATGACCCGGAACTTGGCACCGTCTACGACGCCACGGCTGATCGCCGTTCCTGGACGGCGATGCAGGACTTTCTTTCAGAACTGTTCACCGACTGATCGGTCTTTGATGGTACCTTGTGCCGCTGCGCTGAAGCGGCGCAATACATAACAAGTGGGAGATGAGCGTGAATTTCAATCACACAATCATAGTCACCGCAGTGCTCGTTGCTGCGTCGGGATGCGGGCGAGAGGAACCTTCAGCGGACGGCGATGCCGCCGCGCCATCGCCAGTTGCCGTGGAATTGAGCGGTGGACATCCGGCGGCGCAAGAAGCGTCGCTGCAAATCAGCGGAGATTACATGCGCGACATCGTTGCCGAACTTTCCGACGACAAGTACGAGGGCCGCGGCCCTGGTAGCCGTGGTGACGTTGCTGCGCGCAAATACCTGGCCGAGCGCCTGGCAGAGCTCGGTGTTGAGCCCGGCGCAGCCGATGGTGGCTGGGAACAGCCGTTCGATCTCATCGGCGTCAATGCCACGCAGCCGGATACCTGGACCTTCGAGGGTCACGGCAAGTCACTGACGCTGCAACAATCGGATCAGTTCATTATCGCCAGCGGTGTGCAGTCCGAACGTGCCAGTGTTACGGATGCCGAGGTCGTTTTCGTGGGGTACGGAATACAGGCTCCCGAATACGACTGGGACGACTACAAGGGTGCCGATCTTGGCGGCAAGATTGTGCTGATGATGAACAACGATCCGGACTGGGATCCGGAGCTGTTCGCGGGCGAGACCCGGCTGTGGTACGGGCGCTGGGATTACAAGTATCTCACTGCCGCCAGACAGGGCGCTGTCGGCGCAATCATTATTCATACAACGCCATCAGCAGGATACCCGTTTCAGGTTGTGCAGACGTCCTGGACCGGCGAGCAGTTCGAACTGCCGGCAGGCGATGAACCGCGTAGCCAGTTTCAGGCCTGGGTGACCGAAGATACGGCACGCGAGCTTGTCGTGATGGCGGACCTGGATCTGGATGCGTTGCGTGAATCCGCCTTCAATCGCGATTTCGAGCCGGTACCGCTTGGCATCAAAACATCGATCGGTATGGACATCGCGATCAATCGAGTGCAATCGGCAAATGTGCTTGGCGTAATCCTTGGCAGCGACCCGGAACTCAAAGACGAAGTCGTCATCTACACGGCGCATCACGACCATCTTGGTATTGGCATGCCCAATGATCAGGGCGACGAGATTTTCAACGGCGCGAGGGACAATGCGTCGGGTGTCGCTCAGGTCCTGGCGATTGCAAAAGGCCTTCAGGCTCTGCCCGAAGCGCCACGTCGATCATCGCTGATCGCACTGGTCGGTGCAGAGGAACAAGGTCTGCTCGGCTCCAAATGGTATGCAGCAAATCCAACGTACTCGCCGGGTAAGATGGCGGCAAATCTGAACTACGACAGCGGCAATATTTGGGGCCGCACACATGATGTGACGTTTGTTGGCCTTGGAAAGTCGTCCATCGATCAGTTTGTCAATTTGATCGCCGAAGAACAGGGTCGCGTGGTCAAGCCCGACCAATTTGCCGACCGCGGTTATTTTTACCGCTCTGATCAGTTCAATTTTGCGAAGATCGGCGTCCCGGCAATGTATCTGAAGCCGGGCACTGACTTTGTTGACCGCCCCCCGGAGTGGGGCAGACAGCAGCAGGATCACCATACCAATGTGGATTACCATCAACCGTCGGATGAGCTTGACGAAAGCTGGAATTTCGACGGCATGGTTGAGGATGCACTGCTCGGGTTCTGGACGGGGCTTGCCATCGCTAATGCCGATGAAATGCCGATGTGGAACGAGGGCGACGAGTTCGAGGCAGCGCGCCTGGAGGCGTTGTCTACCGAGGACGAGTAAACGAGCTGGCGGCGCCCCACAGACCTGGGCGCCGCGCGGAACTTTTGTAGCACAATCTTGCGTGCGCCACGCACTGACCGATCGTGCATTTTCACGGTTAAAGTAAATCATTAATAAAGCACTATAACTAATTGATTCAAAAACACTTACTATGACAGTGATTCACTCAAAACCGGTCGAAAAGTTAACGGCGTGCTGCGTGGCGGCCGCATTCGTGCTCATCACCAGCGGCCACGTGAGCGCGCAAACGTCGGCGGCGGAGCAGCAATTGAATGCCGTCATGGCGGAGTACTGGGATTATTTCCTGAGCGAGAATCCATTGGCGGCGACGCAGGCGGGAATCTCTGAATTCAACGACCGCTTGCCGAAGGTCACGCCCGAAGACCAGGCGCGCCGGCTTGCAGCAGAGCGGCGATTTCTGCGCCGCACGCGCGATATCGATGACGAAACGCTTAGCGTGAAAGGGCAGGTCAATGCGGAGTTGTTTGCATGGGTGCTCGACGATTCGATCGCCGCTTATGAGTTAAACCTGTCGCGAATTCCGTTCAATACGTTTTCCGGCTTTTTCATGAATGCGCTGACGGCCAGCAACGGCGTATTGATGGACAGTGTCTCGGATTATGAAGACTACGTTGCGAGGCTCAGGGATGTTCCGCGTTACTTCGATGAGAATCTGGACAACATGCGCGACGGCGTGCAATCGGGATTCGTACTGCCGCAAATCGTGATCGACGGCGTATTGCCAACGATCAAGGCGCAGATCAAAGACGATCCCGAAGACAGCCCATTTTTCGAACCGTTTCAGGACATGGCCGGCACAATTCCGGACGCTGCGAAGAATCGTCTTCGTGAAGAGGCGCGTGTCGCAATCTCAAGCAAGGTGATGCCGGCGTTCGCGCGCCTGGCTGCATTCCTGAAGAGCGAGTACCAGGCGTCCAGGTCGCTCGGCGCCGAGGAATTGCCGGGCGGGCGCGAGCACTACGCGTTCCAGATCCGGCGTTACACAACGCTCGTCGACACAACGTCAGATCAGATTCATGAGATTGGATTGGCCGAGGTCGCGCGCATTCGCGGTGACATGGACGCGATCATTGAGGATCTCGACTTCGACGGTGATTTCAACGCGTTTGTGCAGTTTCTGCGCAGTGATCCGCAGTTTTATGCGACGACGGCTGAGGAGCTATTGAAGGATGTCGCGTACACGGCGAAACGTATCGATCACAAGATGCCTGCATTCTTCAATACATTGCCGAGGCAGAGTTACGGCGTTGTACCGGTTCCGGACGAGATCGCTCCGAATTACGTAACCGGGTCGTACAACGGGGCACCGCTTGGTGGCAGCCACGGTGGCGAATTCTGGGTCAATACCTACGCGCTCGATCAGAGGCCGTTGTTCGAGATTCCGGCGTTGACCTTGCACGAAGCCGTACCCGGCCATCATCACCAAAGCGCGCTCGCACTGGAAATGCCGGGTGTACCGGAGTTCCGCCGGGACCTGTACTTCAGCGCATTCGGTGAGGGCTGGGCGCTGTATGCCGAGAAACTCGGTGTGGAAATGGGCGCATATCGAACGCCGTACGAGCATTTCGGACGTCTCAGTTACGAGATGTGGCGTGCCTGCAGGCTTGTGATAGATACTGGCATACACGCCAGGGGCTGGTCCCGGCAACAGGCGATCGATTTCATGACCGACAATACCTCATTGTCTGCGGGAAATATTCGCGCAGAGATAGACCGCTACATTTCATGGCCCGGACAAGCACTCGCATACAAGCTGGGCGAACTGAAAATCTGGGAAATGCGGCGCAAGGCGCAGAGCGAACTGGGTGACGATTTCGACTTACGCGAATTTCATGATGTGTTGCTGGGCAACGGTGCGTTGCCGATGGCCATGCTCGAGGCCGTCGTTGACCGTTTCATCGCGGGCAAACTAACGGAAGAGTAATACGGGAATCGGGGTCGAACGGGAATCGGGCCTAATGGCCCTCCTGCACGCCTCGATCAACATGTAGGAGGGCCATCAGGCCCGATCCTGGTTTCTTCCGATTACTGGGCAACGCTCGTCGCGTTGCGGCCTGAGCGTTTTGCCTGATAAAGAGCTCCGTCGGCGCGGTGCAACCAGTTACTAAACGTCTCGTCGGCCTGCAGCTCTGCAACGCCAAGCGAAATTGTAACGGCTTGATCGGGAACCAGTTCGTTGACCTCGACGAGCGTCCGCAGCTGTTCGGCGAGGTATTCGGCACCCTGGATATCCTGTCCGTCAACGACAACGACGAATTCTTCGCCGCCGATACGATACAAACTGTCCGTAACGCGTATGCGAAGGTTCACGATTTCGGTAATGCGCTGCAAGATCAGATCGCCGGCGGCATGGCCATGCACGTCATTGACCTTTTTGAAGTGATCAATATCGAGAAGAATCAGCGATACCGGCAAACGGTTGCGCTTGAATGCTGCAAGTACCTCGGCGAGCTTGATTTCCAGGGCGCGACGATTGCCGGCACCTGTCAGTGAATCTTTTGTGGCCATATTAATGAGCTGATTGTGTTGGCGGCTGTTGACCACTGCAAAGCCGTAGGCAAACACACACGTGACGATAATAGAGATCAGAATCGTCATCGTGTGAAACGAGCTGCTCGACGGTACGAGCTTCGGGATCAGTGCGGCCAGCGTCGCAAGGGCCAACAAGATCGCCTCTCGGGGCTTGATCAGGTAAAAGGCAGCCATCAGGGCCGGGTAAGCCCAATAGACCTGTTGCGGTCCACGCAGGTACACCGTCACCACGACACCGCTGACGCAAAGTACGGATATTGCGATGCTGGCGAAGCGGACCCGCTTGGTCAGATAGACCGTGGTGCCGAGAGCAACGAATCCAACGACAATGACGGTGTCGATAATCGCAATCAGCCAATCGCCGGCCATAAAACGGATCACCGCGAACGGCGCGACACCCAATGCGCCGGCGCTGCTCAGGATCAATGGCAAATAGCTTTCAAGCGTATCCCTGCTCGAGTCCGTCCTGGCGACATAGCTCCAGGTCTCGACGCTGGATTTTTCCTCATTCAATGGTCGATCCCGGATTCCCACAAGCGGCAAAGTGTCTCAGAAAAAGCGCGGGCTCGCCAAATTCGGGGCGGAATATATACCAAAGAGTCCATAGTTTGCGCTATATTGCCTGTCCACTGGTGCTTGGCGACGCGCCGAACACGTCAGTTTCTACTAGTCCAAAAATTCTTCACTTCAAGTGAGGTTGGGGGGGAAATAATGAAAAAAATACAGCTAATTGGGATCGGCCTGAGTTTGACATTTTTAGCAGCGACGACGATTGCTCAAGATGACGACGAGCCACAACGGTTTACTTATGCGACGTACTTCTATTGCAGCGCGAACGGCCAAAGCCGGGCAGACGAAATTACCGAGCGCGGCGCACCGCTTATGGACGAACTCGTCGACAAGGGGGTCCTCAAGGCCTGGGGGTGGCTGGCGCATCATACTGGCGGCCAATGGCGACGCATCGCCTATTCGACGGCCGATTCACTGGACGGCTTGTTCGAGGCACAGGACAAGATCAATGAGGCATTCGTCGAGAAATACGGCGAAGACGATCCGACGAATGAAGAGTTCGGCGCGGCCTGCCCACGCCATGACGATTACATCTGGCAGGTCGAAAGCGGAACCGTCGGCCAGGAGCGCGGCGAAGTCGGGTTCTCGGTCTATCACGTGTGCGACATTAATCGTGAAGAACGGGCCGATGAGATTGTTGCCGAGCACGTGGCGCCGATCCTCGATCAATTTGTCGAGGACGGCAAGCTGACGTCCTGGGGTTGGATGTCTCATGTCGTTGGCGGGCGCTTTCGCAGAATACAAACAATGACTGCGCCTGATCTCAGTACACTGGTGCAGGCGCGCACGGATGCGATTGACGCGATTTATGCCGAAGATAGCGAAGCCGGCACAGAATTCTCCGAGATTTGCGGACCACACGTCGACTACATCTGGAATATTGTCCACGAGAAACCTTGATAGTGCGGACGTGCCAACGAAAAAGCCGGGTTTACGCCCGGCTTTTTTGATTCTGATGTCAGCTATCAGAGCAATGCAATGCGAATCCGTCAGGAGCGCTTGAATCGACTGAAGAATCCACTTTTCTTGTCGTCGTCATCGTCGTCGTCGCCAGCGACCGGTATGGACTTTGCGTTCAGCGCCTTTAACGATTGCGTCACCGACGTCGAAATCTGCTCTTCGATGGATTCCGGTTGATCGGCTGCGGGCAGCGGGGGAGGTGACGCTGCACTGCTCGTTGACATTGTCTCAATCGCCGGCGCGGATTTCTGACTGCCACCCTTGTTGAATGCTTGCACCGTGCGGAGACGTTGCGACTGCGTCATGTCAGGTGTCTTGGCTTGGCCATTTGTCGGTGGAGCTGTCGAGGTATCAACAGCCGGAGTAGCCGCTGCGGCGACAACGCCTGTTGCGGACGCGGCTGACTCAGCAGCTGGTGGATTCGCCGCCATCTCCCGTACCTGGGCTGCGATCATGTTGATCTCCTCGCCGAACAGTGTTTCCGCCAACTTGTCATCAACGTCTTCGATGGTCTTTGCCTTGGCAAGATCAGCAGCAATCTGTTGCAATTCAACAGGGCTTAGCTTGGAATTGTTGGCATCATTTGCGGCCACAGCCTGAACCGGGGCTGGTTTGTTTTCCTTGCCCGCATTCGATTTGGCGGCGTTGGCAGCGCGGCGTGCTTCTTGTTCTTCCTTAAGGAGTTGCAGTTCGAGTGCCACCTGGTCTACTTTCTTTTGTATAGAGTCATCCAGCGTGATTTGCGGAACCTCGGCCGGTTTGCCGTCGGCGGATCCTTTCGAAGCGTCAGGTTTGGGCGCTTCCTTATTCTGGGGATCCTCACCCCGACCCTGGGCAACGGCCATCGCCTGTTCAAGAGCATCGAGGTCCGGCCGCAATTCGGCCAACGTCGGATCGCGATCCCATGCCGGTATGTCTTTATTTTTTGCGGGTGACGCGTCTTGTGCGTTTTCCTGTTTCGATGATTTGGCCGCCACCGGGTGCGGCGGAGTTGCGGTGCCGTCGGTGGTCGCCGCATTCGGAGGCGTCGGAATCTTTTCTTCCTGCTGCGGCACTGCATCGCCTGCGAGCTCGGGCTTGAGCACTTCGATTTGTGGCAGTGTGTCCTGAATGAATTCAGGAATCGCCTCTGCGTCATCCTCTGGTGCCTGCTCGCCCGGTTCCGCCGTCAGTCCGAATTCTTCCATCGCCGCACGCTTGATAAGCTCCAAGTCCACCTTGAAGGCTTTCTTTTCTGCCGCTTCGGTCAATACAGATTCGACAATCTTGTTGACCGTGCGGGCAACGCCACCACCGAAGGTGTGTAACAACTCAGTCGCACCTTTGGCGAATATGTTCTCGAATTCGCCGCCGGCCAGTCGAAAACTGTGATTGAGGTAGCCAAGAAGTTCTTCCGGAGTGAAAGGACGTACCGTTTCGCGCAAGCGTGCTCGCTGATCCAGTCTTGCGAGCAACGGCAGGCTCAGGAGATCGTCCAGCGAACCGTTGGCCATGAGCAGGATATTTGCGCCGCAAGAGAAACCCGTGTCAGCTGCTGTCAGTGCCTCCAGTTCGGACAATGTTTCCGGACAGGTCTTTGCTGTGTCCTCGATAACGATAAAAACACGGGAGTTTTGCGTTGCGAGACGGTCCAGCAGTTGCCGGAAAAATCGCAGTTTCTGTATGGTTCCTGCGGGCGCCCTGGCGGTTCCCAGTTCGACCAATAACATTTCCAGCACGTCATCAGGGTCGAGCCTCTTTTCGCCGATCCGAACGATTGCGTTCTTGCCGCTGATCGCATGCAAGGTCCGCGACACGAGTGTGGATTTGCCCACTCCGGCATGGCCCGTGACAGCGATGATCGTGTCAGGCGCAGCGAGCGCTTGCTTCATTCTGGACAGGCTTTCGGCGGCCTGCGGGCTGATGAACATGTCGGCACCTGCTGCTGTGCCAGCAAAAACCCGCGCGGTCAGTTTGAAGTGTTTTTCGTACATATAAGGTCGAATTTCAGCGGCTTTGCCGTGATTCGCAGGCGTCCGTAGTTAACAGGCAGTCTGGCGTGAAGCTCTCCGAATTTCATGGGCTTATGTCACAAAAAGTGCATCTGGACAGGGCCCAAAACGGCGCCAGTAGGCCACAAATGGTCCACCTGTGCAGTTATCGTCGCAGCGCCGGTCAGGTGATGTCGGAGGCGAACAAAGGTTATTGCTGCGCGCAAAAAAACCTCCGCCGGATAATCGTCCGGCGAAGGTCAGATCGCTTGTCACAGCCCGAATCTCTGTGCACTACTTTCTGGCTTTGCGCTCCAGTGCTTCCTTGATGACATCATCGGCCACATTCTGCGGACACGGGGCGTAATGTGAGAACTCCATCGAGAACTGGCCGCGACCTGAAGTCAGCGTGCGCAAGTGTCCGATGTATCCGAACATATCACCGAGCGGCGCATTTGCGCTTACTCGCACGCCGGTCGGGCCGGCGTCCTGCGATTTGATCATGCCGCGGCGCCGGTTGAGGTCGCCAATGACATCACCGACATTGTCTTCCGGTGTGAACACGTCAACTTTCATAATTGGCTCGAGCAGTTGCGGGCCTGCTTTCGGAACAGTCTGGCGATAAGCTGCCTTGGTCGCAGTTTCGAATGCCAGCGCCGACGAATCGACCGCATGAAAGCCACCGTCGAGGAGCGTGAATTTGACATCCAGCAACGGATAAGCGGCGAGTGTGCCTTCTTCCATGCTGACACCAAAAGCCTTCTCGATCGCTGACCAGTATTCGCGCGGTACGTTACCGCCCGTGACTTTCGACTCGAATTCGTATCCGGCATTCTTTTCGGCCGGCTCGATCTGGTAGTCGATCTTTGCATATTGACCCGAGCCACCGGTCTGTTTCTTGTGGATGTAAGTATCCTTAACCACCTGCGTAATGGTCTCGCGATAGGCGACCTGGGGCTTGCCCATGTCGACTGCGACTCCATGCGTGCGTTTCAGTATGTCGACCTTGATGTCCAGGTGCAGCTCGCCCATGCCCTTGATCAGCGTTTCACCCGAATCCTCGTCTGTCGCGACCCGGAAAGACGGATCCTCTTGCACCATCTTGTTCAACGCCACACCCATTTTCTCGTTAGCGGCCTTGTCCTTGGGTGCGATTGCAACCGAGATTACTGGATCGGGAAAGACCATCGGCTCGAGCGTCGCCGGGTTATCGGTGTCGGCCAGGGTATGCCCGGTGCGCGTATTCTTCATGCCGAGCAGTGCGACGATGTCGCCGGCTTGCGCCGAGCTGAGTTCTTCACGCGAATCGGCATGCATTTCGACGATACGGCCGATACGTTCCGTTTTACCCGTAAACGTGTTCAGGACGTTGTCGCCTTTCTTGATCTGACCGGCGTAAATGCGCGTAAATGTCAGCGCGCCATAGCGGTCGTCCATGATCTTGAACGCGAGCGCGCGCAGCGGTTTGCCCGGATCGACGGTGACGACGCTACCCGTATGGTTGCCCTCCAGATCCATCTCCGGCTGTGGCTTGACTTCAGTCGGGTCCGGCAGATAGTCAACTACTGCATTAAGAATGTTCTGTATTCCCTTGTTTTTAAAGGCAGAGCCACAGTATGTCGGGAAGAAATCCAGGTTGATCGCGCCCTTGCGAATGCAGCGCTTGAGTTCGTCGACCGACGGCTCGATACCGTCAAGATATCGCTCGAGAAGATCATCGTCCTGCTCGACCGCAGTCTCGATAAGTTTATGGCGCCATTCCTCGACAAGCGCCTGCATGTCTTCCGGCACGTCGCGAATCTCGTAGTCCTCGGGATCCTCCGACGACTTCCAGACCCAGGCTTTGCGGGTCAGCAAGTCCACGACGCCAACGAAATCGTCCTCGACGCCGATCGGCAGCACCATGACGAGTGGATTCGCGGCGAGCACATCCTTGATCTGCTGCACGACGCGCATGAAGTCAGCGCCGACTCGATCGAGCTTGTTGACGAAGATGATGCGTGCAACTTCCGAGTCGTTGGCATAGCGCCAGTTTGTCTCCGACTGTGGCTCAACACCACCTGAGCCGCAAAAAACGCCGACACCTCCGTCGAGAACCTTCAGTGAACGGTATACCTCGATCGTAAAGTCAACATGCCCTGGCGTGTCGATGATGTTGAGGCGGTAGTCATCCCATGTGCAGCTCGTCGCGGCCGATTGAATCGTTATGCCGCGCTCCTGTTCCTGCTCCATGAAATCGGTTGTGGCTTCACCGTCGTGGACTTCGCCGGTTTTGTGAATCTTGCCGGTGAGTTTCAGTATGCGTTCCGTCGTCGTGGTTTTGCCCGCATCGACGTGGGCAAAAATGCCGATATTCCGGTACGTGCTTAAGTCTTTCATGTCAATTCTTCAGTCATGTCGTGATCAATTTCCGCAGCCCCCGTCCGGAATCGCGATTGCGTCGCTCCCAAGGTCTGGCGAAAGCAAGACTGGGTCAATAGGAACGGAAGGATGCAAGTGTTTTGTGTTGGTCCTGAGGTGCCTCCGGGCGGTCCAGGCGATACGACATCCCGGGTTGGACTGGCCGTCGGGCGCGGATAATAGCAGCGCAGAGTCACCTAAACCAGTCATTTAATGGACAAATCAGGCCGCTTCAGGATGTGGTGCCGGTGAGCGCTTTTGCAATTGTCGGGCTCCTGCCGAAACGCCGAATCGAGTGCCGGCGCATGCTTTGTGCGGCGGCCGCAGGCCACCCGTTGACCCGGCTCAGCGGCGCAAAATCGCCCACCAGCGCGCGATGTTCAACAGGCTCATGAGTGATGCCGAAACGTAGGTCAGCGCGGCTGCGGTCAGCAATCGGCGTGCGTGAGGACGGTCGACGTCCTTGAGGATGTTGTGTTGGTCCAGCATCGGCAGCGCATGCGCGAAACTCGCGTCGAATTCGGTCGGCAGGGTTGCCAGGTGCACGAGCGTCGATGTCGCAAGTGTCAGAAATCCGGCGGCAAACATGACGACCCCGATACTCGGGGCACGGGTCAACATGCCAACAAAGGGGGCCATCATCAGCGCGCCGGCACCGACGCGTTCCATGGGTTTGGCGACCCGGACGAGGTAAGTGCGCAAGCGCAATGGGGCATAGGCCTGATGATCCTGAATCGCATGGCCCACCTCGTGGGCCGCAACCGTAATTGCGGTCAATGAGCGACTGCCGTACTTGTCCTCGGACAGGCGCACGGCCTTGTCGGTCGGATCGTAGTGGTCTCCGTCCTGTGTCGATTCGACGGTCACTTCGTGCAGGCCCTGTTGATCGAGCAGATGTCTTGCGAGTTGCGCGCCGGTCCCGGAATATCGATCGGCGGGCTCACTGTAGCGATCAAGTACACGACGCACCCAAATGCCCGGCCCGAACACGAGACCGAGAATAAGAAGCAGCAGAATCAGGTAACTCATAACGCCATCGTAACTCGACCGCACCCGATCAAACATGTTCGTGCCATCTCGAAGTCGCCAACTGCCACGCGACCACTAGTCCGTCAAGGTGATATTGACGGAGTACTAACGTATCGTCGACGCATCAATGGCGGAGCCAACGCAGATTACGCAAGCCGATAATGACAACCGATCAGCTGACTCTCTTCGCATTGTTGTCGTCTGTCTTCGTACTTCTCATCTGGGGCCGTTGGCGCTACGACCTTGTCGCTTTTGTCGCGCTGCTGGCAGCGCTGCTCCTGGGCGTGGTGCCGGCGCAGCAGGCCTTCTCAGGTTTCGGGCACCCCGCGACCGTCATTATTGCGCTCGTGCTAATCATCAGCCGAGGCCTGTCCAATTCGGGAGTGATCGAGCTGCTGGCCCGCTACGTTGTCGACGCATCGCGACGACTGGCCACGCACATAGGCATCATGTCAGCCCTGGCCGCATCCCTGTCAGCGATCATGAACAATGTCGCAGCACTCGCTCTGTTGATGCCGGTCGACCTGCACGCAGCGAAAAAGGCCAAGAGAAGCCCTGCGCTATCGCTGATGCCGTTGTCATTTGCATCCATCCTTGGCGGCATGATTACCCTGATCGGAACGCCACCCAATATCGTCGTTGCTGAATTCCGTAACGATGCACTTGGAGAGGCGTTCAAAATGTTCGACTTTGCGCCAGTGGGACTGGCCTGCGCGGCAGTGGGCGTAGGTTACGTGGCACTGATCGGCTGGCGCTTGTTGCCGGCCAGTCGGCAGTCTGCAGATGCCGGCCAAGATCTTTTTGGCCTTGCCGACTATATCGCCGAAGTGCGTGTCACGGAGGGATCGAGCATCATCGGCCAACGAGTCCGGGATCTCGATGACCTCGCTGACAAAACGGACGTCGAGATCATCGGCCTGATTCGGCGTGGACGCCGTCTGCCTGGTCTTGCGCGCGTGGCGGCCATTGAGGCCGATGACGTGCTCGTCATCGAAGCGAGTCCGGAAAATCTCGAGGAGGCGCTCGGCACCTTGAAACTCGAATACGTCGGCAAGGGTCAGGGGCTCCTCGAGGACGATGATCTGACACTCAGTGAGGCTGTCGTACAGGAATCGTCGCGCCTGGCCGGGCGTTCGGCGATGTCGCTGCGCTTGCTGTACAGGTATCGTGTTGCTCTCGTGGGCGTCTCGCGCCAGGGGCGACGATTTCGCGATCATGTGCGCAAACTGGAATTACTGCCCGGCGACGTGCTGCTGTTACTCGGTCATGACGAACGCCTCGCCGATGTCACCGGGCGGCTCGGTCTGTTGCCGCTGGCGGATCGCGGGCAGCGCGTGTTGCAGCGGCAAAAAGTGTGGCTGGCTGTCGGTATCTTCGCCGCGGCGATCGCCGCAGCGAGCGTTGGGCTCGTTTACCTGCCGGTCGCGCTAGGCTGCGTTACGGCGCTCTATGTATTGCTCAATATCGTTCCGATACGAGAAGTGTACGAATCCGTGGAATGGCCTGTCATCGTGCTGCTCGGCTCGATGATCCCGATCGGCAGCGCGCTGCAGAGTACTGGCGGTACCGCGTTGATCGCGGACGGGATCGTCACCATTTCGGCCGGTCTTTCCCCGGCTGTCGTGCTGACGTTGTTACTCATTGTTACGATGACGCTGTCGGACGTCATGAACAACACGGCAACAGCCGTTATCGCCGCACCAATAGCGCTTGAGATTGCCAATCGGCTCGGCGTCAACCCGGATCCGTTCCTGATGGCTGTGGCGGTTGCCGCATCGTGCGCGTTTCTGACGCCGATCGGGCACAAGAACAATACTTTGATCATGGGCCCCGGGGGCTATCGCTTTGGCGACTACTGGCGCATGGGGCTGCCACTTGAGATCATCATCATTCTTGTATCTGTGCCCACCATCCTGCTGGTATGGCCGATGTAGAGGCCCGCCGCCCGCTTGGGCAGAGCCGGGCAGGCTGTGCCATACAGCCGCAATGCTTGAGTTAGACTGGCGTAATGCAGCAATCGGCAGCACTCCGGGGTTGGAATCGTCTGCGAGGATCCGTATTCGGCCGTTGGATCTTTTCTCGCGCCGTTTGCTGGCGTGCACCGTATTTCTGGTCGATCAAGCCGATGTTTCTGGAACTCGCACCAGGTCATGCCGTCGTATCAATGCCGAAGCGATGGCGGGTGACGAACCACATCGGTACAGTGCATGCCATTGCAATGGCCAATTTATGCGAGATTGCCGCCGGCACCATGACAGAAATCTCTATTCCACCGGGCATGCGCTGGATACCGAAGGGCATGACAATCCGCTATCTGGCCAAGGCCGATTCCGGAGTCACCGCAACCGCGGCGTTGCCACCCATTAGTGCGGGCGAGGCACAAGATGCCATCGTTGCAGTGGACGTACACGATCGGGACGGCAACAGGGTCGTTCACGCGGATATCACAATGTACGTGTCACCAAAGCCAGACCGCGTCTAGCCATGACCAGGTGGGATCAATATGCGACACGACATCGATAATACCGAGACAGAATATTCGGACGCTGTGCTGAGTGCAGTTACAGCGGGGCGCAAAATAACGGCCATTAAGTTGCTGCGCGAAGAGCGCGGACTTGGCCTCAAGGAGGCGAAACAAGCGATAGATCGGCTCGAACGCGCCAGGCGGGGCGACGCCGCGGGTCACCCTGCAATGCGGGACCACGGTGGCGGCATAGTGGTTGTCCGGCTGGTCGTCGCGATCATTCTGGTTGTCGTAATTTACCGCTTCTTTTTCCAGACCTGACTGCTAATGACTCAGGTCTGACCGTACGGGCACTGTGGGATTCGCTCTCGCGTAAATGGCGATTCGCACACGGGAAGCGGTAGGTCGGGTGCCATGATGGCGACCCGTGGAAATTGATCCATAACGGACATTATTGATCGCTCGAATAATGCGTGATTAAATTATAGACAGGAATTCTTGTACGACTCGGCGTATAAGGAACGCACAATAAGTACCATCAAGGCCAAACGCGCCCAAAGACGGGGCGGAAAGCCACGCAACGACTCCCCGAAGGACCCAGGATCGCTGCGCTGCCGAAGGCATCGGAACATGCGTACTTCGACCTGAGATAGCATCACGTCTCTCAGGTTTTCATTGGAGAAAAATCATCATTCGATCCGCTAACAGGTTGAATCGAAAAGTGGAATACGTCGAGAAGAACATGAGGCTCACTTTTACTCAATGACTACTCAACACGATTCGAGCCGAACCACGCGAGCCGTGCTGCCGGATGGCTACTCGCTTGTCTCGGGCGACGTTCACGATCGCATCATCCCTGGCGATCCGCCACACCACGACGGAGACGAAGAGAGCCTGGACGTATGGGGCTTTCGAGACTCGGGATTCACCGCCGGTCCGCAAGGTCAGGTCATGCTTGCCGGATCGCGCTATCCGTTGAGCGGGACCGAACTCCCCGAACTGTTACCCTGGGTGCGTGGCATCCTCGGCGTCGATTTTGACCTCGAGGACACACACGACTCGGCCTACCCCCCGGAGGTGCCGCCACCGCACGAGAATCGCGCCTTTCTGGAAGCGGTACGCAGCGTCCTGTCCGAGGGGGACCTCTCCACCGACGACGAGAACCGCCTGCGTCACGGCCACGGGCACACGCTGGACGAGATGTACGCCATTAAGTACGGGAAGCTCGAACGGGTGCCGGACCTGGTTGTGTGCCCGAACGATGAATCACAGGTCGCCGAGCTGGTTGCCGCGGCGGTTCGCCACGACGTGTGCCTGGTGCCTTACGGCGGCGGCACCAATGTCACCGAAGCGGTGCGATGTCCGGTGGCAGAGCAGCGGATGATCGTCTCAATGGATATGAGCCGGCTGAACCGAATACTCTGGATCGATCCGACGAATCTGATGGCCTGCATTCAGGCGGGAGCGATAGGGCGCCACATCGAAGAGCAACTCGCCCAACACGGTTTCACCCTGGGCCACGAGCCGGATAGCATCGAGTTTTCGACTCTGGGCGGGTGGATAGCCACCCACGCCAGCGGCATGAAGAAGAACCGCTACGGCAACATCGAAGACATCGTGCTCGACGTACACGTGGTCACCGCGCGAGGCGAGGTGTCGCGCTCGGCAGTGGCGCCGCGGGAGTCAATCGGCCTCGATGCAAAGCGCTGGGTTCTGGGATCAGAGGGGAACCTAGGAATCATCACGCACGCGGTGGTCAAGATCTTTCCACTGCCCGAAGTCCAGCGCTACGACTCTCTGCTTTTCGCAAGCTTCGAGCAGGGCGTCTCGTTCATGTACGACCTCACGCGCGAGAGCGCGCGCCCGGCCAGCGTGCGCCTGGCCGACAACCTTCAGTTCCAGCTGAGTCAAACCCTCAAATCGAAAGCAGAAGGTCTGCAGGCGCTCAAGCGGCGCGTGGAGAGATTCTTCGTTACCAGGCTGCGTGGCTTCAACCCTGAGCATATGGTGGCCTGCACGCTGCTCTACGAGGGCACTCGCAGTGAAGTCGACGGGCAGGACGCCGCGGTGCGCCGGATCGCTCGCCGCTACGGAGGAATGCGGGCAGGGGCGGAAAACGGCAAGCGCGGCTATCAACTGACCTTCGGTATCGCTTACATCCGCGATTTCATGATGAAGCACTACATTCTCGGCGAGTCGTTCGAAACGTCGGTGCCGTGGAGCCAGGCGCTCTCACTGTGTGAGAATGTGAAACGAAGAATTGAGGAAGAGTATGCGAGGCGCGCGCTGCCGGGCAGGCCCTTCATCAGCGCGCGGATGACGCAGCTCTATCAAACCGGCGTGTGCATCTACTTTTATTTCGCTTTCTATCACAAGGGCATAGAGCACCCGAGGCAGGTTTTCGCCGAGCTCGAGCACGCTGCCAGGGATGAAATTCTGCGCTCGGGTGGATCGCTCTCGCACCACCACGGTGTTGGCAAGCATCGCCGCGGCTTCCTGCCGCGAATAATGTCAGCGACCGCGCTTGCGTGGAGCGCCGAAGTCAAGGGGGCCATCGACCCCACGAACATCTTCGGAGCTGGCAATCAGAAAACAGAGGCCGATCCGGCGGTAGACTTACAGGCCTGAGCAACGGGGGCGCAGACAAATTATGAGTACAAATAAGGGACACGTTTACCTGCTGACAGGTGTCACGGGATTCTTCGGCAAGGTCCTGCTCGAGGAGTTGCTGCGCCAGCGCGAGGAGTTGGGCGTTGAGCAAGTGTATGTCTTGATCCGCCCACGAGGAGTCGTTTCGGCCGAAAAGCGCTTCTTGCGCGAGGTGGTGCCTTCGGATTGCTTCTCAAGCCTGCCGCCTGACTGGACCGACTATGTGGCGGTCGTAGAAGGGCAGCTCGAGCAGCCCGGCCTCGACCTCGACCAGTCTGTGCACGACGAGATCACGGGGCGAGTCACGCACCTGGTCCACGCGGCCGCGGCGATAGCCTTCGACCTGCCGCTACCAGAGGCCGCCCGATCGAATATTACGGCCACCCTGAACATGCTGGAGCTGGCGCGGTCCTGCTCGTGCTTACAGAAGTTTGTGTCCGTCTCGACTGCCTACGTTTCGCATTACTCCGCCGAGGGCAAGCCCATCGAAGAGAGGCTCGCGTCAGTGCCCGGGCAAGCCGAGGAGATCTATAGCTCGATTCTTGACGGCACCGCCGTCGAGAGTGACCTGCTCAGCCGATCCGGCTACACCAATACTTATACCCTGACAAAGTCCCTGGCCGAGCATCTGCTGGTAGCGCGGCACGGCGATGTGCCGCTCGCGATTGTGCGCCCGAGTATCATTTCGGCAAGCCGGCAATACCCTTTTCCAGGGTGGATCGATAGCACCGCGGGCTTTGCCTCCTTCGTGGTTCTGTTTGGGATGGGCCACATGCGGGCAGTAATGGCCGAGCCTGACACACGGCTCGACCTGATCGCAGTAGACGATGTCGCAAAGCGAGTGCTGTTTGCCTGCCATGCCCCTACCGACATCGAAGCGCAACCGACCATTCATCACGCGGTGGCTGGCCTGGAGCACACTGCCACCCTTCGGGAGTGCAGTGACAGCGTCAGAGAATTCTATTCCGTCCATCGCATCGATCGGCCGCCAACGCTACGCTACATGGGGCCGCCGGGGCTGCGCTTCTCGCTGGCCCACGCGCTCTACCACCGCCTGCCAATCGCCCTGGCCGGGATCCGCGGGCGTCGCGGGCGTCGCGCGGGACGGCAGCTCCTCGGACGGCTGGAATACATGAACAAGGCGTTTCCGTACTTCGTGCAGTCCTTCAACTTTCGCTCAGCTCAGCCTCTTGTTGACGATACCTTCGACCCGCGCAGCTACGTCACGACAGTGAGTCGCGGGGTGTACCGCCACATTCTCGGTCGAGATGACACGCAATGGTTACTGGCCGGGCGGCGACACCTGGGCCACGGCAGCGACATGCGATGGGCGCGACGGAGGCCGCACGGAACCGCCGGCATCCGCATCAGCGCATGGCTAATCACTAAAGTGCTGCGGCGTTGCTGCGAGAGCGTGACGGTGGATGTCCCGTCCTTCGAAGCGGCTCGAAGTGCCGCGATCGACGGCACCCCCGTCGTGCTCCTGCCGTCCCACCGCAGCTACCTCGATTTCGTGCTCTGCTCATACCTGACATTTGCACGACCCGACCTCCGCATCCCCATTCCTCATATCGCAGCCGCCATGGAGTTTGGAAATATTCCCTTGCTCGGGCGCTTACTCAGCTCGTTGCACGCCTTCTACGTGAAGCGGGGCGAGGGGCACAAGAAAGAGGAACTCGCGCGCTGGGTTGACAAGATGATTCGCGAGGACAAAGCCATCGAGTTTTTCATCGAGGGAACCCGGAGCCGCTCCCGTGAATTCCTCCCACCCAAGCGCGGTCTGCTGCGATGCATTCAGGCCACCGGCGAGACCTGCGTGCTGCTTCCGATCGGCCTGTCCTACGACCGTGTCCCCGAAGAGGCGATCTTCAACCTGGAGCTGGCGGGGGCCCCGACGCCGAAGATGCGCTTGCGACCGCTACTCGCCTGGGCGCTGCGCGTGGTGCGCGGTCAGATCGATCTCGGCCGCATCCACATAGCTTGCGGCGCCCCGGTCCGGATGAGCCACGACAGCGACGTCCACGGCGTAAGTCACCAGGTGATCGAACAACTACAAAATGCGACCGTCTCGACCACATTCCACCTGCGGGGCTTCCTCGATCGGCATCCCATTGACGGCATCGACGTAGATTGGTTGCGAAGCGCAATCGAGCAGCGGGGAGGGCGTGTGCTGGAGAGTGAGTTGAGCATACCGGAAGATCTTGACCCGCTCATCGCAGCCACCCTGCGCCACCAGTTCGCGCATCTTTTCGTGGCCGAGACTGCGCCCGACGGGCCGCTAGGGCGATTGGTTCAGGAACTCCTCAAGCCGGGCAACGACGGCCTGGGCGAAAAGCAACGGGTGGCCTGAACAAAGGCCCTTTGCGGCCGCCAGGCTTACCAGAAAACTTTCACAGGTATCTTGACGATTCGGTGAGTTATTTGTAGCGTGCTGCGTCATCGGGAGTCTTGTCAATCCAGATGCCAGTTTGCTCATCAAATACCCGATAGCCTACGAGAACCGTAAAATCTTCCGGCGCGTCCGCCTTGACGTAGCCGACATTTGCGCCATACGAGAAAGTTTTATTTGCCATCGATTGATTGGCAACGCCCAGACTCGCATTGACAACGAACACATCAATGTCGCCCGCTTCCGTATGCAAGACCTGGCGATCAACGACATGAAATCTTCCTTCGATAGTCCGGCTCACCGGGATGAACAGGATTCTTGCTTTCGCGACCACTTGCTGTGACCACTGATCACCGACAGTGAGCGGAAATCGCAGGAACATGAGCTCCGGCACCAAGTGCACATTGAACGATATGCCAAACAAAGGGATTTCCCGCTTCAGGAGCCGCATGAAGACACCGGATTCATCTCGCCGGACCAGGTATCGAATGTCTGCGCCCGGAGCAAAAAAATAGAAATAGTCCTTGCCGTCAACGGTTTGCACATTCCTGACTTCAGCCTTGACCTGGTATTCGCGACTCGCCGCGTCCGTCCGAATGACCTTGTAGTAATACTTATTGCCAATAGTCAGCGGGTAATAACGAGCGGAATGACCTATCGGTTCATCGACAGCCACGGCAGGCTCATCGCCGGCAACCACGGATGCGAGCAGCATGAGAAGCAATATGCACGAGCCGAATCGAATATATTCCCGAATCATCTGGTCGCGATTACTGCTGCGCGTGACGTGCGTATGTCTCCGCGGCGCCCCAAACTCTGAGCAGGTTCTCGCCGAGAATCTTGCGTATGTCGGACTCGCCGTAGCCGCGTTGCAAGAGCCCCTCGATCAGGTTTGGATAAGCAGCGGCGTCCTTTAGCCCGATCGGCAGCGAGTCACCGACGCCATCGTAATCGGATCCGATGCCGACATGGTTGACGCCGACGAGTTTGACGACATGGTCGAAGTGGTCGAGCACGTCTTCGAGCGTTGCATACGGGTATGGTCCGTGTTCTTGCGCATAAATCGGGTGAACCCGGGCCTCGACTTCCTTATCCGACAGCCCTGGGTTCTTCGCCTTGAATAGTTTTTCTTCATCGCTTCGTGCGGAGTGATAAAGCCTTGCTTCATGCGTGATGAACGAAGATCCGAAATTGATTTGCATGACGCCGCCGCCATCGGCGAGTCTTGTAATCATTTCGTCGCTCATGTTGCGCTCGAAATCCGGCGTAAAATGCCGCGCCGACGAGTGCGTTGCGACCACAGGCACTTCGCTAACCTGCATCACGTGCCAAAAGGCATCGTCGGACAAGTGGCTGACATCGACCATGATGCCGAGGCGGTTCATTTCCCTGACGACTTCAACGCCGAAGTCACTGAGCCCGTGCCATTGCCGGTTATCGTCGTAAGAAGAATCCGCAATATGATTCGACAGGCTGTGTGTCAGCGTAATGTAACGAATGCCGCGATCATGGAAATACCGTACATTATCGAGGTCGCCCTCGATCGGGGAGCCGTTTTCCATTCCCAGTGCCAGTGACATCATTCCGTCTTCGAAATGTGATCGGACATCTTGCGTTGACCGCGCAATGGCGAACTTACCGGGTGCGCCGGCAACAACTGCTTCGACGCTATCAATAAGCGCTTCGGCGGCATTGCGCGACTGTCCCTCGGCTTCGAGATCAGCGGCGGTATATATCGACATGAACGGCGCGTTCAGTCCGCCCTTTACTGCTCGCGGATAATCGAAGTCACCACCATCCGTAGCGACCGAAATGTCGACCGGTTCAATCTGCAATCGATACGGCACGTCGATGTGGGTGTCGACGATGATGCTGGCATGTGCGATGCGCCGTGCATCGGCCGCATAGTCGAGTGTCGGCCGCGCATCATCCGCCGATGGCCCGCACGCGGCGAGCAGCATGCCCAAAAGGGGTATGGGCCAGGCCACTTCACGCAAGCCGCGGGTCTCTTTGTGGTTGAAAAATTCGCACATTGTCACCATATTGGAGCAATTGAGATCCACACGCGAGGCCTTTGGCCAGTTATCGGATATTGGAGAACCATGATGAGTGACGACAACCCACCGGCAGACCACGTCAGCGACGGCGACGATAGCGATGACTCGCCGATCGAGAAGAACATCAAGTCGCGTGCCACCTGGCTGCGACTGGTGTTCATAGTCGTTTTTTATATTCTGGCCAGCGTTGCCAGCTTCGTCGTTTCTGTAGTGATTGTGCTTGGATTCCTGTGGGTCTTGTTTACCGGTGAGTCAAACGGACAGCTACAACGGGCCGGGCAGAGTATTGCGTCCTATATCTATCAGATCATTCGCTACGTGACGTTTAACAGCGACGAAAAGCCGTACCCGTTTGACGCCGACTGGCCGTCGGCCGATACGGATTAAGCCGACGATCAGCACGACACGGCTCCGGCAAGGCGAATACGGCTCCCGCCGGGAACGCGCAGGACAATAAAACTGCGCATCACAGTAATTCGCGTTGCCTGGGCTGCCAATGCGTCAGGTTGATGTGCGCGCCCCCAACGCCCAGTGCACGTACCCATTTAGCGGCCGCGTCGAGCGTCACCCAGGTCTTGACTTTGCCCTTGAGGGTCTCGGCCGTGACTGCCCCGTTGGGCGTCCTCGCCTCGATATGGAAGCGCGACCCACTGGCGATGATATTGATGTTTTTGACAGCGCCTGCGGCGACCAGGGCCTTCAACATTTTCTCATGCATCATTTTTCCCCGGGAACAGGTCGGTTTGCTCAGGGATCGTAATCCCGGCTAGATCGCAGTGGCGTCGAATCAGGACCTCGACCATGTTGGCGACGCTGCGATGTTCTTTCGCGGCTGCCTCGCGCACGGCATCCTTGACCGCCGGATGGATGCGCAGGTTCAGCGTCGATATCCTGGTTTTCGCCATGCGATACAATATAACGCATAAATACAGCAAATGTAACGCACTTTTTGTGTGCATCGCCAGAATTGTCGAGTCGTCGGCACAGCGACAGCGCCAATAGGCTAGGGTATCTCGATGAACCTCGAATTCCTGACGCGCCACTGGGCGCTGGTGCTGGCTGGCATATTGGCGGCAGTGATCACCTTGTTTGTCGTATTTCGCGTGTGGAGTGATTCGGCGGGCGGTCAGTTGCGAGCAATGCACAACGCGCTGCTGCGGCGCCGACATGAGCTCTCCCGGCACCAAAAGGTGGCCGACAAGGCCGAGAAAAAGCTGGCGAAGCTTCGAGCCCAGGCGGATTCTGTAAAACCGCGGCATCTGCAAGAGGCTGCGGAGGCTCTTGAAGACGCAGCGGCATTGGCCAAAATAGCGGATGATCAGGTGATGATTGCCGAGACCCGCCTGCGGGAGCTCATTCTCGAGGAATTTCCGCAAAATCAACACACTGCGCTGCGTGCGAGGTACTTCGGCGACGAGGGTCGTTAGAATTCCGCCAAGGCGATATAAGTGGGCTCAGCGAGTCCTGAAGCGCTTGACTGCAGGCTCACCCCAATGCGCAAAGCGGCCCCCGACACCGATGGCAGCAGGTATGATGGGCGATATCAGTCCTTCGTGGCGTCCAGGGAGCACACGGGTGGAACAGACGATTTTCATTATTTGCATGTTTGTCGACGTTACCGCCGTGGCATTGATTGCATACACTTTGCTGGCGATCGTGCTTGGTCACATCAAGGTATGACGCAACCATCTCCGAGCGCGCCGGAAAGAACATAGACCGGAAGCTATCGGCCCATGCGGCATGAGCCATTCAGGGTAGCATTACCTTGTCCAGCAACGGTTGCCAGTTGCCCGTCGCGTCGGCATGTTCGACGTTGCGACGCTGAAAATCGAGTTTTTCTCCAAGCTCAGCCCGCATGTTCTCGTATCGTGGGTCGCCACGGAGACTGTCAACTAACGGGTCTTTGTCGATGCTCCAGAAATCGAATGGGTACAGGCTTACAAAGCCTGCGTCGATAGCGTCTCGAAGCGCGTCGAGTGCTGCCGTCTTGCGTCCCATCAGCGCCAGGATTTCTACGTCTTTGATGCCGTGACCCCAAATACCCACTCGGGGCAGTTCACGGGTTACGGGCAGCGCCAGTTCGAGCAACCTGGCTGCGCGCGCTGGTCTGTTTCTCTTCTGCTCGATATAAGCAAGCATAACGGTAGCGTCGAGATTGAAACGGTCAACACTGGTGACCATGTCTGCAGCTATTGCCGGTGATCCTTCGAGCAGCAAAAAATAGGCCCGGTCGTAGTCGTCGAGCAGTACGGCCGACCTCACCATCATCGGGTAAACAAAATCGATCGCGCCCGCGGTCTCGTCGGATATTGATTCAAGAGTGGCGAGCGCTGCAGCATAATCTTCGTCAAGAAACTGCAGATAACTGGCGCCGATCGGGTAGAGCGGATGATCTTCTGGCAGCGAAGTCAGGAAATCGCGGACCTTGTCCGTGTCTCCGAATGCCTGATATATCCCCATGCTTGACCCGCCCGCGAGCGGATCGCTGCTCATACCCTGTATCTTCAAACTCCACGCGATCGATTCGTCAAGACGGCCCAGTTTCTGCAGATGTTGCGCGATGTATTGATACGCTGTTGGCCAGTCCGGAAAAATCTCCATGGCCTTGATCAGCATGTCAATTGCCTGTTGATTCTTGCCTTGCAGTGCGAGAAGGCCGGGAAGATTGACATAGGCTATGCGACTTAGGGGATCGACAAGTATCGCCTGGGTCAGAAGACTGATGGCTTCTTCGTAATCGCCTTCCCAATCGCGCAATGATGAGAACCACACGTACGTGTCGGCAAGATTTGGACTCAAGTCGATTGCTCTTCGAAAGGCGTTGGCCGCGCGCACATTGCCGTCCCCAAGACGTGTGTGCTCCCACCGATATGCTTCAAGCAGGCCCAGAACCGCATAAGCTTCACCGAGATCGGAATCCAGCTCCAGTGCCCTTGCGACAGCCTGTTCCACGAGCTCGTAAGCAACGGAAGGCGTGATGGCCTGGTGATTTATCAAAAGCAAAAGATTTGTTTGGGCAAGGCCTGCATGTGCCTTTGCGAAGTTTGGATCGAGAGCAATGGCCTGCTCAAATTGTTGTCTGGCCGCCTGCAGTGATTCGAATCGCCGCTGAGTTAGGTTATTGCGACCGGCCGCATACAGCGTGTAGGCCTCGAGATTTGTCGTTGGCACCGATGTAAGCCGGGTTTGCTCCGCCGGGGTTAGCGCCGCGCGCAGGGAGCTCGCGATCTGCGACGAAATCTCGCTTTGGATATCGAACAGGTTCGCCATCGTCATTTCGCGGTCGTAGCTGTGCGACCAAATGTGCTCGTCCATCCGTGCATCGATCAGCTGCACCGTAATTCGTACCTGATTTCCAAATCGCTGTACGGCGCCTTCGACGATTGTTGCAACGCCGAGTTCCTCACCGATTTGCAGGATATTCTTGGTCGTATCGCGATATTCCAGTACGGATGTGCGTGATATGACGCGCAGCGATTCGATATCGGATAAGCGCGTCAGCAGATCATCGTGGATGCCATCGGTGAAAAATTGATTTTCGCTGTCGGAACTGCGACTCGTAAACGGCAGCACCGCGATGGACAGTCGGTCAGTCGATGGACTGGCCGCCTGACGTTGCTGGCCAATTTCTGTGACATTGAAGAAAATCGACACGGTCAGAGCAATTGCGAGAAGCGTGATTATTGCAATGTTCAATCGACGCGGCGAAGTGGGGCGATAAGTCCTGCGGTTGACGTTCTTCTCAAGTTTGACGCCCTCCGGCGTCATCTCATAGGCCCAGGCTATGATCAGGGCGACCACGAACCCGGTGATAACCGCGACAACATAGGCCTTGAAGAGCCAGTCCGGTGCGCCGAAGAGCGGTAGCAAGACCGAGCCTGCTTCGATCAAAATCCACGCGACCAGCGCATAAGCTGCCGCCACGCGCAGGACGTTGCGTTGTTTGAGTTCTTCTACGAAAGAATTCATTGCACGATTATGGCGTGAATTTACAGTCAACGCATCAGTGTATTCGGGTCAGGCCGTCGGCGAGTCGGTATGAGCGTATCGAAAGAGAGCGCTGTCTACTGCCGCTAACGAGAATCCTGATTATCGACAGCGGCCGAACGACGTGGTTCCAACGATTGAAGTAGTGCACCGCGTCAACGCGCATAAAGAATTTTCGTTGTGAATGAACCCGGCAAACACGCCAGTTTGCCAAGATACGGGGGTGACGTTAATCGATGGCGATCAGTTGAGAGTGATAGCATTGCCGGCATGCGATCCCTGATTCCGATACTTTCAGTGCTGCTTGCGCTGCTCGCCGCCGGCTCAATAGCCTACATTGCCTGGGAATTGTCGTCCGACAAACCGGATCGCCAGGCGGCCGACCCGCCAGATGACGCTGGCGAGCCGGACTAATCCCGCCTAGTCCCGGCGGTTGCGACCGTTCTGACGCCGCGATTCACTGCGGGCCGTACCCTGTGCGGAAGCACGGCGCTGACTCGAATGCGCGGTTGATGCCTGACTTTGCTGTGGCTGGCTCCGCGGTGCCGTATTCGTATGCGAGTTGCGAGCCTGATAAGACGGCTGTGGCTGGCTCCGTGGTGCCGTATTCGCATGCGAGTTGCGAGCCTGATCAGACGGCTGTGGCTGGCTCCGTGGTGCCGGATTCGCATGCGAGTTGCGAGCCTGGTAAGACGGCTGTGGCGTTCGCCGGACGGGCTGTGGAGCGGCGCCTGAGTGTGACGGGCGCCGCACGGTTGTCGCGTTCGCATGGCTCTGACGTTGTGGCGGTGTGTAGCTGCCGGAACGACGAGTTGTGTCGCCACGGCGTGCGGTTGTCACCGCAGGCCGGTTATTGCGACGCTCTGCCGCAGTTATGTCCGTCCTGCCAGTGCGGTCGTTATCGTGGCGAATGCGTGGCCGCTCACGATCGTTCTGGCGTGAAGAATCCTGAGTCGATCGCCGGCGCGTGTAGGTCGAAATCGTGTCATTTTGCTCTTGCGCATCCGATCCTTGCCCGTTGCGACGGTTTTGCGGTCGATTGCGCTGGCGCGTGTTGCCATGCGACTCACCGTTAGTCGTGCCATCGTGACCACGATTTCCGGGGTGATCTGAATCATTCCGTCCATTTCCATGGTTCGGATTTCCATGGTTCGGATTTCCATGGTTCGGATTTCCATGGTTCCGGTTCCCATGATTCGGATTCCCACGATTCGTGTAATACCGGCTGTTGGTAATGCGGTGATCTGAGCGGCCCAGTCTCCTGCGATGCCCGGGGGGGTGCCAGTAATCTCCGCCGTGGTCTACATGCCTGGAAGGCCTGTAGGAGTTGTACACGTAGGTTGAATTATGGACGTGAATCGTCGGACTGCGGTACCACCCGTGATTGTAGTAATGATGGCCGTAGTAGGGGTGGCCATAATAACTGTGGTGATAGACATGGACGCTGTCGGTCAGCCAGCCGATAGTAAACGCCGTGGTGACGCCCCAGAAATAACTGTAGTGAAAATTGTAGCCGTAAGGGTACGGGTAGTAGTACACCGGGTAGGGTCGCGGATAGTAGTAGTACACCGGTTGCGGCTGATACACGACGACACGCTCCGGTTCGTAGTACGGGACGTAGATAACGTCTTCCTCAACGGGGGCGATTTCGATGACACCGTCGGAATTGGTAACGTTTTGATGTTCGTCATTGCGCAAATTGCCGGCAGTATAGGCGCGGTCGCGGAATGATTCGATGGCCTTGATGATGTCGGCTTGTTGTGCGACGACAGCTTCTCCAAGTTGCCAGGTCCAATCGAGATCTTCGTTGAGGAGTTCGATGACTTCGGGGTAATTCGTGAGCGCGACAACAGAATCGTCCCAGCTTTCATCAGGCTCCAGCGACGAATCCTGCTCGAGGTCATCGAGGAAACGTGAGGCCTGCACAAGCTGCAGCGGGTAGGTCGATGCCGGCAATACGATGGCGAGCAAGTCGTCGGGGTATAGTGCGATCGGCCCCACAAGTTCTACAAGCTCCGCTTGCGTCAGCACAGGAATGCCCTCATCACCGGAGGTCGGCGATTTCTCGTAGGGGTCTGCCGGCGCCTGGGCAAATCCGTGGGTCGCCGTCAGCAGCAGCAGCAGCGGCAGCAGGGCGATGTTCGGTCGGTAGCGCTTGGCTTGGGCGTTCATGCGGTCTCCCAGTCTCATATGTAGCGACGGTTTGGCTGATGTTGGCTTGTAGAATAACTGGTGTAAACTGAACAGCACCTTAATTTGGCTACACTTTCTGCGATTGCGGCGTGTCGCGTGACGACCAGGGGCGCAAATCAGGAATTAACAACAAGAAACGAGCGAAAAACACGATGGTCTCGAGAGAGGTATTGCTTGCGGAACTTGAGGAAGAACAAGAGCGCAAGCCCAAAAAACGCGTCGAAGTGCTGAGCATGGAGTTGATCGATCCGGCCGAAGCTGCGGGCTACAACCCGTACGATAATCCAGGGACGAGCAAAACTGTACGCGACGCGGATGCGATCACAATCCGGCACCGAGAAATACAAGACAAAAAACGACGTCGCTGAACGCCTAATATTTGCACGGCGGAAGACCAGGATCCGTCGAGTAGCGGCGCTGTGAGTTTGCGGGCCTCGTCCCGCGCCGGACATTTCGGCCAACGGCTATACTGCGGCTCTCGGTGGCCATGGGAAGCTGCGTGTCCCACAATATCGTCTGTTTTCGCTGCGGAACATCTCTCGCGGCATTGCCATTGCCATTGTCGCGACGCGACGAGTGCCCACAATGCACGGTTCACGTGCACGTCTGCAAAATGTGTCGGAACTTTGACGCCACCGTGCCGTCGCAATGCAGTGAGGACGACGCTGAAGATGTGGCCGACAAGGAGAAGGCAAATTTCTGTGAATGGTTCGTCCCCAGCGAATCCGCATTCGATCCCACGCTTAAGGCGAAAGCGGATGCAGCGCAGCAAGCGCTGGATTCGTTGTTCAGCGAGGCTGATGCGACGGTGGCGTCAGCGGATGATTCCATCGACGAAGCAGAAAAACTTTTCAAGTGAGAAATCGGGGCGCCTGGCGCGATGACTATCAGTCGCAGAAACTTTCTTAAGCTGTCCGCTGCAGCTTGTGCGACTCCTGCCGTGTCAGCATGCAGTGGTCACCGCACGATACTGAAAGATGGTGTCCCTCGAAGCGCGTTCAATGCCAAATCCACTGCCGAGGAGGTGACAGTCGGACTGGATCTCACTGGCAAGGTCGCATTAGTTACCGGGTGTACGTCGGGAATTGGATTCGAGACGATGCGCGTGCTGGCGATGCGTGGAGCCAAAGTTATCGGTACCAGTCGTTCATTGGAGAAAGCAACAGCGGCTGTCAGTCGCGTTGACGGTGCAACGCTGCCGTTGCAGCTCGAGCTCTCGGATTTCGAATCAGTCGTCAATTGCGCGGAGTCGGTTCGCTCGCTGCATTCATCGCTTGACATGCTGATCTGCAATGCAGGTTTCTTGGGCGGTAGTGGTCAACGCAGTTTGGTCAACGGCGTCGAAAAGCATTTTGTCGTGAACCATCTTGGACACTTCGTTATCGTCAATCGTCTGCTCGACTGCCTTTCCGGGGCCCGCCAGGGCCGTGTTGTGGTCGTTGCCAGCGGCATGGCGTACTCCGATGCGCCGGCATCGGGAATTCAGTTTGACGACTTGACGTTGGCGCAGGGATATCGCGACCGGCGCGCGTACGCGCACTCCAAACTCGCGAATGTGCTGTTCTCTCTTGAACTTAGCCGACGGCTACGGGGATCCCGTGTCACATCGAATTCGCTACATCCGGGAATGATCAATACGGAGATTGACCGCCACATGAGCGGCTTCATGCAATTCGGCTTCCGATTATTCGCAGGAGTTTTCGGCAAGACGATCGAGGAAGGCGCCGCAACGAATTGCTTTGTTGCAACGAGCCCGTTACTCAACACGACCAACGGCAAGTATTTCGAGAACTGCAACGCTGTATCCATCACCGGCAATCATCACATGCAAGACGAATCGATGGCGGCACGGCTGTGGCAGGTGTCCGAAGATCTGACGAAGGACTTCCTGGTGGCACATAATCTCCCCGAACTCCAGTCGATCGCGCACTTTGGCCGGCACTAACTGGCAGGCAAAATGAATCATCGAAAAGGTAGTCTGATGTTTGCGGTCGTAGTCGGCGTCGTTGTTGCGCTGCTGTCCTATCGCTGGATCAGCGATCCTGCCCCCAAAATTGAACGCGAACGGCAGGAACATGCTGTAGCTGAGTCACGACGATTGCTCGCCGATACATTATCGATCAGGAATCTCGAACTGGTCGACCCTCTGGAGCCGAATCGAAAGGTCGGCAAGGTCTATATCTACCCGATCGCGGACGGTTGGGAAATATCGGGTTTCTATCGACGGAATGAAAACGATCGCTGGCATCCGTATCTGATGTCGCTCAGCCAGTCATTGGCGCTCGAGACGATCGAGGTTCGCGACAGTGAGGTCGCCCTGGTCGAGAGAGCTGAAAACGATCCAAAGCTCAGCGTGACGCGTTGATCGCGGTTTGGCCGCTCAAGCCAGCCAAATGATCAAGGCAACAATGCTAATGGCGTAGGCCACTCCGAGAGCCACCTCAGCGGGTTCAATCTCCAGGTTTTGTGGTTCGTAAATCATCGTAGTCCTTGCTCGAGAATCGAGTAAGGATCATCAATGAGGTGTCGTCTGCCCGCATGATCGTTCAATGATGCTTACATCATTTTTTCATGATGCATGCATCATTTTTCGATGATCAGTCATATTTTCCGGGCCAACGAAGAGATTGGGAGGCAACCGGCCGTCAGCTGGTTTCGGTGGCCTCATGGGCGGCGGCCTGCTCAAGCGATTCCTGGTGCCATTCGAAGACGTTCAACTCAATCAATACGAAGGCAATCAACCAGAGGAACGCGTCCCAGAAGTCGACGAAATCTCCTTTTACTCCCCAGTAGATGGCCGCGAGCAGAAGTACCGAATATAGAACGACTTTTGCGGCATTGCTTAGCTTCAGCACCAGGCCTTCGAAGCGATTTCGTTCCTGCAGCTGAACATCGGCTTCCAGGACAAGAACAACGAGCAGCCACACCGCGGCATTGATCACGTCCACCCAGGCAAGATAACGAATATCGGTCAGGCCGCCAATATCAACAACGGCCGCCATGCCGGCGAAGCGGTGGAAGGCATCCATGTTGGACAAAATGCTGCAATTTTCAGCTGTTATTTGTACGTACTCGTCAAGTGCAGTTGCGTAAGACCATTGCTCAGTGACAAGCGTGCACAAATTGCTGACGTCGGGTAACGGGGTGGCTCCATACATGAAAATCAGGTTCTGGATGTAGCCGTAGAACGCATAGATGATGAACGCGTAGCAAAGAGCGCGTAGCCCGTGCAATGACCATGTTACCGACCTCGTGAAATGTCGATCATCGAGCACGTAAGTCTCGAGTTCGAACATCAGCAGCAATATCACCCATGCAAATGTATCGATGGTCGCTGCATAGGCCTCGATGAGTTGACCAGCGACGATGCCGTCCAGAAACTGCAACTGGGCTGCCGCGTACTCCTGAACGAAGAACAGGTAGACGTTGATCGTCAGTAGAACGTAGACCGTGTACTTGAATAACTGGAACAAGGTTCCGCCGTTGATCTTCAAGGAGAGGCTCCGCCGATAGCTCAGCAGATTCTAAGCACGGTGGGAGTTTTTTCGCAATGCAGGCGTTACACTATGAGGTCAAATGCGAAGAAGTGACCGAATTATTGCCTTCGTGCGCCAGCAGGATTGGCGTATCTGGTTTGGCGTGGTTGTGACTATCATCTGGTTGACTGGCGGCATCTGGTTTGTCACGAATGCCGTGCGTTCGAATCCGGAGCAAGGCGTGAGTCTCGGCATCATCGGCAGCTTTTTGGAGGGAGCGTTTGCTCCCTTGGCGTTTCTCTGGCTCGTACTGGGTCTTTTCATACAACAGAGTGAGTTGGCACGCAATACCGAGGCACTTCAGCGAACGTCGGAGCAATCAGAAAAGCAAACACAGGCAATTGCGGCGACTGAAATGAACGCCCGGCAGGAGACGTTTTTCAAAATCGCGGAGAACGTCAACAGGCAGCTTGGCGGCATTTCTGGAATGCTGCTGATGTCAGGTCTCGGGCCTAACGGAAGTGGCCAATACAGCCGCGAGCAAATGGACCATCTTTTCCACACTGCCTCGAACGGGGACTACACGATATTTGCGCGACAATTCTTAACCGCTGATTTTCTGGACGAGGGAGGATTGGGTGAATTGTTATATGGCACAGAGATTCGTCGTCGCCATACGCACAACTTCTGTCGTACATTCGAGCGACTAGTCAGTCTTGCGAAAGGCTGCGATGTTGACGGCATCATTACGGATACACTGAAGCAAACGGCATTTGGTCTCTTATATCGGCGAATGATGGACCACCAACCGGAAATTTCGGACCGGACCGCGGAGGAAGCCTAGTGCTCCATCAATATACCGTTGACGAAGTACTACGCCAATTGCTCCACGGGATCGGCGGTCTCAGCGTCGATGCCGTCGTAGTAGACCCAGACGTTTTCTTCACCGGTCAACAGTTCGATGTATTTCGGGTGTACGAAGAGATTTTCCCGGCCTGATTTCACTTCCTTGAGCACACGCAGCTGGCAGAGCTGTTTGAGATAGGTCGATGCCGTCTGTCGCTTCGCAAGGCCTAAATCAACGAGGTTGCCGATGCGGCAATAGGGTTGCTTGAACAGTAATTCCACAAGTTCCCAGGAGTAGATCTTCGGTAGCTTTATTTGCACGAACTGCGCTGTGTGGTCCATCAATTCACGAATGGCCTTGATCTTGTCCGTGGTCCAGATGCATGTATCTTCGACGCCGTTAAGAATGAACAGAATCCACGCCGACCATGACTGCGTTCGTGTGACTTCCTTGATCAAGCGGTAGTAATCGGCCTTGTTGCGGATGATGAAGCGACTCAGGTACAGGATCGGCGAATCGAGCAGTCCGCGTTCGACGAGGAACAGGATATTCAGAATTCGCCCGGTACGGCCATTGCCATCGGAAAACGGGTGAATCGCCTCAAACTGATAATGTTGTATCGCCATGCGCACGAGCGGATCGATTTCTTTGTAGCCCTGGTTGAAGTCGGCCCAATTATCGAGCTTCTTTTGCAGCAACTTCTGGCCGATCGGGGGCGTGTAGATCACTTCGCCCGTCATTCTGTTTTTGAGCGTGGTTCCGGACTTGTCGCGCAAGTCGAGTTCCCGGCCTTTTACCGTGCTGCAGATATGAATGGCCATGTCCGTTGTCAGCATGCCGCGCTGCACCATCCTGCTGCCCTCACGAAGTGCGGTTCGGTACCGCAGGGCCTCTTTCGTGGCGGCATCGGCCTTGTCTTCGCCTATGTCGGCAAACTCGAACAGTTTATCGGTTGTTGTGACGATATTTTCAATCTCGGAACTTGCACGCGCCTCGAGGAGTGGCAGGGCATTGACGAGAACTGCGGCATTCGGGATCAACTCAGCGGCCTGTTTTAGTTCGGCCAGGGCGACACGGGCATCAATGCACTTTTTCAAGATTTCGGTCGTTTCGATGAGCTCAAGCGGCGGCGGCAGCATGGGGAGGGAGTTATACGGCTGTTTTGGGTCGAAATCAGGCATTTTTGAGGCACTCCGGCGGTCGGACAATACGTCGAATCCATCGACAGGTTTCAAAGTTATGTCAATATAAGAGCGATTTATCGACAGATCTCAATGATATGTCGAAAAAAGGACAATTTATCGACATATATCGTGCTTGTGTCGATTTCATCGACAGGTTCCACCGATATGTCGAAAAAAGCATGTTTCATCGACATATCAGAGAAACGTGTCGATAAAAAGCTATTTTTTCGACATATATCTAGCAAGTGTCGACGGCATCGACAGGTTTGTCCAATATGTCGATTTTCAGCGGCATTTTCGACAGGTTCGGAGTATAGGTCGATTGCATCGACAGATGCGTGACCCAGGTACAGAAATCGCCGATCGCGTCGGGGATTGTGGCGCTGATTGGATTCTTGTCTTCGAGGATCGGGGCATTGCCCAAGCAGGACCGGATTTCTTTTGTCACCCTGTCGCTGCACCCCGATACCCCTTTGCTATAGAATCCGCAGCCGGCTCTGACAACGATTGACAAAGGATGCGACATGGCCGTGAAAAGCGATATTGAAATTGCACAGTCCGCCAAAATGCGCCCGATTGAGGAGATTGGCGAGAAACTCGGCATCCCTGCTGCGTCATTGATTCCCTATGGTCGCGACAAAGCAAAGATCAGCTCGGATTTCATTCGGCAGAATGGCCATCACGCCGATGGAAAATTAATTCTTGTCACCGCCGTGTCACCAACGCCGGCCGGCGAGGGCAAGACCACGACAACGGTCGGTCTCGGCGATGCGCTCAACCTCATCGGCAAGCAGGCGGTCATCTGTCTTCGCGAACCCAGTCTCGGGCCATGTTTTGGCATGAAGGGCGGTGCGGCCGGTGGCGGCTACGCTCAGGTTGTGCCGATGACTGACATCAACCTGCATTTTACGGGCGATTTTCACGCCATAGGTGTGGCTAATAATCTGCTCGCGGCGCTGATCGACAATCACATGCACTGGGACAACGAGCTGAACATCGATCCCCGCCGCGTAACGTGGCGCCGCGTCCTGGATATGAATGACCGAACCTTGCGCAGCATTACTTCCGGTCTCGGCGGATTTCATAACGGCGTGGTCCGCGAAGCCGGTTTCGATATCACGGTGGCGTCCGAAGTTATGGCGATTTTCTGTCTATCGACCGATCTGCAGGATCTCGAAAATCGACTCGGCAATATTGTCCTGGCGTATACGCGCAAGAATGAACCAGTCACTGTCCGTCAGCTAAACGCCCAGGGCGCAATGACGGCATTGTTGCGCGATGCGCTGCAACCCAATCTCGTGCAGACAATCGAGAATAATCCGGCGCTAATGCATGGTGGGCCATTCGCGAATATCGCACACGGCTGCAATTCGGTAATCGCGACAAGCACGGCACTGAAACTCGCCGATTACGTCGTAACCGAGGCGGGATTCGGTGCTGACCTGGGTGCCGAGAAGTTTTTTGACATCAAGTGTCGCAAAGCCGGGCTAAAACCAGATGCGGTGGTTCTCGTTGCAACGATCAGGGCGCTTAAGATGCAGGCCGGCGTGGCGAAAGACGCATTGGGCAAGGAGAATGTTGCCGCTCTCAAAGCCGGCTGCAGGAATCTGGGCCGTCATATTCGTAATCTCGGGCATTTTGGCGTTCCGGTCGTTGTCGCTATCAACCGTTTCACGGCTGATTCGGATGCGGAATGTCAGGCCGTCCAGCAATACTGCGAAAATTTCGGCGTGCAAGCGGCCAATTGCACCCACTGGGCGGACGGTGGCAAAGGCGCAACCGAACTTGCCAAACAGGTGGCGGAACTGTGCGACGGCGGGACCGCTCAGTTCCGTACGCTCTACAGCGACGAAGTCCCGCTGTGGGAGAAAGCACGTCGCATCGCGAGAGACCTTTACGGTGCCGACGATATCATCGCGGACAAGAAAATCCGTGACCAGTTCACGCAGTTCGAAGATGCGGGTTATGGTCTTTATCCCGTGTGTATGGCGAAAACGCAGTTCAGTTTCTCGACCGATCCAAATTTGCTGGGAGCACCGGATGGCCACGTGGTGCCGATCCGCGAAATTCGACTTGCTGCGGGTGCCGAGTTTGTCGTCGTAATTTGCGGTGCCATCATGACTATGCCCGGCCTGCCGAGAAAACCGGCAGCAAATAACATAGGCGTGAATAGCGACGGCAGGATCGAAGGGCTATTCTAGATCTCGATGCAATGACCGAGCTTGTCGGGCAGCATGAAACTCTGCCTGGCTTGCACCGAGGCCAGTAGGTCCCGACTGTAATATTGCTTAAGGATTGGGTCGGGACTTGCGCAAATGTCCTCATTGCAGCGGCGAAATTTTAACCAGTCGCATGCGCCTGCCAGTGAGCGCCGTTCGGCGAGCAGCAGCATGAAAAACCAGGTGATGGTCTCGTGGTACTTGTCGACCTGGCCCAGGGATTCTGTGAGTCGTTTTAAGGCTGCTACGAATCGCGCGATGGCTTCGCTGACCGAATATCGCTCAAGATAGAGCCACGCAACATAGACATGCGATTCGTGATCGAAAGCTTCAGCGTCGATCGAACCGGATTCAAACGCCGCGATAGATAGCTC
>Ga0255058_10000186_pt1 | contig 36563 bp, 32 predicted proteins | sample Cases_109_9_MG_FD_188637 | JGI IMG/M metagenome (GOLD analysis project Ga0255058, IMG submission 188637) | Seawater microbial communities from Amundsen Gulf, Northwest Territories, Canada - Cases_109_9 | ecosystem: Environmental > Aquatic > Marine > Gulf | place: Canada: Northwest Territories...
AAAAGCCCCCAGGGCCACGCCGTTCTCATGCGCATGGTGGAGAAGGCCGACGTGGTGGTGGAGAACTTTCGACCCGACGTAAAAGGGCGGCTCGGAATCGACTACGAAGCGCTGTGCGCGGTCAATCCGCGTATCGTGCTCGCCAGCATTTCGGGCTTCGGCCAGGACGGTCCTTATGCGTCGCGGCCGGGCTTCGACCAGATCGCGCAGGGTATGGGCGGTCTCATGTCCATAACCGGTTTGCCGGGCCAGGGGCCTGTACGGGTGGGCGTGCCCATCGCGGATCTTTCGGCGGGCCTGTACGCGGCCATCGGTATTCTGATCGCGCTTCTGCAGCGCGAGGAGACCGGCAAGGGTCAGTGGATACGAACGTCGTTGCTGCAGGCACAGATCGCGATGCTGGATTTCCAGGCGGCGCGCTGGCTCATCGACAAAGAGGTGCCGCCCCAGGCCGGCAATAATCACCCCACGAGTATTCCCACCGGTGTATTTCGGACCAGTGACGGGCACATCAATATCGCCTGTAGTGGCGACATCATGTGGGAGCGCCTGTGCCAGGTGCTGGGTGCGGCAGAGCTTTTGGATAATCCGGACTACGCCGATGGCGCGGTGCGCTTGACGAATCGCGACGCGCTCAACGCTGCCATCGAAGCCTATACTACGCGCCGCGCCAGCGATGACCTGGTCGAATCCATGAACGCTGCGGGTGTGCCGTGCGGGCCGATTAATTCCATCGACGAAGTATTTGCCGATCCTCAAGTACGGCACCTGGGGATGTCCAAGCCGGTTCAGCACAAAACGCTGGGCACGTTGGACGTGGTCGAGAATGCCGTCATCATGGGGGGCGCCCCGGAAATGACTTACCGCGCCACTCCGGAACGCGGTCAGCACACCAGCGAAGTGCTCGCCGAGTTCGGCTACAGTGATAGCGAGATAGATGATTTGGCGCGCAGCGGCGTAACGTGAGCTGCACGGTCATCGTTTGAGTATCTGTCAGCGACCCTTGAACTCGGGCTTACGCTTCTCCATGAAGGCTTTGCGGCCTTCTGCATAGTCGTCACTGGCGAAGCACGCATCCACCAGCTCGCTGACCATGTCGAGTTTGCGGTCTCCCGGATCTTTCAACGCCTCGCCGATGGTGCGCTTGGCGGCACGTATGGTCAGTGGCGCGTTCGACGCGATGCGCTCAGCGTACTCGCCGACATAGGACTCGAGCTCCGAGCGTGGCACGACACGGTTCACAAGACCCATCTGCAGTGCTTCTTCGGCGCTGAACTGTCGGCCGGTGAACAAGATCTCCTTGGTGAAGCTGGCCCCCACTAATTGCACCAGTGGGTAGACGTCGTCCCAGCGGTAGGCGAGCCCGAGCTTTGCCGCGGGAATGCCGAATCGCGCATCCTCGGAGGCGATGCGTAGATCGCAGCACAGCGCTATGCCCGCGCCGCCACCGATGCAGTAACCCTGAATCATGGCGATGGTGGGTTTGTCGATGGTATTCAGATCCTCGTGGGCCTTGACGGCCGCGCGCTCGAACTCCTCGACGCCTTCCCTGGTGGCGCGTAGCTCGGCGAATTCAGAAATATCGGCGCCGGCGGAGAATGCTTTTTCCCCGGCGCCGCTCAGTATTATCACACGCACCGAATCATCGGCTGCAAAATCGCCCATGGCCCGGGAGATCCCCTGCCACATCTCGAAGCTGATGGCGTTGTGCTTTTGCGGTTGATTGAAAATGAACCGTCCGATTCCATCGGATTTCTCGACGATGATCTTGTTCGTCAACGCTGTCATTTATGGTCCCCCTGGGAATTCGAATGGGAATCCGACTGGATGTGATCCGCCACCGCCGTGGCGAAGGATTGTGTCGATGCATTGCCGCCGAGATCCGGTGTGTGATTCTCGGCATCCGCCAGCGTTGCGTTGACGGATCCTTCCAGCAAGTCCGCCGCGATGGCGAGTATCGGCCGGTCGTGGTGCGTGCCGAGCCACTCGAGCAGCATGGCTGAGGAGAGCATCAGCGCGGCCGGATTGGCGATGCCGCGACCGGCGATGTCCGGTGCCGAGCCGTGCACGGCTTGCGCGATGGCGTGCTCGTCGCCGGCGTTCAATGCCGATGCGAGTCCCAGTCCACCGCATAGCGCCGCCGCCTCGTCGGAAAGAATGTCGCCGTACATATTGCTGGTGACGATGACGTCGTAGGCTTCCGGTTTGCGAATCAGATCTGCCGCCATGGCATCCACCAGCATCTCGTCCAGGCGCACGTCGGGGAACTCCTCCGCGACCTTTACCACTTCGCGAATGAACAAACCGTCCGTGACCTTGAGCACGTTTGCCTTGTGGACCATGGTGACATGCTTGTCGCGCCGGCCGGCAAGCTCGAAGGCCGCTCGGGCAATGCGCTGACTGGCGGCGGCGGTGATCTTGCGTATCGCCAGCGCCATGTCCTCGGAGGGTTGAAACTCTCCGCTGCCTGAAAGCATGTTCCGATCAGCATAAAAACCCTCGGTGTTTTCTCTCACCACCACCAGATCCATGTGGGTGGCGACGTTGTGCACACCGGCGCGCGTACGACTGGGTCGCATATTCGCATAGAGATCCAGCGCGATGCGGATGTGGGCCGACGGGTTGATGCCGCCCTGCTCCGGAGGCGGATAGTCGTAGGTGGATACGGGAGCCAGAATGACGCCGTCGGCGGCGCGGGTCTGGGCCATAACGTCGCCGGGCAGGGTGCTGGCGTGACTGTCCAGCGTCGCCAGTCCCATGGCATGTTCCTCGAGACGCAATCCCAGCGCCAGCTTCGCATCGAGGACGTCCAGAACCTGCCGCGTGGCGGCGGCGATCTCCGGTCCGATGCCGTCGCCGGGGAGAATGACGATGTGCATCAGGCATTCACCAGAAAGTCGCGAAAGCGTCTCGCGATGGTCATCGGCGCCAGTGTCGGTCGTCCGAGTTTTGCCATGGAGCCCGGCGCAATGCGCATGTGGATGAAGTGCGGGCCGTGGCCGCGCCAGGCGGCGGCGAGGGCCTGTCCGAAGCCTTCCAGATCATCGCAAGTGTGGGCTTTCGGATAACCACAGGCGTTGGCAATGGCGCTGAAATCCACGCCCGGCGATGCGGTGGGTTGTCCTCCGGTGGAGTCGTGAACGCCGTTGTCCAGAAGCACGTGCACGAGGTTCCGCGGCGCCTGGGCGCCGATGGTGGCCAGGCTTCCCAGCTTCATGAGCGCTGCTCCGTCGCCGTCGATGACGACGACGGTATGTGCTGAATTGATTGCTACCCCCAGGCCCAAGCTGCTGGCGCAACCCATGGAGCCTACTTGATAAAGATGCTGTGGGCGATCGGCCAGAGTGAACAGCTCGCGTGCGCACTTGCCGGTGGTGGCGATGACCGCCGCCTTGTCGGGAATGACGTCGAGGAGCGTCGCCAGCGCTTGCGCCCGCGGGATCGATTGCCCGCTGGTGCTCAGATCGTGAAAGTCGCCTGGAGATGGTGGAACCCCCGGTGGTGGCGACAACGCCTCGGGGGCGACGCTGTTCTTCGCCATGATGAAGGCGAAGGGCGTGCAATGCTCGTGCATGTGCGCCATGGCTTCGTCCATGGCGCCGTCCACTTCCTCTTCTGCGGACGGAAACGGCCGGTGCGGTATTGTCATCACGTCCAGCAAGCGTGGCGTAATGCGGCCCATCAGCTCGTGCTGAGGCTCGTCCGAGGTTCCCGGTCCGGCCCGCCAGGTGACGATGAGCAGCGTGGGGATGCGGAATGGATGATTGAGAGAAGTCAGCGGATTGACCGCATTTCCGAGGCCGGAGTTCTGGCACATCATCGCGTTTTCGCGCCCGGCCAGCCAGGCGCCCGCGGCGATGCCAACGGCTTCTCCCTCGCTGGTGGCGCCGACATAGTTGCTATCCTCATCGCTGATAACGCGATTAATCAGTGGTGTTAGAAAGGAACAGGGAACGCCGGAGAAAAAGCTCAGGTCGCGCGCTTTCGCGGCGCGCAAGAATGTCTCGGCGCTGATCATCGTGGCTTCGATGCGCTCAGCTTCTTTTTCAAGTGCGGAATCAGACCGCCGTCGCCTACCATCTCCAGGAGATGATCGGGCAGGGATTCGCAGGTCAGATCCTCACCGGTGCTCACGTTGTGCACGACTCCGGCGGCGGCGTCCACGCGCAATCGGTCGCCGCTGCGAATGCGATCAGCGTGCGGGCACACCAGCGTAGGCATTCCCAGATTCAGGGCGTTGCGATAGAAAATGCGGCCGAATGATTTCGCCAGCACCGCGCGAATGCCGAGTAGTTGCAGCGCCTGGGGCGCCTGCTCCCGGGACGAGCCGATGCCGAGATTCTCGCCGGCGACGAAGATGTCGCCTTCGTGCACCGATGCCGCGAAGTTTGCATCGAGATCCTCCAGGCAGTGACTGGCGGCCTCCTCCATGGAGCCCTTGAGATAGGCGGCGGGCGCCAGCAGATCGGTATTGATGTCGTTGCCGTAAACCCAGGCGCGGCCGGGCGCGTTCACAGGTAAGCTCTCGGATCGGCAATGCATCCGGCCAGGGCCGACGCCGCCACCGTGTAGGGGGATGACAGGTAGGTTTGCGAGGATGGATCGCCCATGCGCCCCTGGAAGTTTCTCGACGAGCTGGAAATGCCGACTTCGCCGGCGCCCAGGCGCGCGGGCCCCAGTCCTATGCAGGCTCCGCAGGCACTGTGCAGAATCGTGGCGCCGGATGCGCGCAGTGACTCGAGGGTGCCTTCCCGCTCTGCTTGGTCTGCGATGCGCACCGATGCGGGCGCCACGAAAAATCGCACGCCGTCGGCAACCCGCCGGCCGTCGACTATGCGGGCAACCATGCGCAGGTCATCCAGCTTCGCTCCCGTGCAGGCGCCGATGTAGGCCTGGTCGATGGCGGTGCCGGTGTGGGTATCCACCGGTGCGCTGTTCTCGGGGCTGTGGGGCGCCGCAACCTGGGGCGTGAGGCCGGTCGCATCGATGGTGATTTCTCTCGCGATCGCGGCGTCGCCGTCACTCTGCCAGTCGTGGGCGTCATTCACATCGACGCCTACACCGGCGAGCCAGTCGCAGGTGGTGTCGTCGGGTGCGACGATACCGCACTTGGCGCCGAGCTCCACCGCCATGTTGGCAAGCACCATGCGTTCGTCCATGGCCATGGCCGTTACGCCGCTGCCGGTGTACTCGGCAGCCATGTAGCCGGCGCCGTTGATGCCGATTTCGTGGCAGAGAAAAAGGATGACGTCCTTGGCTGCGACTCCCTCGCCAAGAATGCCGTCCACGCGCACGCGCAGGGTTTCGGGTACGCGCATCCAGGCGCTGCCGGTGGCGAGAACACCCGCCATATCCGTCGCGCCCAGGCCGGTCATGAAGCAGCCGAAGGCGCCGCCTGTGGTGGAGTGGGAGTCGCCGCCGACCACGAACATCCCCGGCCGCAAATGACCGCGCTCGGGTAGCACCACATGGCAGATCCCCTGGGCTTCGTGATAGCCGCGTAGACGACGTTGCGCGGCCCAGTCCCTGGTCAGCGCTTGAATCTGGACGCTCTGGGCATCGCTCTCGCCGACGAAGTGATCGGTGATGACCACTGCCTTGCCCGGATCCCAGACATCGACGCCAAGCTCCTCGAGCTTCGGCGCGAGACGCCGCGGGCCGCTGGAGTCGTGCATCATGGCAAGGTCGACTTGACAGGTGACGATGTCACCCGGCCGAACGCATTCGCGGCCGGCGGCCCGGGCGAGGATCTTTTCGGCGAGGGTCATGGACATGGAGGCGGCCGCGTCGTGACTGCGATTAAGCATTATAAGCGTATTGCGTGGGCCGGCGTTGTCCCGGGCACCCTGTTTGCCCTACTCTCTACCCTGAACGGATAATGAACCAGAGGCCCGTTATGTTGCCCGATCTGAGCGTGACGCCCGTCAGCCGCAGCCGTCTTGCCGACGTCGACTTCGATAATCTGGGTTTCGGAAACGTGTTTTCCGACCACATGTTCAGCATGAAGTACGAAGAAGGCCGTTGGCAGCAACCAGAAGTGTTGCCTTACGGGCCGGTTCCGGTGGACCCGGGCAACGCCACCCTGCACTACGGTCAGGCGGTCTTCGAGGGTCTCAAGGCCTTCATGGGAGATGACGGCACGGTGCGTATCTTCCGTCCGGACATGAACTACGAGCGACTGCGCAACTCCTGTGAGCGATTGTGCATTCCGGTCCCCGACGAGGACCATTTTTACGGCGCCATGGAATCATTGATCCAGCTCGATCATGGGTGGATCCCACGCGAGCGGGGCCAGTCTCTTTATATTCGTCCGCTTATATTCAGCAACGAGTCGCATCTCGAGGTGCGACCGTCGCAGGCATTTCGTTTTCTCGTCATGACCGCCCCGGTGCGCACCTACTTCGACGAAGATACAGCAGCCATCGACCTCAAGGTGGAAGAGGAGTACACGCGCTCGGCCCCCGGCGGCATGGGGGCCGCCAAGACCTCGGGTAATTATTCGGTGAGCCTGCTGCCCGGTGAGCAGGGACGCAAGCAGGGTTTCGCGCAAGTGCTCTGGCTGGATGGCCTCGAGCACCGCTACGTGGAAGAAGTGGGCGCCATGAACATTTTCTTCCGCATCGACGGCAAAGTGGTCACGCCGTCCCTGGTCGGCACGATCCTACCTGGTGTTACCCGAGACAGTGTCATCAAGCTGATGGAGGATGCCGGCGACCCGGTGGAGGAACGTCGCATCGAAATCGATGAGGTCGTTAGCGCCATACGCACCGGAAGCATGCAGGAATGCTTCGGCGCGGGCACCGCTGTGATCATCGCGCCGGTGGGCGGGATCTCTTACCGTGGCGAGCACTTGACCATCAACAACAACGAGGCCGGCGAAGTCACTCGGCGTCTTTACGACGAAGTTACCGGCATCCAGCTGGGGGAGCTCCCCGATCGCCATGGCTGGAATCGGCTGGTCAGCATCGACGCGGCCTCGAGCGGCAAAAGACGTAGGTTGGGCTGAGCTTGCGAAGCCCAACATTCCAGGCCTAAGTGCGCTCTCCAGTCACTGGAGGGAATAGACCGCGATATCAGTCAATGCGAAGTCGTTACCCTTGAACAGTAAGGGTTCATCGAGCATCTTTGCCAGCGCATAAGCAAAGCAATCCCCGAAATTGAGGCTGGCCGGGTGTCGCCCTTTTCCGTAACGGCGAAACGCGTCACGGGCAACGTAGGCTTGGTCAGCGTCCACTGAGGCGAAAGTAATTCGCGCCTTGCTGATGAACAGGTCGAGGTCCCTCGTGCCGTCCGGACCGTAGCGAGACTCGATGATCATGGAGGTCTCGAGGAAAGACGCTGTCGACATCGCGCAGGTTTCAGCGGCCTCGATGGCCTCGTTGAAAACCCTTCGCTCCGGCTCGTCCTGCAGGATGGCGGTCAACGCCGAGGTGTCTATGACCATCAGCGCGGCAGACCCGACTCGTCGTATCCGAGGATCTCGTCCGCGTCCCGGGCATCCAGAATCGGAAGGGATGCCGAGTGCAGTGCGATTTCGTCGAGCTCATCGGCAAGCCGGCGCCCGGAAAGTCGACGACGGACGCGCTCCAATCTATCGCGCAGGGCTTTGGTGACGGCCTGTGTCTTCGTCTCTCCGGTCAGTTTGGCCAGGGTTTCCGCGAGCTTTTCTGTCTCCGGATTACGGATATTGAGTGCCATGGGCTTTCATTACATGTAGCTACAAAGCTACACTGTAGCATACCCCCGCGGGCTTGAGCTCAGATCACCCCCGATTCTCGCAACGCCTGCATCGGCTGGTTACTGTCGACGCGGGCGCAGCGTCGAAACGTGCGTCCCCTTTTTAATCTGGCCAGACGACGGTTTTCGCGAGCTCCGGCCAGCCGATGGGCGCGCCGGCAATTTTCGCCGCCTGGGCGTCATCCTTGCCGGCATCCCAGCTGGCGGCCACGAAGCGCCGGCCGGTGACACCGTCCGACGCAGTGGACGCGAGCCATCGAATCGGCGGCCCCATGATCGCGGGCTTCAGCATCTTGTCACGGGGGATCCCTGCCTCATCGCTGATGAACGGCGTGTCCGTGGGGCCGCCCGGAACGAGAATGTTCACCGTAATTCCAGTGCCCTCCAATTCCTTAGCCCAGACCGCGGACATGGATTCCAGCGCCGCTTTCGATGCCCCGTAGGGCAACACACGGAGCATCGTAAAGAAGCTCGTAGTGTTGTTGACCACGCGCCCCCAGCCTCTGGCGCGCATATGGGGCACCGCTGCCCGTACCATGAGCAGAGGACCGGTGACGTTCACAGCAAAAAACTTATCCCAGAGTCCAGGATCAATCTCCGCGATACTTGGATGATTGCGCTCCGCATCCGGTCGAATGGAGCTGACACCGACGCCGGCGTTGTTCACAAGAACGTCGATGCTTCCGAAGCGATCGATGCAATCGGCAATCGCGTCGTTGCAGGAACCCTCATCGGACACATCCCCGGCAATCGCGAGTACACGATCGGCTCCGCGTCGCTCATTGATTTCTGCTGCATGCCTCCTTCCGGCTTCCTCGTCGATGTCGAAGATCACCGCGTTGAGACCATTTTTCGTCAGGGCCTCCGCCATGGCCCGGCCCAGGCCGCCGGCGCCGCCGGTGATGAGAGCAGTCTTTGAAGCGTCGGTCATCTCGCTGTGTCCGTGTTCATGACCCGCTTCAGATTACGCCCGAAGCACGCAACTTCTGCAATCGACGTGCGTCGTAGCCTAGCTCGGTGAGCAGGGCATCGGTGTGCTCGCCCAGCGCCGGTGCCGGGCGCGCTGGCGGCGTCTCCGCCGAGCGCACCGGCGGGGCCACCAGGCGATACTCCCCGGCGCTCGGGTGGGTGAGTTTCTGCAGGCGGCCATGCTCGGTGACGAAGGGGTTGTCCAGCGCTTCGGCGATGTCGTTCACCGGCGCCGCGGGAACGCGGCCCGCGAAGCGTGACAGCCAGTCGCTGGTGGAGTGCTTCGCGAGTGCTTCGTCGAGAAGCTCGGTGAGCGCTTCGCGGTTCGTCAGCCGATGGTTGAATTTCCGGAAGCGCGGATCCGAGATCCATTCCGGCCGCTCCACCAGCTCGCACAGGGCTGGCCAGAATTTCTCCTTGTTGCACATGATAAAAATCCAGCCGTCGCTGGTGGAATAGAGCTGGCACGGAGTGAGCGACGGGTGCGCCGATCGCGGCAAACGTGTCTGTCGATGTCCCTCGTTGAGATACCAGGCAGCGAGATAGCTGGTGTTGGCGAGTGCCATATCGAAGAGACTCACGTCCATGTCGCGCCCGACGCCGCTCTCGCGGGCGGCGGTCAACGCCGCCAGCACCGCGTAGGCGAGTCCCAAGCCGGTCATGAAGTCCACCATGGATAGGCCGAAGCGCGCCGGTGGCGCATCCGGCTCGCCGGTCAGCGACAGGAATCCCGCCTCCGCCTGCATGAGGTAATCGAACCCCGGCCAGCTCGCCCGTGGCCCGGTGCGGCCGTAGGCGCTCAAGTGCGCGCAGACGATTTTCGGATTGCTGGCTTCCAGGTGGGCGTAAGTGAGTCCCAGCTTTTCCGGTACGTCACCGCGCAGGTTGGAGGTGAGCGCGTCGGAGCCCGCCACCAGATCGTGGAGCACCTTCTGACCCTCGGCCTGTCGTAGATCCAGAGCCATGCTCTTCTTGTTTCGATTGAAGCTGTGATAGAAGAGGCTGTCGTGCTCTTCGAAAAAGAACGGGCCCACGTCCCTGGCGATGTCACCGCCGTCGTGGGGGTTTTCAATCTTGATTACCTCGGCGCCCTGGTCGGCGAGAAACATGGTGCCGAAGGGACCGGCGCCGTACTGCTCGACGGTGAGCACGCGCACGCCTTCCAGCGGTAACTTCATGCAGGATTTCGCTCCACCAGTTGCTTCGCAATGATGATCCGTTGCAGCTCGTTGGTTCCCTCGCCGATGGCGAGCAAGGGCGCGTCTCTGTAGTAGCGCTCGATATTGAACTCCTTGGAATAGCCGTAGGCGCCATGGATGCGCATCGCCTCCAGACTGTTGTGAATCGCGGTCTCGGTGGCGAACAGCTTGGCCATGCCCGCTTCCATGTCACAGCGCTGGCCGGCGTCGTAAGCGCGCGCCGCGGCGTCGGTCAGGAGTCTGGCCGCCTCCAGGCGGGTCGCCATTTCCGCCAGCTTGATCTGGATCGACTGGTGCTCGCAGATGGGTTTTCCGAAAGTCTTTCTTATCTGTGAATAGGCGACGGATTCGTCCAGGCAGGCGCGGGCGATGCCTACGCCGCGGGCGGCGACATTGATGCGCCCGAGCTCGAGTCCCGCGAGTATCTGATTGAGGCCCCGGCCTTCCTGGCCGCCGATGAGATTGTCCGCCGGCACCCGGCAGTCGTTGAATACCAGCTCGCCGGAGTCGATGCCCTTATAGCCGATCTTCTCCAGCTTGCGGCTAACCTCGAAGCCCGGGCCTTTTTCCACCAGCAACAGGCTCATGCCCCGGCGTGGCGGTTGCGCCTTTGTATCGGTTTTCACCAGCACCGCGAGAATCTGCCCCTGGATGCTGTTGCTGATCCAGGTCTTGGTACCGTTCACCACGTAGTCGTCGCCATCGCGGATCGCTGTGGTGCGAATCGCCTGCAGATCCGTGCCGCAGTCGGGCTCGGTCAGTGCGATACCGCCACGCAGCTCGCCGCGGGCAAAACGCGGCAGGTAGTGGCGTTTCTGCGCTTCGCTGCCGAATCGCTGCACCGCCGCCGCCATGATCAGATGGGAGTTGAAGATCCCCGACACCGACATCCACACGGCGGAAACACGCTCGACGATCTTCGCGTAGGTCACCGCCGGCAAACCCAGGCCGCCATACTCGGGATCGATGGTGGCGCCGAACAGCCCCAGCTCCTTCATCTGCTCGACGATGGCCTGGGGGTAGGTGTCGGTGGCTTCCAGCTCGTGGGCGTGGGGTGCCACCTCGCGCTCGAGGAAGCGATCGATGCTCGCGAGGATCAGAGTCTCGTCGTCGTTACAGGTCGGGGCGGTCACGCTTTTCCGCGTTTGGGGACCAGGAAAGTGCGTTCGAAGTTCATGAACTCCGTGCCGTCGGCTTTGGTGCCGGTGGTCAGGACCGTGACGATGCCCTGATCCGGCCGGCTCCTGGACTCACGCTTGGTGAGTACTTGCGATTCCGAATAGATAGTGTCACCGACGAATACCGGCGCCGTGAGCTTGATCTTGTCCCAGCCCAGATTGGCGATGGCCTTCTGGCTCAGATCGCTGACACTCATGCCCACCACCATTGACAGCGTCAGACAGGAATTGACCAGTAGCCTGCCGAACTCGCTTTCGGCCGCGTAGGCGGCGTCGAAGTGCAGCGGGTGTGTGTTCATGGTGAGCAGCGTGAACCATGTGTTGTCCGTCTCGGAAATGGTGCGCCCGGGGCGGTGCTTGTAGATGTCGCCCACCGTGAAATGCTCGTAGTCGCGGCCGAAGGATTCGCCGGGGGAATTGCCGGGGGAATTGCGATAGCGTAGCGTTGCTGCCGCCTTCTGCTTTGCCGCCATGGGGGAACCCGTCAGTCGTCCGAGCCCGCTACTCTGAGGTGGGCGTCGTGTTTCGAGTGGGTGAGTGCCAGCAGCGCGGCCAAATCCGTGCATTCGTCGAGGCGCAGCAATGCGCCGGCGAGGGCGTCCCGATCGGTCTCGTCCAGATACGGACTCGTCAGGTCGTCGAACTTCCCGCGCATGGTTTCGGCGCTGAGGAAGTTCTCGGGCTCTCCTCTGGCGATGACCACCGTCTTTTCGAAATCCCCGCGGCCGGTGTGCACGCGTACCGAACCTCCCATGTGGGCGGGAAACTCGGCTTCGACTTGCTTGTCCACCCGGCTCCGCACGCGCCTGCACAGCGCCAGCGTATCGTCGTCCTTCAGATGGGCTGCGTAGGAATCCCAGCCCATCTTTCCGTCACGCAACGCCACTGCCGCCACGAAAGGCATGGAGAACTGTCCGTCCACATAGTTCTTCGGGTTGCGCTTGTCGCTCTCCGGATCGCCGATGAGATTCCAGCCGGTGCGCGGCAGGCCGACCTCGACGGATTCGATCTCGTGGAAGTCGATGTCGTTGGCGGCACGCAGGTCGATGAGCGCGTCCATGGCGGCGTGTCCGTAGCGACAGGAGGGATAGGGTTTGACGGCGATGTCCATGGTTTCGAACTTTTCGCCGAGTGCAGCGATAGCCGCCTCGTGGTCCGAGTCGGGCGCGTAGGCGTGCAGAAAACCTGCCTTGCCTTCGATGGCCTCGCCGGCGCCGCGAAAGCCCTCGGCAGCGAAGCTTGCGGCGATCAAACCGCTCATGGCGGCGTAACCGGTATGGAAGGGCTTGTTCCATGCGCCGTCGAGAAGAAACTGCATCGAGCCTGCGGCCTGGCTGCCGCACAGGCCGAAGGCATCGGCAACCTGGTCCGCCGAGAGCCCGAACACCCTGGCCGCCGCCGCGGCGGCGCCGAATACACCGCAGGTGGCGGTAGGATGGAAGCCCCGCGCGTAGTGGTCGCTGGGCTTCAAGGCAATGCTCAAGCGAATCTGCACCTCGTATCCGGCGACGATGCCGGCGACGATATCCCTGCCGCCGGCGCCGGCCATCTCGGCGGCGGCAAAGGCGGCGGGAACGATGGGCGCGCTGGGGTGGATGGAGCCGCGCGCATGGGTGTCGTCGAAATCCAGCGAGTGGGCAAGATTGCCGTTATAAAAAGCCGCCGCCGGCGGTGCGTAGCCGCCTGCATCACCGATGACGCTGCCGGCCCCAGCGCCCAGGCCGAGTTTTGCCAGCGCCGTCGCCATGGCATCGTTCAGCGCGGCCGCGTGGCGGGCGCGAAGTGCGATGCCAACGTGATCCATGGCCAGCAAACGGGTGCGTTCAACCACCTCAGCGGGCAGTTTCTCGATATCCAATCCGGCGGTGAATTCGGACAGCTTGCGGGTTACGGCGACCATTTCGGGCACTCCTCCTCGTCCACCCATTGCGGGGGGCGTCGATATTGAGCAAAGTGAGTAATCAATCATCATAGAATGATGGGGGAGGGCCATCAACTACCGGTTGAGTCGCCATTGCCCGCATTAACCCGTTGAAATTCCTGGAGCAATTTCATGGTCAAACATTCCGGGGGGTGCCATTGCGGTAGGGTTCGGTTCGAGCTCACGGCCCATGAGGATATTCTGGTATCCGAATGCAACTGCTCAATTTGCAGCAAGTCGGGCTATCTGGGACTCCCGGTGCCGCGGTCGCGATTCACGCTCCTGCAAGGCGAGGACTGTCTCACCACGTACACGTTCAACACGCACGCGGCGCAGCATCTTTTCTGCCGTCACTGCGGCGTCAAATCATTCTACATTCCCCGATCACATCCCCGTGGATACAACGTCAACGCGAGATGTCTGGACCCGGGAACGGTGAAGAACATGACGGTTCGCCCGTTCAATGGTCGGGATTGGGAACAGCACAGCGCGGATTTCATCCCGATGGATGAAGACTGACGTGCAGGGCGCACTTCAATCCCGATAAGCGACACCCGGGAGCACGCACAGCATTTCGTAAAGAAGATTGGCCGCAGTCAGCGCGGTGTTTCCGGAGACGTCGTAGGGTGGCGCCACCTCCACCAGATCACAGCCGACGATATCGAGTCCCCGGCAACCGCGGATGATCTCCATTCCCTGCATCACCGTGAGCCCGCCGATCTCCGGTGTGCCGGTGCCGGGGGCGAAGGCGGGATCGAGGCCGTCGATGTCGAAGCTGATGTAGACGGGGCCTTGTCCGAGCTCGCTGCGCAGCTCCGCCATCAACGGCGCCAGCGACTTGTGCCAGCATTCCTCCGCCTGCACGACCCTGAATCCCTGAGAGCGGGGCCAGTCGAAGTCCTCCGCCGTGTAGCCTGTGGCGCGCAGGCCGATTTGCGCCACGCGTTTGCCGTCCACCAGGCCTTCCTCGGCGATGCGGCGAAAGGGTGTGCCGTGGGCGATCTTTTCGCCGAACATGTCGTCGTTCACGTCCGCGTGGGCGTCCACGTGGATGACGCCCAGGGGGCCGTACTTGCGATGCAGGGCGCGCATGATCGGCAGCACGATGGTGTGATCGCCACCCAGGGTGAGGGGGCGGCAGCCGTCGGCCAGGATTCCGTCGTAGGCTTTTTCGATGATCCCGATGCTGGCCGCCAGGTTGAAGGTATTGATGGCGACGTCGCCGATATCGGCCACCTGCAGGCTGTCGAAGGGCGCCGCCCGGGTCGCCATGTTGTAGGGCCGGATGAGAGCGGACTCGGCGCGGATGGCGCGCGGCCCGAAACGCGCGCCGCTGCGGTTCGAGGTGCCGATGTCGAAGGGCACTCCGACGAAGCAGGCGTCGAGCCCCTGCGCGTCGGGCTGTGTCGGCAGGCGCATCATGGTGGCCGGGCCGCCGAAGCGCGGCATCTCGTTTCCGCCCAGGGGCTGATTGCGTTTCGACTCTCTAGTCGCCGGCATAGCGTTTCTCTGCTTCGTAGTATTCCGGGAAGCCGACGATGTCGCGCAGGTGCGCGAACTCGGCGGCGTTGTCCGGGATCTGCCCCGCGGCGAGCGCGGCGAGCGCCTGCTCCATGGCGTTAATGCCGGCCAGCATGAGCGTGATGGGGTAGATGGCTATTTGATAACCGATGTCCTGCAGCACATCGGGACTCAATACCGGTGTATCGCCCTGCTCGACCATATTGGCCATCTTCGGTCCGGGCACTTCTTCGCAATAGGCGCGCATCTGCTCTTCGTTCTGCGGCGCTTCCAGAAAGGTGATGTCGGCACCGATCTCCGCGAACCCCCGCGCGCGCTCCAGCGCCTCGTCGAATCCCTCGGTGGCGTTGGCGTCGGTGCGCGCCATGATGAGTATGTCGGCACCCGCTTCGCGGGCATCCGTCGCTGCCTGCACCCGCGCGAACGCTTCGTCGCGGTCCACGGTCTGCTTACCGCGGGTGTGGCCGCAGCGTTTCGGCGCCACCTGGTCCTCGATCATCGCGCAGGCGAATCCCGCACGGGCGTAGCCGCGCACCGTGCGTTGCACGTTCAGCGCATTTCCGTAACCGGTGTCGCCGTCGCCGATGACCGGGATGGACACCGCCGAGCAGATGTTGCTGCCCTGGTCGAGCATCTCCGCGTAGGAAATGAGCCCCGTGTCCGGCATGCCGATGCGCGATGCCGATACCGCGAAGCCGCCCATGAAGGTGGCGTGGAACCCGGCGCGCTCCACGAGCCGAGCCGAAATGGCGTCGAAGCAGCCGGGCATGACGAGGATTTCGGGTGCGGCGAGCAGCTCGCGCAGGCGGGTGGTTGTGCCCATGGTCGTTGGTCCCTGGCTGAGTCCTGTCTCAGGAGTATGTGACCCTATCATATGGCGCAATGAATTCCCGGTCACGGCCAGACTGCAAGCTCGATTTCTATCGCAGCTGTCGAATCACGGGAAGGGCGATGTAGGGCATTGTCGACACCGGGCGCCTGCGCGGAAACGCCGCCGTCTACCGGCGGGGCTCTAATCCATCGAGACATTGGCGCGCCACCCACCCAGGCCGGAGCCCCACGGAATGAAAGGGGAATCTCCTTCCTGTGCGCCACAAAGGCCGCAAGTTGTGTCCCAAGTCCCAGCAGGAAAGGCGCTCGCTAACTATCGTATGCCTTTGCACGTTAGCTCGCGCAGCGAGCGCCGCATCACTCCGATACGTCCGTCGGCAGGTATCGCCGCCGTGGTGGGTCCAAATGAAACCTCGAGGGTTTATAACTTTCGTTTCTATCCTGATAGGAACGATGCCCATGCTCGACGCGGCAGCCCTCGGTCTGGGCGACGCAGCGCTCAAATCCCGTCTCAATGAGCCGCTGGAGGTCGAAATCGCCTTGGTCGGGGCGGACATGGACGCGAATAGACCCGCCGCGGCCATCGGCACCGAGGCGATGCACGCCGCCGCGGGTATCACCACCGTCGGGTTGTTGAGACAGCTTCGGGTCGAAGTTTCCACCAGCGCAGAGCACGGAGCGCACGTCCGCGTCTCCACCGAGCAGGCGATTCGCGAGCCCGTCGTCAGATTCCTGCTCGTGGTGGAAAATGCTCGCGAGCATGTGACGCGGGAGTACACGCTGCTTCTCGATCCACCGGGTTATTCTCTACCGATGATTGCGACGCCCGAGCCCGTGCTCGAGCTGGCACCTGCCTCCAAGGTAACCATAGCGGCATTGCCGGCACCGCGGAACGAGCGCGAGCCGGAACAGCGCGAGCCGGAACAGCGCAAGCCGGAACAGCTCGGCCCGGTGTCACCCGGGGACACCCTGTCGGAGCTGGCGATGGGACTCGGAAAAGACCCGGGGGTGACATGGGCTCAGATGACCTGGGCACTCTACAGAATGAATCCGCAGGCATTCGTGGGCGGGGACATCAACAAGCTCAGGTCCAACGTGTACCTGAGGGTGCCCGCGGCGGAGACCGCATCGCGTTGGTCACACCGGGAAGCGCTCGCTCTGATCAGGGGAACTCCGGCACCTACGGTGGCGGCCAGGGTGCCGCATCTCGAGCCCGTCACTCAGAGCCCGTCCTCGCCCGTCGTCGCCCCGGCATCGGCCGACGAACCGGCCGTGCCATCGGTGCCGCCGGAGGGCGAATCGCCGCAATCCGTGTTTCGGCTGCTCTCGTCGAACAGTGTTGGTGATTCGCTGACGGATGGTTCCGTTGGTGTGCCGATGACGGCCATGGAACAGGAGCGCGCCGACCAGCTGTTGGCACAGGCGAATCAACAGATCGAAGAGAGTCAGGAAGAAATCACACGAGCCCGCAAGCAGCTTGACGATACTACCCGGCAGATCTCGACCCTGGTCGAGACGGTGGCAAGGAAGGATTCGCAGATCAGGGGGTTGGAAAATCGGCTCGCCGATCTTCGGGAAATCGTCAGGCAGGAAAGAGTCGCCGTGGTACGTCCGGAACCCGCGTGGATAAATCGCCTCCTTCTCGAAGCGCTTCTCCTGGCCGCCATGGTCGGGGTACTCGCAGTGACTCTATCCCGGAGGGCCGATGCACGTCGACATCAGCGGGCGAGCAGTGATACGGAGAAAATTGCGCTGGAATTTCCAACGCTGGTGAACAGTCCGAACCGGACGCCGCCTATGGTGGTCGGTGATGATGTCGACTCACGGTTACCAGAAGAGGAGCCCCTCGTCGAGACGTCAGACAACGAGGCGCGATCGATAGAGCACATCGAGCTCGATGAACTTGCGGCACAAGGCAGCCCGCTGATGGAGGCGAATGCATACTTCGCATATGGCTACCACCAGAAGGCCAAAGAAGTACTTACCGAGTTCATCAAGGAGCATCCGGCGAATGCCGAGAGTCGACTGGTCATGCTGCGCGTTCTGCACGCGATCCGCGAGAAGAGAAAGTTCAAAAGGCACGCGGAAGCGCTGCTCGAGCTGGTGGGCGGCGATTTCGATGAGCGCTGGATGGAGGCCGCGCGCTTGGGACATGCGCTTTTTCCCGAAGAGCGGCTCTTCGACATCGATGCCCACAAGCGCTCCGAGGACGAGATCTGGGAGAAAACCGTCTGGACGGGGACACGTCCCGAGCTCGCGAATAGCGACGACCACGTGTACCTGGACATCGACGAGTTCAAGTACGTGGATCTGTTTCTCCTCAATGAAGCCGACGACGCCGAAGACAATGGCGCGCCCGACTCGTCATCGTCCGCATCGGCCGAATCCGACGACACGGAGGCAGAGCTCGCCAAGTGGCGTGCCGACCTGGTCGGAGGCAGCGAAGGCGGGGAATTGGACTACGATCTTGGCGATCCCGGCGATGCTACCGAGAATTCCACGGACGACGAACGAACGTAAGCGGCGCGCGTCACCCTGGATGCGCAATCAAGCAAGCCGGCAATGAGTCTGATGCTCATCTTTGCAGCCAGCCTGATGGCGACTTTCGCCCTCTGGTACGTTTTCAGCCTGATTCCCGGGCGTATACCGCGGGGTGTCGCGCGCGCGACAACGATTGCTCTCCTGTGCTCACCGGGAATTCTCGTGGGTCACGGCTTCGCCGTGGTCCCCAGCCTCTTTGCCCTTCGCGTGCAGCCTTCGATTTTCACCCTCGCCTCAATGTTGGTGGTGTGGATAATTACGCTGGGAGTTGTGTTCGGCGTCACAGCTCTGCGCAATCATCGCAGCCCGTGGCCGCCATCGGCCGAAGAGCTCTTTCTTACGGCCTATCCCGCGAAGTTCGTATTTTTCGGGTTCATCGCCGCAGTGGTGCTGCGGGCGCTGATTCTTGCCAACCAGCAGCACGCTGTATGGATCACTGTGGTCAAGTACGGACTATTCTTCGGCGCTGCCGTTTTGAACATGACACTATGCCAGTGGGCGACGCGCAGGAAGCAGGCGCGACCGCTCGTGGCTCCGCTTGCGTTTGCCGTCCCCGCGCTACTCGCCGCCTCGCCCACCGCACCTTTCGTCTGGTACGCGGGGGGTGCCATCGGTGGGCTTATGGGAAGTGGGCGCCGACGCATAGCGGCTTGGGTTGCGCTCGGCGTGTTCGTCTATCTTCTAGCCGACGCGTTGTTTCGAACCTACCTGGCCGCCACCGCAGGGTCTCATGTAGTGATTCAGGGCGGTGTGTCCGGCAACGCCGCGATGGCGGCTGTCTACGCCGTGGCGGGTATCGGAGCGTGGTGGATGCTAAGTCGACGCGGCTCGAGAAAGGCCGGCGCCGATCTCCCACCGTGAAGACGCGAGCCAGCCGATGATCGCCTCCGCGGGCATTGGACGACCCACGGCGTATCCCTGAGCCTGTGCGCAGCCCATGAGGCTCAAGGCGTCGAGCGTCGCCTCGTCCTCAGGCCCTTCCGAGACCACCGTCAGCTCAAAGTTTCGTGCGAGGTCGATCACGGCCTGCACGATACACCGATCCTCGTCGTTGCTCAGCATGTCGGCCACGAAAATACGATCAATCTTGAGCTCGTCCACAGGCAGCTTCTTGAGATACGCGAGTGAAGAGTAACCCGTGCCGAAATCGTCCAGCGCCAGCCGGACGCCGAGCTTACGCAAGCGCCGGAGCGCGTCGAGACTCGACTCCACGTGTGACATCACCGCGCTTTCGGTGATCTCGAGGGTAAGAAGCTCGGCGGGAACATCCCACAGTGTCAGCGCTTGTCGAACAATATCCGCGAGCTCCGGCTCAGCCAGCAGGGACGCCGAGAGGTTAACGGCGACCGAGACCCCCGGTAGCGTCGACTGCCAGGATTGGCACTCGCGTAGCGCTGCGTCCAAACTCCAAAGTGTCAACGGCAGGATGAGACCGTTTCGCTCCGCGAGCCTTATGAAGCGATCGGGTGGTACACTTTGGCCATCGTCGGTCGACCACCGGCTCAGCGCTTCCAGCCCGGTGACAAATCCGGTATCGAGATCGACTTTCGGCTGAAAATGAAGCACCAGATCGGACTGTTTGATCGCCGCTTCGAACGCTCGCTCCATTTGGATATCCGGTCGGTCCTCCGAGCTCTCGCACTCACTGAAGGAAACGATCTCGCGGCCGGTACGGCACGCCTGGCGCAACGCGACGTCGGAATGCCGCAGCAACAGCTCCGCTGTAGTCGCATCCTGGGGACATGCGCTCACCGCGAACGAAAGCGAGGGCTTCACGCGACGATCGTGAAACTTGAATGGTTCGATGCAGCGGCGTAGAAACTTCTGGGCCGCGAGCAACGGCACGCCGGTGCCCGGAAGGGCGGGCAGGATCACCGCGAACTCGGTAGAGCCGGTTCGAGCCAGGATATCGGTCGGGCGCAGGCAGGATTTCAAACGGCTCGCAATCTCCGCGATTAACGCATCGCCGAGATCGTAGCCAAGCTCCAGGTTGATGTCTCTCAGCCGCTTCAGCTTGACGACGACGAGGCCAACTACCTCACCGCCTCTCGAACAGGACACGCAAGCGTCCAGCGCTCGGCGACAGCCGTCCCTGTCGGCCAGCCGAGTCAGCGCGTCGCTATGAGGCGTGGAGTCCGTATCCAAATACTCCCTCCTCAGAGGAAGTAATCCCTCGGGGAGATTCCGTATTCACCGGGGCTCAAGGTTTTGAGCACCGTGAGCGCGGATCCGTCCTCGGCGGTGGTCTCGGACAAAAGATCTCTGACCGGATTGACTTGCAGCGGTTTTTTCTCGGCATCGAGCACCAGCATCACTTTCGGCCGCAGACGACGGAGCCGATTCTGCCCGATCACGATGCCTACCTCGCCGGTGCTAAGCTCCACGAGGGTTCCGGCCGGATACGCGCCCAGCATCTGGATGAATCGCTCCACGAGCTCTCCTTGAAAGGTGCTGTCACGACATTCATAGAGTTGCTGCACGACGATCTGCAAAGACTCCGCGTTCGCGTACGGCCGGTCGCTGGTGAGGGCATCGAACCAGTCGACCAGTCCCGCGATGCGGCCCAGCAGGGGAATCTGGCTACCATTCAGACCATGGGGGTATCCGGATCCGTCGAAGCGCTCATGGTGTGTGGAGGCAATCGCCACGACACGCGGGCTCATCCCCGGTAGCTCCTCCATGATGGTCACGCTGTGGGTGACGTGCAATTTCATCTCCTCGAGCTCGGCGTCGCTGAGTCGGCGCGGAGCCCTGAGCAGATCCGGCGAAACACGCGTCTTTCCGACGTCCGCGAGCAACGTGCCCAAGCCGACATCGCTGATCTGATCCCTGGGCAGTCCAAGATGTCGGGCAAACGCGATCGCCAGCACACCGCTGTCGATGCAGTGCGAGTACGCGTACGAATCCCTTTCCTTCAAGTTGCGTAACAGCATGAAGGCGTCGGGGTTGCGGATGATGCTGCCCTCCATCTCAGTGACCGAGTCTCTGAGTTGCGCGATGTTCGGCTTCTTGCCCTCGCGCACGGCATCCATCAGGTTGCCGACCGCCTCGCTGACGTTTGCTCGCGCATGTTGCGCGGAATCCATCTCCTGCTCGATCGAGACCCGGTCTTGGTACTCGATGCGCGTTTCCGGGACCGCGGACGACGTGTCCCGAGACGGCTGTGCCGCGGGTGGGGTTACCTGGTCCGCCTGACTTGGCAAAGCACTGCTTTGCTCGAGGTCTATGTACACGAACTCGCAGTATTTACGCAGCTCCGCGAGCTCTTCTTCGCCTTTGATCATGAAGCCTTGGAGCAGAAACGGGGTTTCGAGCCAGGGTCGGTCGAGCATCGACACATACATGCCGACATCGAGGTTTTCGATGGAAACCTTTTCTGTGAACATAACTTCTACATGCGCGCTCGAACTGCTACAAATAATAGAGTAGATGCGATCTTTGCGGCCAAGCTTTGATGATCATATCAATCGTCTGTAGTCATTTTTGACTACCGTGCACTGTTTCGAACGCACGCAGTTCACCCAACTCGCCTAAAGGCGGGCTGATTCAGTTAATTCCTTTGATACGGCTCGCGCGTCCTTGAAGTCGCTGCAATCAGCAGCCAAGCTGCTCGGCGAGATCGACGAACGATTCGCCGATGACATCGAAGTCGTGCTCGGCCTCCAGATCCGTTCGTTGATCGGGCCCGTACTCGGTGGGGCGCGGCACGAATGCCGTGCGAAAGCCGAGCGCGGCGGCCGCAACCAGATCGTCGTTGTGGGCCGCGACCATCATGCATTCGTGGGGCGCCAGGCCCAGGAGCTCGGCGGTCACGAGGTATGCTTGCGGTTGCGGCTTGTAGTGGCGTGCCAACTCGGTGCCGAGTATGGCGTCCCAGGGAAGCCCGGCGTTTCTCGCCATGTTGACCAGCAGGGCGACGTTGCCGTTGGAGAGTGTGGCTAGAATATACTTTCGCTTCAGAAGGGTCAGACCCTCGACGCTGTCCGGCCAGGGCGGCAGACGGTGCCAGGCGCGATTCAACGCGTCTTTGTCCGGCTCGGCTAGATCTTCGATGCCGAATTCTTCCACAAGCGCATCCAGGCTCGCCCGATGCAAGCTGTCGAGATTCGTCCACGGCAGTTCGCCGTCGCGCACCCGGGCCAGGGACGGTTGATACTTGCCCCGCCAGGCGTCGGCGAAAGCCTCCCAGTCGATCTCGATGCCGTTGTCGCGTCCGAAGGCGCGGCCTTCTTCGGTGATGCCGTTACGCCAGTCGACGACGGTGCCGAAGACATCGAAGGTGAGCGCCTTGACGGATTCGATGGGCGGTATGCGTTTCTTGTTCAATCGCCGACTTCGTTAAGCACCCGAATCGGATCGCCGGCGAGCCACGCCGCGATATCCTCGACGGCCTGGCGATAGCTGAGCGCATAGTTTTCCTGCATGACATAGCCGGTGTGACCGGTCAGCACGGTGCTGGGAATGCTTCGCAGGGGATGATCCGCCGGCAACGGCTCGGTGTCGAAAACATCGAGACCGGCGCCGGCGATAGTGCCCGCGCGCAGCGCCTCGACCAGCGCCGCCTCGTCGACGATGGGACCGCGCGAGGTGTTGACCAGCATCGCGGTGGGCTTCATGAGGGCCAACTCGTGCTTGCCCACCAGGGCGCGGGTTCGGTCACTGAGCACCATGTGGATGGTGACGATGTCGGACTCCCGGAATAATGCGTCCTTCTCGACCCGGGTGGCGCCGTGCTCGGCGGCCTGCTGGTCGGTCAAGTTCTGGCTCCAGGCGATGACCCGCATGTCGAAGGCGTGGGCCACCCGGGTCACCTTGGCGCCCAGCTTGCCCAGCCCCAGCACACCCAGGGTCTTGCCGTGCAAGCCGTCCGAAACGCCCGCCTGCCAGCCACCTTCCCGCATCAAGCGGTCCTCGCGGGGAATGCGCTTGGCAAGCGCCAGAATGAGCGCCCAGGCGTGCTCGAAGGCGGCGTAGGGTAACAGCGCGGTGCCGCACACGGGCACGCCCTGTGCCCGTGCCGCCCCCATGTCGATGGCCAGATTGCGCATGCCCGTGGTCACCAGCAACCGGAGCCGCGGCAATCGCGCCATGAGGCTGGCGGGAAATGGCGTGCGCTCCCGCATGGCCACCACGATGTCGAAGTCGACCAGCGCCTCGGCCACTGCGTCCTCGCCGGGAAGGTGCTGGTGGAATGCCACGATGCTCGGGTCCCCGGGAATCGAATCCCAGTCGGCGCACTCCCGTGCCGTGTTCTGATAGTCGTCGAGAATGGCGATGCGGGTCATTGGATTGGCCCCTGAATCCCGGTGCTTCGAAGCAACCCAGCATACCGCGCCCGGGATATCCCCACGAGGGATGCGAAAACGCACACAGGTTGAATAGTTTTGCTCCGAATCCCTTGATTTTGCCCTCGGGAAGTGCCATGTTGCATCGCAGCAAACTTATTAATTATCACTTGAATAGTACGGAGATTTTCGATGATCAATGTGGAGAAAAGCGCTTCGGCGCGTTTACCAGGGGATGGCGTTTGGTTGCAGCGGGGCGAGGGCCTCGCCAGGGCGGCTGTGGTTGTGGTTCGAAGGATCACTGGTTGGGTGAGGCGCGGTTTTTCCGCCCTGGGGCGGGTACACGCACGTAGCGTGGCGCTGCGCGAGCTGCATGCGCTGGATGACCGATTATTGCAGGATATCGGCCTGCAGCGCGACCAGGTAAAGATCACCGTGGAGGCCATGTTTCGAGGCGATGGGGTTGCCGAAACGGCACAGCCGGTCCGGCAAGTGGACGCCGGCGGCAACGGGGACATCCCGGTGGTGGACGCCGGCAACGACCGGCACTTCCAGTCCGCCGCCTGAATTCGCAAGTCTGTTCCGGCCGGTGGTCCGCCCACCGGCCGGGCCGGCGATCAGGCCGTCAGGCTGATGACGGTGCCGCCCTCCGGCGGCTGGTTGGAGCGGTCATGGGTGCTCTCGGAGCCCTGGTTGCCGGACCACTCGTCCATCCAGGCCAGGAATTCCGCGCAGGGCAGGGGTACCGAGAAGAAGTGACCCTGGCCGAGGTCGCATTGCAGCTGCGCCAGCCATTCCGCCGTCAGCTTGTCCTCCACACCTTCAGCCACCACCTTGAGACCGAGACGATGGCCGAGCTCGATAGTGGCGTGGATGATGGTCGCCGCCTCCTGGCTGTCCAGTGCGTCGATGACGAATGAGCGCTCGATCTTGAGCTCCCCGTAGGGCAGGCGGTAAAGCTGCAGCAGGGACGAGTGCCCGGCGCCGAAGTCGTCGATAGAGAGCTGAACGCCCTTGAGACGCAGGCGCGCGAGGATCTCCATGGTCTGATCCGGGCTCTCCATGGCGCCGCTCTCGGTGACCTCCAGTATCAGCCGTCCGGGGTCCATCTCATAGGAGCGCAGGATGCTGGCGATGCGATCCGGCAGTTCCAGATTCGTGAGCAGGGACGGCGACAGATTTACCGCCAGGGTCAGCTCCGGCCACTTCTCACTCCAGGTACGCGCATCGGCGAGGGACGACTCCAGCACCCGTTGCGTGAGCGCATCGATGAGGCCGGTTTTCTCCGCCAGCGGAATGAAGCGATCCGGCGGAATCAGCTCATCGGACCCTTGCCGCCAGCGCACCAGCGCCTCGACGCCGGTGACAAGCCCGGACTTGAGCGCGATCTTCGGCTGATAGTGGACGGTAATGTGATTTTCGAGAATCGCCCGTTCCAGATCCTTCTCGTGCAGCGGTCCGCCCGGGCCCAGCGTGATGGTCCCTTCCGCCAGCGGCCCCAGTTCGGTTCGCAGCACGTTGATGTCGATGGGCTTGTTCAGCACGTTAACCACGTTGAGGCCGAGGGATCTCCCGAGTCTCGCGGCCGTATCGATGATGCGCTGGTCGACGCCGCTCATGAGGACGATGGCCTCGTCGGCACGTTGATCGGCGAGGTAGCGCAGCAGCTCGACGCCGTCCGCCTGGCCCATTTGCAGATCCAGCACGATGACGTCCGGGCGAAAGCCCTGGTAGGCGATGGGAAAATCCGCAGGCTTGTCGGTGGCGAAGGTATGGAATCCGATACCCTCGGAGACACGCTTCACCAGACGGCAGACCCGCGCGTCGTCGTCGACGATAAGCAGACGTTTGCAGCGCTGACCCATCATCTGGGCGGATATCTGGCTGTAGAGCGGGCTCGTCTGCGTGTCACCGGCGAGGGTCGCCATGGTCGGGGCCGTCGCCGTGCTCGGCTGCTCGACGTCGGGGTTTACTTCCGTCGTGGCGTGGCGATCGACGATATAATTCGGCGTAATCGCCGGCGTTACCTGACGGGAGGTCGAATCCGCGATTGCCCGTGTGGTCTGAGTGGCTGGAGTGGCCCGAGTGGTGACAGTGCCCTCACGGGCGTCGGCGGTCGTGGCGGCGCCGCCGGGAAGCAGCTCCAGCAGCTCCGAGACGCTGCGCGGGCGCTCGTGCTCCATGAGCTTCATGGATAGGTCGATGGCTTTGAGCAGCTCTTCCGAGTAAGCGCCCCTGGCGAGGACGCTGGCCGCGGTCAACGGATCGGTGCCATTGTGGAGCCCCGCCGTGCGCTCCATGGCGGTGGCCGGCATGCGCCCGGTCAGCAGGTGGTAGAAGGTGGCGCCCAGGGCGTAAATATCCGTCCAGGGTCCTTGATGGGCGCCCTTGTCGGAATACTGTTCCACCGGCGCGTACCCGGGCGAGACCAGGCTCGTCAGCGACAGCCGATCACCGGACACGGTCTGCCGCGCCGAGCCGAAATCCAGCAGCACCGGGGTGCCGTCGCGCCGAATGAGAACATTGGCGGGCTTGATATCCCGGTGAATGAATCCTTCGTTGTGGAATCGGGCCAGGGATCGCAGCAGCGGCAGCAGGACGTCGAGCACGTCGGCTTCCGACAGGCGGCGTCCCTCGCGGATGATGGACTTGAGCGCCTCGCCACTCTCGTACTCCATCACCATATAGCTGGTGTTGTGCAGCTCGAAGAAATCGAGCACCGATACAATGAACGGATTGCTGAATCGGGCGAGAATCTGACCTTCTTTCAGAAATCGCTCGCGACCCCAGACGAAGGCCTTGGATTCATTCTCCGAAGCCGCGTGGATACTGCCATCGTCGTCCCGGTTCGCAAGCTGCTCCGGAAAGTACTCTTTGATGGCAACGGCGCGATTCAGATTGGTATCGGTTGCGAGATAGGTTATCCCGAATCCCCCGGCACCGAGAACGCTTTCTATCTTGTATGAAAGTAACTCATGACCGTTGGGAAGAGACTTGCGGTTTCTTAACGAGCTCTCCTGATGCATCGATCGATCGCCCCTACGAAATCGTTATTCTGACGTGCCGTGACGGATTTTTGGTGTGCCGGACGGGTGAGGAAAGGCACACAGACACATTTGGCGGCGGAGCCTGCACATTGCACCGAAACAATATGCAGTCCAGCGAAATTCAGCCGCCTATCAACACTTTAGCTGAATTCACCCGCGAGGCAATCGCCCCGGGGCTATCGGGGCGGGTTTTTTGTAAGCGCCTTGCAAGCACGCGTCCAGGAGGGCTCCGGTGGCTACGTTTAAGTTGTAGGAGCGAGCCCCCTGCGGGGGTAGAGGTTGCTAGCGGTTGCGAAGCTTGGGATCCAGCAGATCCCGCAGTGCATCGCCGAACAGGTTGAAGCCGAAGACCGCCAGCGAGATGGCGACGCCCGGAAAGATGGCCACCCAGGGGGCGCTCTCGGCGTACTCCTCGGCGCCACCCTGGAGCATCAGACCCCAAGCCGCCGTAGGCTCTTGAACGCCAAGCCCCAGATAGGAGAGCGAAGCTTCCAGCAGGATCGCCTGCCCGACGAAGGTGCTCAGCATGATCAGGAAGGGCGCCATCACGTTCGGCGTCATGTGCCGCAGGATGATTCTCGCGTCCGAGAACCCGCAGGCGCGGGCCGCGTCCACGTACGGTATCTCGCGTATCGACAGGGCACTGGATCGCACCACCCGCGCGCATTGCGGGATAAAGGGAATGGTGATGGCGATGATGACGTTCTCGACTCCCGTGCCCAGGGTGGCGACGACGGCGAGCGCCAGGATGATGAGTGGGAAGGCCATGAAGACGTCCATGATGCGTTGCACGATCAGGTCGAACTTGCCGCCGAAGTAGGCGCTTGCAACACCGAGCACGAGCCCGCCGAAGGCGCCGACGAAGGCGCAGGTGAAACCCACGAACAGCGCCGTGCGCGCACCGTAGATGAGCCGGGTGAGAATGTCCCGGCCGAACTGATCGGTGCCGAACCAGAAGTCCGCGTTAGGCGCTTCGAGCATGTGCTCGAATGCATTGACCTCCGGATCGTAGGGCGAAATGTACTCGGCGAATATTGCCATCAAGACCATGCCGATCACGACCAGCGCGCCGCCGGCACCCAGGGGTTGGCGTTTGCACAGATCCCAGAGCGTGACCCACCAGGGTTTGTGCTCCTCTACCAGGTCATCGGCTTGGATGTAAATTTGTGGAGTTGACATAGCGGGCACCCGTCAACTGTAGCGGATGCGTGGGTCGAGCCAGGCGTAGAAGATGTCGACCGCCAGGTTCGTGAACACGAACACCAGCACCACCAGCATGACCAGTTGCTGGGTGAGGGCAAAGTCCTGAGCGCCCACCGACTCGACGAACAGCTTGCCGAGACCGTTCAGGTTGAAGACCTGCTCGGTGACCACCAGGCCGCCGATCAGAAATGCGAACTCGATGGCGATGATGGTCACCACCGGCAGCAGGGCATTCTTGAGCGCGTGCTGGTTGATGATGACCTTCTCCATGAGCCCCTTGGCGCGTGCCGTGCGCACGTAGTCCTCGCGCAGCACTTCCAGCATGGCGGAGCGCGTCATGCGCGTCGCGACCGCCGAATAGCGGTAGCCTGTCGCCACCGCCGGCCAGATCAGCTGCGAGAGATTGGCGCCCAGATCGTCGAAGGGCGACACGTATTCGATGGGCGGCATCCATGGTTCTCCGAACCACGCCTGGGTAAAGATGAGCAACCCCAGAATAATCATGATGCCGAGCCAGAAAGAAGGAATGGCGATGCCCGCGATGCTGAAGGTGCGTACCGCGTAGTCGATCCAGGTGTCCTGCTTGACCGCGGAAATGATCCCTAAGGGAATCGCGAAGGCAACGGCGACAACGGTCGCCATGATGGCCATTTGCATGGATAACTTGAAGCGCAGCCCGATTTCGTAGGTGATGGGCCTGCCGGTCCACATGGAGTCGCCGAGATCGAACGTCAGATAGCCGCCGACGAAATCCGTGAACTGGGTGTCCAGACCCAGAATCAGGGGCTTGTTGAGGCCGAGATTCTCCCGGCAGAGCTCGATCTCCGCCGGGTCGGCATACAGACCGGTACCCGCCAGCCTGATCTCGCAGACGTCTCCGGGGATCGCCCGCAGCAGCAGGAACACGAGCAGTGCCGCCCCGAACAGCGTCGGGATCATGAGCAGCAGGCGTTTGACGATGTACTTGTACATCTTGGAATGTGTACCGGCACCCGGCTGAAATGCCGGGTGCCGGTACCGATCTCAGCCGAGCTCTATTTATCCAGCCAAACGTTGTCTAGCTGCTGGTTCAGGTAGTGGCTGGGAGCAATCTTCCACCCCTTCACGTAGGAGCGATGCGGATTGATCTTGTACCACCACAGGGTGACGCCCATGTGCGCCTGGTCGTGCAACGCGCGTTTCTCATACTGACGCATGAGCACGCGTTGCTCGGCCTCGTCGCCGGAACGGAGCAGCTTGTCGTAAATCTGCTCCAGCTCCACGTCCTCGTAGGAGCCGTAGTTGTTGCCGGCGCTGCCCAGGAACTTCGTGACGTCCGCAATCGGGTTGATCACCGACTGGCAGTTGAAGCCCATGGACACGTCGAAGTCCTTCTTCTTGCGAAGTGTCGCGTAGAACTGCGGTGACGGCTGCACACGCTGCGTGACCTTCAGGCCGATCTTCGCCCACTGGTCGATGAGCCAGGTGCCCACCACCTTGTAGGGCTGATCCACGCCGCGGTTGTGGAACTCGAAGGACAGATTCGACTGACCGGCCTCGGCCAGCAGCTTCTTGGCCAGCGCCCGGGACGCGTTGATGTCCGGGTTGTAGCCGTGCAGCTTCTCGAGCTCGCTCTTGGTGGCCGCCAGCGGATGGTTGGGAAACACGACGCCGCCGACGGTCTTGACGATGGCAATCTTGGACAGGTACTTGGAGCCGCCCCAGCGGTCCACGGCCAGAATCAGCGCCTGGCGCACGCGCACATCGTCGAAGGGCTTGACCTGATGGTTGGGCACGAGCAGCAGGTTGCAGTTCCAGTCGCTCTCCTGCACGGTGATCTTGTCGCCTAAGGCCTTCACCAGGTCGTCTCGGGCCTTGGGCGGGAAGCCGCGGAACTCGATGGCTGCGCGATCGCCGCGGATAGCATTCAGGCGCACCGCCATCTTGGGCGCGGAGATGGCCTTGTAGCCATCCAGGTAGGGCTGGCCCTTGTGGTGATAGTTGTCGTAACGCTTACCCGAGACGAAGGATCCCGGCTGGTGCTCGACGAACACGAAGGGGCCCGAGCCCATGATGTTCTTCGCATACCAGCCCACGCCGTGCTTATCGAGAATCGCCTTCGAATAGACGATGTTGAAGGGCGTGGCCAGCGCCGGTATGAAAGCACCCGACGGGAAGCTCAGGTTGACTACGAACGTGTAGTCGTCCGGTGCCTCCACCGACTTGACCATCTTGAAGAATGCCTTGCGGGCACTGGGAACGCCTTCGGGCGGGAAGATGATCCTGTCGTAGGTGGCCTTGATGTCCTTCGCAGTCAGCGGCGTGCCGTTGTGGAACTTGACGCCTTTCTGAATCTTGAAAGTGAAGGTCTTGCCGCCGTTGGTGGGCTTGGGAACGTCGCCCTCGCAGAGATCACAGACGAAGTCCGTCGCCGATTGCGGGTTCTCGGGATTGATCCGGATTAACAGACTGTAAAACGGCGCAATCGGATGGATGACGCCGAAGGTGGTTTCCTTGTGAAGATCGTAGGACGGGATCTTGCTCCCTACTACGAAGTTCAGAATGCCGCCCCGCTTCGGCGTTGCCGCCGATGCCTGCCCGGCGACGCCGAGGGCAAGGGCGCAGCCGAACAGGACCGCGGTAGTGAGCTTGGGACTGGAGCGTCTCATGGTGCTCTCCTCCTTAAATGGTTTTTTCGCTTTCTTGGCCTTGTACCGCGCTGCCGATTTCAGGCGTCGGCGCGATCTCAGGCGAAGGCTATCACACCTGCGAGCAGGCGACCCAGTGGCCCGGACGCTTTTCCTCCAGCGGCGGGATTTCCAGTCGGCAGCTATCCACGGCCAGTGGGCACCGGGGGTGGAAGACGCAGCCGCTGGGCGGGTTCATGGGGCTCGGTACCTCTCCCTGAAGTACCTGGTGCTCGCGCTGTTGCTCGGTGGTCGGGTCCGGGACCGGCACCGCCGACAGCAGCGCCTGGGTATAGGGATGAATGGGGTTGTCGAAGAGCTCGTCGGAGTCCGCCAGCTCCATCATCTTGCCCAGATACATGACGGCGACCCGGTTGCAGAGATGGTGCACGACGCTCAGGTCGTGGGCGATGAACAGGTAAGTGAGGCCGAACTCTTCGCGAAGGTCTTCCAGCAGGTTGATGACCTGGGCCTGGATGGAAACGTCCAGGGCCGATACGGCCTCGTCGCAAATGATGAACTCCGGATTCAAGGCCAGTGCCCTGGCGATGCCAACGCGCTGGCGCTGGCCGCCGCTCATCTCGTGGGGATAGCGATCGGCGAAGGCGGGATCCAGGCCGCAGGTGGACAGCAGCTCGGCAACGCGCTTGCGGCGTCCGCCGGCATCCGGCTGGATGCCGTGCACCTTCATGGGCTCGCCGATAATGTCGCCGATCTTCATGCGCGGATTCAGCGAGCTGTAGGGATCCTGGAAGATCACCTGAATCTTCTGCCGCACGGGGCTCAAGGCCTTCGCGTCCAGGCCGTTCAGGTTCACGCCCTCGAAGACGATGTCGCCGGCGGTCGGGTGCTCGAGCTGCAGTATGCAGCGTCCCGTGGTGGTCTTGCCGCAACCCGATTCCCCCACCAGCCCCAGGGTTTCGCCCTTCTTGATTTCGAAGCTCACGTCGTCCACGGCCTTCACGTAGGCGATGGCCCTCTGGAAGAGGATGCCTTCGACGACCGGGAAGTACATCTTGAGGTTCTTGACCTCTATGAGGGTCTCGCCCTTTTCCACCTTGGCGAAGCCGCCGGGTGTGGCCGCCGCCACCGGCTGCGCGCTGCTCACGAAGCCTCCTCGCGTAGCTCGGCCATTTCCTGCGTGCGCCAGCAGGCGGCCACCTGATTGTCACCGACGCCTTCCAGGGGCGGAAACTCGGATGCGCAGCGCTCGATGGCCCAGCGGCAGCGCGGGCGGTAGGAGCAGCCGTTATCCAGTTTCGTCAGGTCCGGGGGCTGGCCCTCGATGGGCACCAGCCGTTTTCCGTGATGCTGATCCATGCGCGGCACCGATGCCAGCAGGCCCACCGTGTAGGGATGGCGTGGGTTGTGGTAGATCTGCTCCGCGGTGCCCATCTCGATGATCTTGCCCGCGTACATGACGTTCACGCGGTCGGCATAGCGGGCCACCACGCCCAGATTGTGGGTGATGATGACCAGCGCTACGCCGAGCCGTCTCGACAGGTCTTTCATGAGCTCCAGGATCTGCGCCTGGATGGTGACGTCCAGCGCCGTGGTGGGCTCGTCGGCGATGATCAGCTTTGGCTCGCAGCTCAGCGCCAGCGCGATCATCACCCGTTGACGCATGCCGCCGCTCAGGTGGTGCGGGTACTGCTTGAGCCGCCGGGCGGCGTCGGATATCCCCACCATTCCGAGCAGCTCGAGCGCCCGCTTGGTGGCTTCCTCCTGGCTGCTGCCCAGATGCAGGCAGATCGTCTCGGTCAGTTGACGCCCGATACTGAGCACCGGATTGAGCGAGGTCATGGGTTCCTGGAACACCATGGAAATCTGGGCGCCGCGCACCTGGCGGATCTCCTCGCCACCCAATTCGAGCAGATTGCGGCCCTGAAAGTGGATGCTGCCCTCGACGATCCTGCCGGGGGGATCGGGGATCAAGCGCAGAATGGACATGGCGCTCACCGACTTGCCGCAGCCCGATTCGCCGACGATGGCGACGGTCTCGCCTTCCTCGACGTCGTAGCTGATGCCGTCGACCGCTTTAACGACTCCGGCGGAAGTCCTGAACTGGGTACGTAGATTATGAATTTCGAGAAGTTTGGCCACGGCGGTGCCTTATTATTCTGGCTCGGTTTGGACCCGGCGCGCTTGCGCGGCGCCCCCTGGGGGTCGTAGTTCCGGGGGGCCCAACGGTAGGGTGGCCCCGTGCAAAAGTCAATGAAGGTGAATGGGGGGCCCGGGAGCCGCCGGGCCGGGCCACCCGGGGGCGCCGCAGCCCGCTTTGTGTTCCGGCCGCCGACGATATGGTACCGTCTTTGGCTCGATGGTCATCCTGGGGGCGATCCATGAGTAGCCAAGCACCGTCCATCGATCCCGTCGAGTCGATGGATGAGACCCAGCGCGTCGCGGCGCTCGTCGAGCGCGCCCGCGCCGCGGCGGAGAGTTTCAAGAACGCCGATCAGGCACGCGTCGACGAAGCGGTAACGGCCATCGCGTGGTCCCTCTACAAGCCCGAGCATGCCCGCGAGCTGGCGGAGATGGCGGTCCGGGACACGGGGCTCGGAAACGTGGCCGACAAGTTCACCAAGAATCAGCGCAAGACCTTCGGGACACTGCGCGATCTTCTGCGTGCGAAGACCGTCGGTGTCATCGAGGAGGATTCCGCCCGGGGTCTGGTGAAGTACGCGAAGCCCGTGGGTGTGGTGGCGGCGGTTACGCCGTCGACGAATCCGGCCGCTACACCGGTCAACAAGGCCATGATGGCGATCAAAGGACGCAATGCCGTCATCATCGCGCCGTCGCCTGCGGGCCTGGCCACCACGACCCGAACCGTCGACCTGATGCGGGCCGAGCTCGCCAAAATCGGCTTGAGCGAGGATCTGATACAGGTGTTACCGGCGCCGGTGAACAAGGCGCTGACCAGCGCGCTGATGCAGGCCTGCGACCTGGTGGTAGTGACAGGTTCCCAGAACAACGTGCGCTCGGCCTATTCCAGTGGCAAGCCGGCGATCGGTGTCGGGGCCGGCAATGTGCCCGTCATCATCGATGCGAGCGCCGACCTCGACGATGCCGCCGGCAAGATTTGCGCTTCCAAGACTTTCGACAACGCGACTTCGTGCTCGTCAGAGAACTCCGTCGTCATTCTCGATGCAGTGTATGACGATGCACTGGCGGCGCTGGAGAGAGCCGGAGGCTATCTTGCCGACGACCAGGAGAAGCGTGCTATTGCCGACACCCTGTGGGTGAACGGGCATTTGAACAGAAAGGTCATCGCCAGGGACGCCGACGTTTTCGCACGTGAAGCGGGGCTCGAGCAAGCGGCGAAGAATGCGCGCTTCTTCATGGTGGAAGAGACCGCCATCGGGCCCGAGCATCCCTTCTGCGACGAGAAGCTGGCGCTGGTGCTGAGCGTTTACCGCGCCGCCGATCTGGACGAAGCGATTGCCAAGGTGCGGGCGATACTCGCCGTCAAAGGGCACGGACATTCCTGCGGCATTCATACGAAGGATCCGGCGAATGCGCGCCGAATCGCCGAGCAGATGGATGTGGTGCGTGTGCTCGTCAACCAGGCGCATACCTTCGGAAACGGCGGCGGCTTCGACAGTGGCCTCAACTTCACCCTCAGCATGGGTTGCGGTACCTGGGGCGGGAACAGCATCAGCGAGAATCTCAACTATCGGCACTTCATCAACATCACGCACCTCTCCACCACTATTCCCGAGGATAAACCCAGCGAAGAGGCGTTGTTCGGGGCGCACTGGAAAAGTTACGGTCCTTGAACTTCGAAGAGTACGCATCCAAGCTCTTGCTCGCCGCATCGGGAATCGACGTGCCGCGTGGCCGCGTTGCCGTGTCCGCCGCCGAAGCCGCTGCCGCTGCCGGTGAGCTGGGCCCCGTCGTCATCAAAGCCCAGGTACCTACCGGCAAGCGCGGCAAGGCGGGCGGAATTTTGCCGGCGGGTGACGACGCCCAAGCGCGCGAAGCGGCGCATCGGATCCTCGGCATGGACATCGGCGGACACCGCGTCGAGCGCGTGCTGGTCGAGGAGCAGGCGAGCATCGCCCGCGAGTTCTATGCCGCTGTCCTCAACAATCCCGCGAGCAAGGGTCCGATGGTGATGTTCTCCGCCACCGGCGGAATGGACATCGAGGAGATAGCGAGAACGAACAGCGAAGCCATGCGCGAAGCGGCTGTGGACATCCGCGTCGGCTTCGATGGCGCCGCCGCCGAGCGTTTACTCACGGGACTCGAGCTGGGGGAAGCGCAGCAGGACGTTGCCGATTTTCTGGTCAAGCTCTACGCCTGCTACTGCAAGCACGACGCCGAGTTGCTCGAGGTAAACCCCCTGGCGGTGCTCGCCGACGGGCGCCTGGTGGCGCTGGATTGCAAGTTCGTGCTGGATGATTCCGGGGTCAAGCGGCAGCCGGAGCTGGAAGGACGGGGCACTCCGGAACGCCTGACGGCGCTGGAGGAACGCGGCCGCGACCTCGGCCTGCGTTACATCGGGCTGGATGGCAGCATCGGCGTGCTCGCCAACGGTGCCGGCCTCACCATGACCACCATGGACGTCATCGCCCATCATGGCGGCGAGCCCGCCAATTTCCTGGAGATCGGCGGCGAGGCATACACCAAGGCAAAGCCCGCCCTCGAGCTGGTGCTCGACAATCCCAACGTGAAGAGCCTCGTGGTCAATTTCTGTGGCGCTTTTGCACGCACCGACGTGATGACCGAGGGCGTAATCGACGCCTGGCAGGCGCTGGCACCGGAAGTACCGGTGTTCTTCAGCGTTCACGGCACCGGCGCCGAGGAAGCCATCGCCATGCTGGAAAGTCGCTTGCGCATGACACCTCATCCGAACATGGACGAGGCAATCGTCGCCGCTATTGCCGCCGCGGCCGGGGACGGGCCGTGATCGTCCGCGGCAATGAGCGCGTTCTGGTGCAGGGAATTACCGGACGCCAGGGAACGTTCTGGACCGAGCGCATGCAGGAATGCGGGACCCGCATCGTCGCCGGCGTGAACCCCAGGAAGGCCGGCGAAACCCATTGCGGCGTTCCCGTCTACGCCAGCGCGGTCGAGGCTGCCAGGGACGATGCCATCGACGTGTCGGTTCTCTTCATTCCGCCATTGGCGGTGCGTGATGCCGCCCTCGATGCCATCGAGGCTGGTGTGAAGAAGCTGGTGATTCTCACCGAGCACATTCCGGTGCAGGACGTGATGGTTCTCCTGTCCGCCGCCCGCGCCAACGGCGCCAGCGTTCTCGGTCCGAACACCGCCGGGCTCGTGACCCCCGGTGAGTGCTTCGTCGGCTTCATGCCGGCGTTCAGTGCCAGTATTTTTCGCCCCGGACAGGTCGGCGTGATATCGCGTAGCGGCAGCCTCGGCACGCTCATCTGTCTCAATCTCGTCCAGGCGGGCCATGGTGAATCTGCTTTCGTCGGCATCGGCGGTGACCCCATTATCGGCACCACCACCCGGGACGCGTTGCAAGCCCTGGACACCGACGAGCAGACCCGGGCGGTGGTCATGGTCGGCGAGATCGGTGGCGCCATGGAAGAGGAGGCCGCCGAATATGCCGCCGACATGAGCAAGCCGGTGGTGGCCTTCATCGCCGGACGTGCGTCGCCGCCGGGCAAGAAAATGGGCCATGCCGGCGCTATCGTGATGGGTGATCAGGGCACCTATGCATCGAAACGCGATGCCCTGGAGCGCGCCGGCGTGGCCGTGCTGGACACACCGTCGGATGTGGGCGGGGCGATCAGCGAACTGGTGCAGTAGGTTTGACGCAGCGCCACCCCCGAGAACAATGAGAGCTATTCAGGTCAGGCGTTACGGCGGTCCCGAGGAGCTGGTGGAGTGGGAGCTCGGCACGCCCGAGCCCGGCCCCGGCGAAGCCCTGGTGCGCATCAGCCACGCCGGCGTCAACTTTACCGACATTTACACCAGGCAGGGTGTTTATCGCCACTCCCAAACCTATCGCAACCAAACACCCTTCATTCCCGGTATGGAGGCCATCGGTGTCGTCGAAACCGTTGGTGACGGTGTGGAAGATATCGCGCCGGAAGACCGTGTTGCCTACTGCTTGAGCCTGGGCGCCTACGCCGAGTATGCCGTCGTGCCGGCGTGGCGACTGGTCCGCGTGCCGGGGGGGTTGGACTCGACCATTGCCGTCAGTCTCATGCTGCAGGGATGCACCGCGCACTATCTCACCCATTCACTATTCGCCCTCGAGAGCGGCCAGGTGTGCCTCGTGCATGCCGCCGCCGGCGGTGTCGGCCAGTTGCTGTTGCAGCTTGCGCGTCTGCGTGGCGCGCGTGCCATCGCCACGGTGGGAAACGAGGAGAAGGCGGCTATCGCCAGGGACCTGGGTGCCGATCCTGTCATCCGTTACCACGAAGAAAAGTTTGACGACGCCGTGCTCGAAGCAACGGACGGGCGCGGCGTCGACGTTGTCTACGACGGCGTCGG
>Ga0255058_10000188_pt1 | contig 36354 bp, 36 predicted proteins | sample Cases_109_9_MG_FD_188637 | JGI IMG/M metagenome (GOLD analysis project Ga0255058, IMG submission 188637) | Seawater microbial communities from Amundsen Gulf, Northwest Territories, Canada - Cases_109_9 | ecosystem: Environmental > Aquatic > Marine > Gulf | place: Canada: Northwest Territories...
GACCCCCAAAATCGCTTACGTAGCCCGGCTACGCGCGCAATTTTGTGCACCCCCATTGCACATGGATGTGCAGGTGCCGCGAAGCACATGGATTGTGCGAGAGCGGCCATCCATGGCGGTCAGAGATGCGAGAGCGGCCGCGCCTTGCAGGGCACGCCCAGGAACCGTCTCGCTACGGCGGGCGATTAATTCACAGACTCTGAGCGAAGCTACGTATCTGTGAAGCAGAAAAATAGATCTGTCCCCATTCACTCCGTTAACCGAGCGCCTCAGGCCTTGATCAGCCCACTCATGGCCGGCGCGGCGCGGCTGGCGGGAAACACACGAGATTCCAGATCCGCCTTCGTGATGCCAAGATGGTCGCGCAGGATCCCCTTGTAGACAGATCGCAGATCTGTTGCAGGGGCGAGATCACGCCCGTCGCGTAGCCGGCCCTTGGCGAGGCCCGGCCAGTCGCCGAGCACGCGCCCGCCGTCCACCGCCCCGCCCAGCACGAGCACCATGCCCGCGGTGCCATGATCGGTGCCGCGGGTCCCGTTCATGGCGACGGTGCGGCCAAACTCCGTCACCACCAGCACCACGGTATGCGGCCACGCGGGCCCCATGCCCGCCGCCAGCTTGCTCAGACCTTCATCCAGACGACGCAGGCGCTGTGCCAGGGCGCCGCCTTCACGGCCTTGATTGGCGTGGCTATCCCAGCCGCCGGCTTCCATGACCGCGATACGCGGCCCGGCCGTGTCCGACAGCATGCGGGCAGCCACCTCGGCGAGCCTGCCGAACCGTTCACCAGGTCGGCCGCGTCCGCTTAAGGAGCCGCCGGCCATACGCTCGGCGTTCAAGGCGGCTTCGAGTCTGGGGCCCAGAATGGGATCCCCGTCGTAGAGCGCGACAAGCCGCTCCATGAGATCGTCGTCGGGTCCCGGCAGTCTTGCCGGCGCCCATGAGCCCACCTTCTCCGGGCCGCGCAGAACCAGAGGCACGCTCTGGCCAATGGCCATGGCGTAGTCTTCGGCGTGGCGCGCACTTTCCGCTGTTAGCAACGGCAGCGCGCGGTTGAGCCAACCCTGACGGGACCCGCCGGGTGTGGCGAGTCCCAGCTCGAGGACGTTCTGGGCGTCGAAGTGGGAACGTTTTCGGTACGGCGAGGCGACCGCGTGCACCGCGGCAAGCTCGCCCTTGCCGTAGTGCGCGTGCAGAGCACGCAGCATGGGATGCAGGGCAAAAAATCCGTCCAGATCCCGGAGCCCTCCCGGATCGCCGGGGGGCGCAATAGCAAGACCCCGGCGGGCGCTTTCATAGGCCCTGTCGCCGTAGGGCACCACCGCTGCCAGTCCATCGAGCCCGCCGCGCAGGATCACCAGCACCAGGCGCTGGCGGCCGCGTCCGGGGGCGGCGAAGCCCAAGCCGGGGACGGTGCTGGCGAGGGAGCCCGCCGCTAAAGTCCGCAGAAAATTCCGTCGCGATATCATGGTGCCGGCCTCCGTGGTTGCCTGCTCAACGCCACTGAAAGTCGGGACCGGCCAGCAGTAACGCGATCCCTTGAGAGGCGCTGGCGGCACGCTCGACACTGAGCCGCAGTGCGCCGTCGTCGGTAGGGTTGCTCATGTGGGCCAGCAGGGTGCGCGGCTGGCGCGCGCTGCCGACGCGCTTACCGACCTGTGTCGACCAGTCGATGCGTTGCAGCAACGCGTTGGGGCTGCCCCAGTGCTCGGTGCTGTCCGGCCAGCCCGCCGGCGATGGCGCGGTGAACGGATATTGATTCAGCAGCTCGAGCGAGCCGAGCAGTCGTTTCTCCGGCAGGCGCGAAAAATCGAGACCGCGAAGCGCCGACACCACCAGCTCGTTGGGTGTCTTGAGCTTGGCTTCTTGCGGGCGCCAGCATTCGTCCAGGTCCACCAGCGAGCCATGCACCGACGGAAGGTGGCCGTCGGTATTGCGGAATACCTTCGCCACGTGTTCTACCGCCGCGGCCGGTGGCTCATCGGCGACGAAATGACGCACCAGCTTGGTGGCGATGAAACGGGACGTGGAGGGGTGCGCGGCCAAGCCCTCGAGCGCACGTTCGCCCTGGTGCACGCCGTCTTCCGCATAGTCTTTGCCCAACAATCGGTGAGTGCCCGGCTCGTGCATGGCGTTCATGAAGACGAAGCGACCCGGTTCCCCGGGAATTTGCCGGTCGTTGGCGATGGTCCAGCCGGTGATGATGCGCGCGAGGGCGGTGACGTCATCCTGTCCGTAGCCGCCGTCGACCCCGAGGGTGTGCAGCTCGAGTATCTCCCGGGCAAGGTTCTCGTTGAGCCCCCTTTGGCTGCGCCGGCGCCCGGCGCGGGAATTCGGGCCCAACGACTGCAGATTGTCGAGGTAGGCGAGCATCACGGGATGCTGTTCGACCGCGATCAGCATGTCGGCGAAGTGACCGTCCAGGTGCTTGCGCACGGTTTCTGCCTCGTAAGCAGTGCAGCTGGTGACCAACAGGCGTTTGCCGCCCGCCGTGGAAACCGTGAAGTGATTGGACCAGAAGTGCACGAGTCGTTCGCGAAACGGCGCTTCGGTTTCGATTCCCACCTGCATGCGCGCGCCCAGCTGCTGAAGCTGGGTTCTGATCAGTGACTTCTTCAATTCGCGGCGCATTTCGGCCAGCGAGGCTTGCCGACTGTCGCCGCGTTGTTGGGCCTTTTTGAGGCTCCTCATTTGGTAGAACTTCTGTAGAAGGTCGCCCAGAGTCGCGTGGCTGGGTGCGACAGTCGACAGCCATGGCTGGAATCGGGGGCCGGGCGCGAGCTGCTGATGTAACCAGCCGCGCGGGTCGGCGCCGATCTGCCGAAGCTCGTCCGGCCGTGGGCCGAGCCCGAAGCGGTTGCTGGCACGGAATGCCTGTCTGCTGCTCATGATCGTGAGTACCGGGTGTCCCTGAGACCGGATAACGTCTTGCGCGCCGATCGGTTGACAGGTGACCGGTCCATCCGGCCGCCCGCGCGAAGCGCCTTCGGGGTGGAAGCCGCTTCCGTAGTTGGCGGATTGGCCCCGCGTCCGGGAGCTCCTCGGGCCACCTCGAGGACCCCCTGAGTCATCTCGTTCCTGTTGGCATCTCCAAGCTCCCATGGGCGGATTGGGCGCGCTTTAGGACTTTATATTTGTTCGTTTGATGGGCATCACAGTTCATCGCAAGAGACCCGTGAAGGGGATCACAAAAACACAATCCTTGCCTTGTTCGCCCTGGCTCAGCGACCAAACTTGGATCCTGCGAGATACGAAAACAACCCAATTTTTTCCTGTGAAAGAGAGACTAAAGATTAGGAATTTTCAGTTTAAAGAGCGTCGGCGCGCGATTTGTAAAGGAGAGCGTAACCGACGTCAAAAGCGCTGAACTAAAACAACGTAGAACATAGTGGAGTAACACCGCCATGACCGCCGCCGCAATCCATGTTCGAGATGTTGAGCCCAGTGAACTCCTCACCCAGCATGCTGGTCTGGTGAGGCGAAGCGCATCACGTCTTCGTGCCCGCTTACCCGCGTCCGTGCAAACAGAAGATCTGATTCAGGCAGGCATGATCGTCTTGCTCGAAGCAGCAGCACGGTATGACGAAACCCAGGGCGCGAGCTTTGAAACCTACGCCGCCATCCGTGTGCGCGGCGCGATGCTCGACGAAGTACGCAACTCCGAGTGGGCGCCGCGTTCGGTACAGCGCAAAGCGCGCCAACTGTCCAAGGCCATGGACGCGGTCGCGGAAAAGCATGAGCGCGAAGCCCGCGACACAGAGGTCGCAGAGCACCTCGGCATGTCAGTGAGCTCGCTGCGGGAACTGTTTCGGGAAGCTTCTGCCCGCAGGGTGGTCAGCCTGGAGGATATGGCGGCCCAGGAAGAAGTCATGACGGACCGCTCGGAAGGCCCCTTTGGCCAGCCCATGAATGCGTTGGAGAAAGACCGTTTTGACCGTGATCTCGAGGACAGCATCGATGATCTCCCCGAGCGCGAGCGCGAGGTCGTGCGTCTTTACCACGAGAAGGGGCTGACCCTGCGTGCCATCGGTTCGCTGATGTGTGTCAGCGAATCCCGAATCGCCCAGATGCACTCCCGTGCCCTCAAGCGCCTCAAGGACCGCATGAGTCACTGGTCGGAGTCGTAAAGAGCCCGAGGCACCACGGGAATGAAACCAACGCCGCGCCCGCGGCGTTTTTTTTCGCCAAGCGCGAGTGCGATCAGACCGCCGCGACGGCCTCTATCTCCACAAGCAGGTCATCGTTCACCAGGCCACTCACGATCAGTAGCGTGTTGGGCGGGTAGTTGCCGCGCGGATAGAAGTCTTCGTAGAGCGCATTGCGCACGCGTCTGTACTCGCTGAGATCCTCGCGGCGGGTCAGATAGGTCGTGTACTTCACGACACTGTCGAAGCCGGCGCCGGCTGATTCCAGCGCCGCGCGCAGATTTGCGTAGGTCTGGTGCATCTGTGCTTCGAAGTCGCCGGCGCCGACGAGCTCGCCGGCGCCGCTGAGAGAAACCTGGCCGGCAATGTGCAGATACTCGGTCGCCCTTGCGCGTGCCACATGGCAGTAGAGCCCTAATGGCTTCGCGATGGTTTTCGGATTGTATGTTTGAATTTCGGCACCCATATCATATTCCTCCGTTGACGTAAGTATTCTCGTGGCGGTACGCGCGCACAACCCCTTCATGTGGGATGATGCGCGGGGTGTTGATCTCTGCTTTCCAGGCGCTTTCCCGGCACGCGGCAACGGTGCTCGCCGTCGGAATATTCGCCGGCCTCGCTTTGCCGGACCTCGCCGGCTGGATGCGACCGTTGTTGCCGTCGGCGGTCGCAGGCTTGCTGTTTCTGGCGTTGTTGCGCATCGACTGGCAGGAGCTCTCGCGGCACTTGTCACGGCCATTGGCGGGCGCGTTGCTTTGCGCGTGGTTCCTGATTGCCACACCGGTGCTCGTGTGGCTGGCGGTAGATCTTTTTGATGTCGACAGCGGGCTTGGCACCGCGTTGATTCTCGCTGCCGCCTGCCCGCCCATCGTGTCCGGTCCGGCGATGGCATTGTTGCTGCGCCTGGACGCACCCCTGATGCTCGTCAGCGTAGTGAGCGCGTCGTTGCTCGCGCCGTTCAGCGTCGTCGCGGTGTCGTCCTATCTGCTTGGCGTAAGCCTTCAAATCGACGCGCTCGCGCTTTTCCTGCGCCTTGCTTTTCTGATTGGCGGCTGCGTTCTGACGGCACTGTTGGTGAGGCGCCTCCTCGGGCAGGTGCGCCTCGCGCGGTGCAAGAATTCTTTCGACATCGCATCGGTGACGCTGTTGCTGATCTTCGCCGTCGCGATCATGGACGGTGTCACGGAGTTCGTGGCGCAGGCACCCTGGCGCGTGCTGCAATTCATCATCGCCGCGTTCGCCGCCAATATTCTCCTTCAGCTGCTCGGCACCGGAGTTGCGGCGGCCATGGCACGCCGGTCGGCGCTCACGGTGGGATTCGCCAGCGGCAATCGTAACATGGGCCTGTTGCTCGCCGTGCTGCCGGCCGACTCGCCGCCGGACGTGCTGCTGTTCTTCGTGCTGGCGCAGCTTCCGATTTATATATTGCCGGCCGTGCTCGGGCCTGCCTACCGGCGGTGGCTGCCCTAGCCCGGACCACCCATGAATCCCGCGCCGGGTCTGATCGAGCCTGGCCGAGCCTGGCCGGATCAGTGACGGTGTGCTTGACGGGTTGCGGCGGGCGCATAGACTGAAAAGAACGCAGCGTGGCCATCGGCACCTCGTACAGGAGCAACCCCCATGCATACCCACAACGGTACGCTTTATCCCATGTTGGGCGTCGGCGCTTTCATGACCATGTTCTGGACCGGCATCGTGGTGGGCTACGAGCTGGGCCTGGGCTGCGCCTCGCTGCTCATGATGGGGCTACTGAGCGGCTTCGTCGCCACCGTGGGGGTTTGCGAGCTGCAGCGGCGCGATGGCTGCGGACTGGCCAGCGAAGCCCGGGGACACGTGGCGCAGTCCAACCGGCCGTGGGGCCGCCCTGCTCAGCGGCAGCCGGGTGAACGCGGCCGGTCGGGCCTGGTAACCGTAGGCGGTCGTCTATCCGCGGGGCCGAGCGGAGCGCTTTGAGCGACAATGGGAGCGGGGGCGCATGCGGGCGTTCCCGGCCTGCCGCGCTCCTGATCCTGTGCCTGCTCAGCCTGCCTGCGGTGGGCGGGGGAGATGGCCCTGAGGCCGCCGCCGCAAAGATTCGATTCGAAACCTGTCGGTCCTCGACGATTCCGGCCTGTACGGGCCCACTGACGGCCTGGCGGGCCCTGGATTACGAGTTCTGCATCCCCGACCGGCCCGATGCCGTGGCCCGCGTGCGCAGCATCGATGGGAGCGTGCGAATGCACAGGGCCCGGGGCCGTATCGGCTGTGTCGAAAGCGAGCTGCTGTGCATCGGCAATACCCACCAGCCCGGTTTCCGCGAGGTGCTCGCGGCCCTTTCACGCCTGCCCTACTTGGCCCGAATCGACCAGGCCTTCTTCGAGTAGCCGCCGACCGGATCCGCGGTCCTCAGCAGCCCCTGTGCGCCCGTATGAGAACCAGGTCTCAGAATCCGCCGGCTGAAAGGCCGGCGGCAGGATGCCCGCCGCGAGGGTGACGATAATGCACTGAATGGGTACGAAGCCCGGCCGTGCAGGGCGATGAATGACGTCGGATTTGGGGAGGTAAAGGAATGTTTTGTCGATTTCTCGTAATGCTGAGCGCGCTGCTCGTGGCCTTCTCCGTGACGGCTCAAGAGCAGGAGCAGATCACCGCCGAGGAATTTCTGGCATCACTGAATTTTCAGAAAGGCACCATCACCCTGCCTGGTGGCGTTGCCGACCTGACTCTGCCCGAAGGCTTTCACTACCTGTCCCCCGAGGACACGGAACGCGTCCTGGTGACGGCCTGGGGAAATCCACCGGGCAACGAGACGCTGGGAATGCTCATCACGGGCCCCGAAGACATTCTTGCTGAGGACAGCTGGGCGGCCGTCATCGCCTATGAGAAGGATGGCTATATCCCCGACGAGGACGCCGACAGCGTCGACTACGCTGAGATGCTTGCGAACATGCAAGCGATTTCCCGGGAATCGAATGCAACGCGTATGGAGGCCGGTTACGACGAAGTGGAGCTGGTGGGCTGGGCCGCCACGCCCCGCTACGACAAGACTGCCAACAAGTTGTACTGGGCGAAAGAGCTGCGGTTCGGGGATATCCCCGTCAACACCCTCAACTACAACGTGCGCATCCTCGGTCGCGAGGGTGTGCTGGTACTGAACCTGGTTGCCACCATGCCCCAGCTCCAGGAGATCGAGGCGGCCATCCCGACGGTGCTGGCGATGACCAACTTCAATCCCGGCTATCGTTACAGCGATTTCGATCCCGGTGTGGACAAGGTGGCGGCATACGGCATCGGTGCGCTCATTGCCGGTAAGCTGGCTGCCAAGGCCGGGCTATTCGCCAAGCTCGGCGGGTTTTTGCTGGCGCTGAAAAAATTCTGGATCTTCATCATCATCGGCCTCGGCGCATTCTTCGCCCGGGTATTCCGTCGCGGAAGATCGAAGGAATCTCCGGCTACCTCCTGACGCTGAAAGCGGCCGGCGGCCACCCGGGCGCCGGAAAAATCACATAAATCCTAAATCCCCGGTTTCGCGCTGGCGTCGCCGCCGCTCGTTTGCTTCGTCAGCCAATCCAGAATATTCTTTGCAGCGCAATTACCCCGTAAAACCCTTACAAGACAATAACAAGGGGGGATCATGTCCGAGGTGCCGGTGGCACTCGCGGTGGAGGATCTGCACAAGAGCTTCGGCGCTTTGGAAGTGCTCAAGGGCATTTCCCTGATTGCCCGTGAGCACGATGTCGTATCGGTCATCGGTAGCAGCGGCTCCGGCAAGAGCACGCTGCTTCGATGCATCAACTTTCTCGAGACGCCCGACTCGGGTCGAGTCATTCTCGGGGGAGAAGAGGTCAACGTGCGCACCGACAGGGCAGGGCGGCCGGTGGTCGGCGATCCGCGTCAGATCGAAAGATTGCGCGCGCAGCTCGGCATGGTCTTTCAGAGCTTCAATCTGTGGAGCCATATGACGGTGTTACAGAATGTCATGGAGGGGCCGGTGCACGTGCTCAAGCAAGCCAGGCACGAAGTCCATGATCGTGCCATGGCTTTGCTCGAGAAGGTCGGAATCGCCGAGAAGCACGCGGGGTATCCGAGCGAGCTATCGGGCGGGCAGCAGCAACGTGTTGCCATAGCACGGGCGCTTTGCATGCAGCCCAAAGTGATGCTCTTCGATGAGCCAACTTCGGCGCTGGATCCGGAGCTGGTTGGTGAAGTTCTCAAGGTAATGCGGGAGCTGGCGTCCGAAGGGCGTACCATGATCGTCGTGACTCACGAGATGGGTTTCGCACGCGAGGTTTCCGGCGAGGTCATCTTCTTACACGATGGCCGCGTCGAGGAGCAGAACACGCCGCGAGAGCTTTTCGAGAATCCGAAATCCGAGCGCTGCCGGCAATTTCTCGCCAGCAGCCTCTGAATTGGTCAGGTGCGTTGTGCGGGCGGTACCGTTTCATTCGAAAACAATGTCGAGAAGGAGGAGTAGAGAAATGAAGAGACTCAGTATTGTACTAATGACCCTTGTGGCGACGATGTTCGCCGGCCAGAGCATTGCCGGCAGTTGGAGTAAAATCCGCATCGCTACCGAGGGTGCCTATGCGCCGTGGAACTTCACGGATTCGTCGGGCAAGCTCGTAGGCTTCGAGCTCGACCTCGCCCAGGATCTGTGCAAGCGCATGAATGCCGAGTGTGAAATCGTCGCTCAGGCCTGGGACGGGATCATACCGGCTCTACAGGCAGGGAAATACGACGCCATCATGGCGGGCATGTCGATTACCGACAAGCGCAAAAAGGTCATCACGTTCTCACGCAACTACGCTGCCACGCCAGCCAGGTTCGTGGTGTCCGAAAAGAGCCCGATGGCGAACTTCAAGACCGGCGTCGAGGCCATGAACTTGACCGAAGTCGATGCCAAGGAGAAAGCGTCCATCGACGATATCGTTGCCGAGTTCAAGGGTAAGACCATCGGCGTACAGACCGCCACCACCCACGAGAACTTCCTGCGCGAGTATCTCGGCGACAACGTCACTATTCGCACCTATGACACCCAGGAGAATCTCGACCTGGATCTCCAGGCCGGACGCGTCGATACGGCGCTCGCTTCCATGAGTTACTGGGTGCCGCTGTTCGATTCCGACAAGGGCAAGGGCATGAAAATGGTAGGACCGGGCATGACCGGTGGTCCCTTCGGTAACGGAGTCGGTGTCGGAATACGCCAGAAGGACCAGGATCTGGCCGACATGTTCAGCAAGGCCATCAACGGGGCCATCGCCGACGGTACCGTCAGCAAGCTGGCCATCAAGTGGTTCGGCTTCGACGCTTCCTCGAAGCAGTAGGTCGACTCTACCGCCGCCGCTTTCCCGCACCGTGAAGTGGGAGGGCGGCGTGCGTTCCCCGCGATAGCTGGAGAAGCTCTCGTCCAATGGATTTCAGCCTGCTGGTGTTTGGTGACGACGGCTGGGGCGACGAGATGTTGCGCGGCGCCCTCATGACCATGGCGGTGGCGGCTTGCTCCTACCTCCTGGGCGTGGTCATAGGGGTCTTTTTTGCATCCCTCAAGCTTTCGCAGTACATCATGCTGCGTTACGCGGCTGACATTTACACTACCGTTGTTCGCGGTATTCCCGAGTTGCTGGTCATATATCTCGTGTTCTTCGGCGGGGGCGCGTTGCTGCGAAGCCTCGCCTCGGGGATTTTCGGCTACGACGGGTATATCGATCTGCCGCTGTTCATTACCGGCGTGGTGTGCATCGGACTCAGTGCCGGAGCCTACAGCACGGAGGTTATTCGTGGCGCGGTGCTGGCGGTGCCCGTGGGGCAGATCGAAGCGGCGAAGGCCATCGGTATGAGCACGAGCAAGCGTTTTTGGCGCGTCCTCGTGCCTCAGGTGTCGCGTTTTGCGCTGCCGGGGCTCGGCAATGTGTGGCAGTTGACGCTAAAGGAGACCTCGCTGATCTCGGTGATTGGGCTGGTGGAGATCATGCGAAGCGCCGGGGTTGCTTCCGGTTCCACCAAGGAGCCGTTCACATTTTATCTGCTCGCCGGGGTTCTTTATCTCGGGCTTACGTCGATCAGCAACCGCGGTTTCCTGCGCGCCGAGGCGTGGGCCAGCAAGGGCGTGAGGGTCAGCTAGCTCATGGACTTCGCGCTCATGGCGGAATCGTTCACGAAGCTGATTGCGGGAGTTCCCGTAACGCTTTCTCTGGTCGGGAGCTCACTTGTTCTCGGATTCGTGTTTGCCGTCATCCTCGCCCAGATGCGGCTTTCGAAAAACCTGCTGCTGTCGAAGCTCGCCTATGCATACGTCTACGTATTTCGCAGCACGCCGTTGCTGGTGCAGATCTTTCTCATCTATTACGGTTCCGGTCAGTTCCGGGAATCCCTGGAGAGCGTCGGTCTGTGGTACTTCCTGCGCGAGCCATACTTCTGCGCCATTCTGGCGCTGACGATGAACACCGCCGCCTATACGAGCGAGATTATCCGCGGGGGCATCCAGTCGGTCCCCTGGGGAGAGCTGGAAGCGGGTCGCGCCGTCGGCATGTCGGGGGTGACGCTGTTCCGTCGCATCGTGTTTCCCATCGCTATTCGCCAGGCATTGCCCGCATACGGCAACGAGATCATTCTGATGGTGAAATCCACATCGCTGGCGAGCACCATCACGATCCTCGAGATCACCGGCATCGCCAAGAAGATCATCGCCGCCACCTTCGCGCCCATGGAAGTGTTCATCATTGCCGGCGCCATTTACCTGAGCATGAATTTCATCGTCACCCGGGGGATCCTCTGGATCGAGGTCAAGCTGTCTCCCCAGCTCTACCGCAAACGTCTCGCCGATTCCAAGCCCAAGACCGACCAAGTCGTTGCCCACTGAGCCCACGGGCTGCTGCCGACTTCCAACTTGACCGCCCATGACCAGCTCTTGGCGGAGTGGGACAGGCGCCGGGTTTTTCCGGTCAATACCCTTAGGTGCCATATCGGGGGGGGGATTGTACCCCGTCGACAAGGAGTGCTCGCCCGTACCGGGCACTCGGGTCCACGGCGCTCGAGGGCGCAGACAAGGAGAATTTAATGCTTATTCTGACTAGAAAGATCGGCGAGACCATCATGATTGGCGAAGATATCGTGGTGAAGGTTCTTGGCGTGCGAAGTGGCCAGGTCAAGATCGGCATCGAGGCGCCCAGGGAGCTGCCCGTGCACCGGCAGGAGATCTTCGAGCGCATCAAGTCCGAAGCCGGTGTCGAAAACGACAATACGTGCACTGGGGGGGGGTAGATTACCGGCAGCAGACAGCGCACGAGAGGCTATACTTGTGCCTGTCACCTGGCCTGCTGGGGCCGCCAATAGCTGAGAGGTGCCACACAATGCGAATGTTGCGTACCGTCGGACTGCTGGTGGCGCTGCTATCGGTTTCGCCCGTTCTGATTCATGCCGACACCCTGACGCTGGGACCCATCGGGCCGGCCGCCGATGGGCCGAAACGGGGCTCGACCATGGTCGATGTGGAGGCCACGATTGGCCTCCCGCAGAGCACCTCCGGACCCGTGGGCGATCCGCCCATCACCGTGTGGCATTATTCGACGTTCAACATCTACTTCGAGTACGACAAGGTTCTGCACTCGGTAGAACCGCGCTAATTCAACTCCCGTAGCAAACGGAATCCGGTGCGCTCATCGGCGCTGCCGTCGTGGCTGCGTGAATACGCCACGGTGCAGCGCGACGCCTTATCGGAGAAGGCGCCTCCCCGGGCTGCGAGCCCCCTGGCCGTTACCACCCATTCCTGGGCATTGCCCACCGGATTGACCATTCCCCAGCCGTTCTCCTCGCCGAAGGTCGCGCTGACCAGGGCCCTGCCCAGGGGCATTCCCAGCGACACGCTGCCACTGCGGTCCGCTAGAAGTCCGGACTCGATGCCCGCCTTGCCTGATGCCCGGCAGTTGATGCCTTTGGTGGCGCGGGTTCCGCCGGCATCGGCGGCATGTCGCCACTCCCTGTCGGTAGGCAGGCGATAGACAACCCGGTCCCCGCTGCTCGAGCTGGCCTGCTCGGACAACCAGCGGGCGTAGCGCTCGGCGGCTTTGCGGGGTACCCCTGTGACGGGTAGCTGGGTATCGCGCCTGGCCAGCGGCCGACATTCGCCGCTTTGCTCACAGAAGGCGTTGAATTCGGCGATGGATGTCTCGTACTTGCCGATGGCGTAGGCATTTTCGAGATTCTTTTCGCCGGGCACCACCACCATCGACATGGCTCGGTCGCCGCTGGCCAACAGGTCATAGCAAATACCGTCACTCTCCCGACCCCGGCCGGCGAGATCCGTTGCGCACTCGCCGGCGCGCGGCTCGCGATACTTCACGCGCCGGAACTCAGGGTTGTCCGACCACAATCGTCGCACGCTGGCGTAGGCCGCTCTTCGCTCGGATGCTCGGCGGAGCTCGCGCTTCTTCACGCCGTGCACATAGATTTCGTAAGTCCGGCGCGCATCTGCCATGCGCGCGTCGAGTTCCGCCGCGAGCTTCGCGATTTCGTCATGGTCCGGGTGGCGTGCCCTGGCGATCTTCAATGAGTTCCGCGCAGCGGTCAATCGTCTGGCGTCCATGTGGTTGCGGACCCTGGCGATCTCCCGAGGCGGCAACCGTGCCGATAGTTCCGACAGAGCACGGTTTCCAGGCTGCACGAGCAGCGCCGATGCAACGTAGTCGTATGCACGGTAAGCGTCGGTTGACGCGAGCGAGGCGGCACGGTGCTCGAGTGCCGTCGCGACTTCGCGGTCCAGTGCATTCGACGATTCCGGAAACACGGACTTCACCGCGGCCAGCTCGCTACGCAGCTTGTCACCATCCAGCGGTGATTTTCTGGTCTGCGATACCAGCCTGGCCGTCGCCAGCGTCACGAGCTCTGCCGTCAAGTCCCCGTGCTCTTCCGCGTAGCGTTGCGCATGCTCGGAAATGCCAGACTGAAGCGTGGCAACATCGAGAGCTGCGTCCGCATAGAGTGCTCGCGACAGCGATGCCGTGAGCGCGGTGTGGGCGCGCTCGTCGCGGTAACGCGTGAGGGTTCTGCGAACTTCAGGTGTCGGCGACACGACAAGCGCGCGTTCCAGCTGCGCGACCCCGGCGTCGAGATCGCCGGCGGCACGGCTTTTCCCCGCGCTCTCCAGATAGGCCCCGGCTACCGCCGGCTGTGCGGTGTCGGCGATGAATTTGTCGTCGGCGGGCAGGTCCGCACGCAGCGCCTCGAGGGCCTGCGCCGCTTCTTCGGGACGCCCGGAGGCTGCATGGGCCAGCAACGCCGTCCTGGCGGCCGCGAGGCGCTCATCGCGGCGCTCGTATTCCTGTTTCCTGAGAATCGTCTGCTGTGCGTCGACGAGCAGTCTCTCGATCTCGTCGAGTTCCGGGGCATCCGGCACGTAGGCGCGGCCCTTGCCGATCAGGTTTCGCGCCCGAACGTACTGCTTGGCTTTGACGGCCTCGACGGCGCGGTCGCGATACAGCAGCATCATGGTTCTACTGACGAGCTGCACGCCGGAACCCTCGGCGCCGACCATGGCCAGAGATTCCTTAAAGGCGGTTTCGAACTCCGCCTCCCATTCCGGTGTCAGCAGGGGTTGCCTCAGGAGCTCGTTAATGGTTTTCGCCCGCGCCCCCAGGAGACTTCGCCGCGACTGGGTTGCCGGCATGCGAAATTCATTGGCTTTCTCGGCGTCGCTCAGTCGTGCGCGTTGCGCTGCCACGTAAGGGATCTCGAAAAAGCGCGCAAAATCAACCAGCAGATCTTCCGCTTCCTGCCAGCGTTGCTTTGCCATCGACTCGTCGAAGCCCGAGAGGAAAATCTGCTCCAGCTGCCAACGCAGATCATTCAGCATCGAATCCCCGGGGCGCAAGCTCTCCAGCAGCATGAGGTCGTTCTGCACGCGCCGGAAATCCGCCAGTGAGTTGAGAGCGTCGCGTTCCTCCTCCAGGCGCACACGCAGTTCCATGGCGAGACGGTCCTGGCGCTCGTGCTCGAGTTTAGCCGCCAACTGTTGACGCAATCGCGCCAGGTCCGGATCGCCAGGAAGCAGCTCGTCGACCTGGTCCATGATGATCTTGGCCTTGGCCAGATTGCCGGCGCTGATGGCGGCACGCGCCTGCTCGGTGAACGCGGTTGCGAGCCGCGGGTCCTTGAGGGTCGGATCCTCCGGATCGAGTAGACGAATAGCCTGCAGGACCACGCCGAGGCGCTCGTCGTTTGCTGTTGACGAGTGCAGGTCGTCGAGCAGATCGCCGTATGCTTCAGTGAGCCGAACGAGCTCATCCGCGCGCTGCGCAGCCAGCTCGTTGCCTGCCGTCAGCACCTCGGCGGAATTGGGATATAGAGATCCCAGCACCATAATCTGCTCGTTCGCTTTCCCATAGTCGTATCGGCCTTCGCCGGGATTGAAGGCGGCGTCGATGCGCTGCTTGTAGTAATCGATAATGGCGCGACGGGCGAGCGGATCGTCGCGAATATCCTGCTGCCATTCGCTGTCGAAGGGGCGAATCAGGCTCAATCCTTCACGTATGTTGTGTTTGCCTCGCAGAATGTGTGCCACCACGGCCTCCCGGGTGCGGGCGTCCTTGAGTACGTCGCGGCGCTGAGCGTCCGAGTCCAGCGCCTGGATCATGGCGAGACCTTCGGCGATGTTCTCTACACCGCCTCGCTCCAGGACACTGAAGATCGATTCGTTCTCTTCGCTGCGTATGAAGTCCGTGATCTGCGCGTAGGCGAGGACGGTGATCAGCGCTATCGCCACCACCGACGCCGCGATCCCGTACACGCGCAAATTCGTCTTGCGTTGGATGTCGTCGATGAATTGACCGACCGACGCCGTGCGTTTATCGCGATCCAGGGCGAGTGCCCTTGCGAGTCCCCGGTTCTGGTGCTTGGAAAGCTTGGCTATGGGCTCCGGCACGAGGCCCTGATCCCGAGCCCGCGGGGCGCTCATCCTGTCGTAGGGGTGCCTGCCGGTGAGCAGCTGATAGGCCATGATGCCGAGACCATAGATGTCGTCGCGGGGGTCGGGCTCCTGACCCTCGAACATTTCCACGGTTGCATAGGCCGGAGTGATGGCGCCGAGCTCGCCGGGGTCGAAGAGTGTCGTCACACCCTCGGCGTCGATCTTGGTCGTGGAGGCGCGGGCGATACCGAAGTCCAGCAGCTTGACCGTTCCGTCGTGGGTGAGAAAACAGTTGCTGGGTTTCAGATCCGAGTGCACGAGCCCGTTCTGATGGGCGTAGGCGAGCCCCGCAGCCAGCTGTCGGATGATGGACATGGCCTCGGCTTCGCCCAGGCCTCCCTCGGGCAGGTCGCCGATGAATGCGTCGAGGGACTCGCCTTCCAGCAGATCCATCGACATGAACACCGCACCGGAGTCCGTGTCCCGATCGAAGCTGAACACGGTGGCGACGTTGGGGTGGGCGAGACGCTGCTGCTTGGCGGTCTCACGCTGCAGGGCGACGAAGGCGCCAGGATGCTCTTTGAAATTCTTCTGCAGCAGCTTGATGGCGACGAATGGGTTGCGGTCCTTGGCTTCCTCCTTGAGGAGATCTTTGCCTTTCCACACGGTCCCCATACCGCCCTCACCGAGTTTCGATATCAGCTCGAAGCGGCCACGCAGGCGATCCCCGTCGCCGAGCTCCGGCGAACCGTCCGCCGGCAGCGCCGCCCGGGCTTGGGCCTCGCGGGCTGCATCGTCTGCGGATTCCGGTTGCCCGCCGCCCACCATGGAGCCAGGATCCAGAGGGCGGAAATCGCCATCGCCATGGCCATGGGCCGGGCCGGAGCCGGACGTGCCCGAGGTGGCGCTGGGTGAGGTGGCATCCTGGTGGCGGGCAATCTTGGCGAGCAGTACCTGGTGGGCTTCCCGCGACAGGCCGCGGGCGCGGGCCAGCTCGAGGAGGGTGGCGATATCGCCCCCGCTTCGCGGGGCCATCGCCAGACGCGCATCCACGGCGGCGTCCAGCTCCTCGAAGCCGATTTCACCGCGATGGAAGGCGTCGAGTAGTGATTCCAGCTGCGCCATTTCGGATCGGGGCGTGACGCCCTCGCATTTATTACGCCGAATAATAGCGCGCGCGGCGAAGTTGATCTGCGCACCAGGTCCAGTATGCAATTTTCCTCATCCTCCTCACCTCTCTCCCTTCAGGGGGAGAGGTTGGGTGAGGGGGGTCGTTACCGAGGCCGCTGCCCCTCAGCCCGGCCCTCTCCCGAAGGGAGAGGGAGTAAAAGGGAGGTGTCTGTCCCTCGACATTTCTTGGCCAACTGTCGTAAGTTTCCAGGCGGTGGCGGGCGCACACTGGTCGCGCGTCCACCGACAGGAGAACGGGCATGTCCGGCAAAAATCGTCTCGAATTCTTGTTCCTCAACCTGGGGCATCTCTACGATCACCTGTTCATCCTGATTTATGCCGCGGTGGCGGCGCTGGCTCTGCCGGCGGCCTTCGACATGAGCTACGCGGAGCTCATCATATACGCCACGCCCGGTTTCATCGCTTTCGGCGCCTTCGCCCTGCCGGCGGGCTGGCTTGCGGACCGCTGGAGTCGGCGTGGCATGATGATCGTCTTCTTTCTGGGTCTCGGTATCAGCGCGGTGTTGACGGGCTTCGCCCGTACGCCTCTGGAAATCGCCGTCGGGTTGTTTTTCATCGGCGTGTTCGCCGCCATCTACCATCCGGTGGGCATCACCATGGTGGTGGAGGCGCGGCCCGTGAAAACCGGCGTCGCCCTGGGTATAAACGGAGTATGGGGCAACATGGGTGTCGCCAGCGCCGCCATCATCGCCGGCGTGCTTATCGACGTTTCCAGTTGGCGTGCCGCCTTTGTAGTGCCCGGCATCGCGGCAATCGCCACGGGCTTTGCCTACGCGGTTCTGTGCCGCGCGCGCAGCGTTGCAGGCATCAAGCAGGCCGGCGGCGCAAAACGTGCCGAATCCGTTCTCGACAAGCGCGTGCTGGTGACGATTTTTGCCATCATCGCGCTCACCACGACCCTGGGCAGCTTCATCTTTCAGTCGATGACGTTCGCGCTGCCGAAGATACTCGAGGAACGCCTGAGCGGTGTCTACGACAGCGCTACCGCAATCGGCGGATCGGCGTTCGCTGTCTTCGCCATCGCGTCGATGGCGCAGATTCTCATCGGCCACCTGGTGGACCGCCACTCCATTCGCACGGTTTTCGCCTTCGTGGCCGGGTTGCAGATCCCGGCTTACATGCTGGCCGTGGGTTTGTCCGGTCTGCCGGTTCTGGTTGGCGCGGTGGCGTTCATGCTGCTCATATTCGGTCAGATCCCCATCAACGATGCCCTGCTGTCGCGCATCACCACGCCGCAGTACCGGAGCCGTATCTACGGGATCAAGTTCGTCTTGAGCTTCAGCGTCGCCGCGGCCGCTATTCCGCTGGTCGCGTTGCTGCACGAGACGACGGGTTTCGATGGCATGTTTGTGGCGATGGCCGCCGTTGCTGCCGTCATTTTCCTGTGCGTGCTGGCATTGCCGCGCGTCAGTGTGATGACGTCGCCCGCGACCAGTCCGGCAAGTTGAGCGGAGACAATCGAAGTTGAAACTGTATGACAATATGGATTCGGGGAACGCCTACAAGGTGCGTCTCGTGCTGGCGCATTTGAACGTGCCGTTCGAGCGCATCGAGCTCGACACCAACGCTGGCGAGACCCGTACCCGGGAGTTTCTCGCCAAGAACCCGAACGGTAAAATCCCTGCGCTAGAGCTCGCGAGTGGTGACGTGCTCTGGGAGTCCAATGCGATTCTCTTTTATCTCTCGGCCGGCACTTCGTTGTTACCGGAGGACAATCTCGAGCGTGCCCGGGTGCTTCAGTGGATGTTCTTCGAGCAGTACAGTCACGAGCCGAATATCGCCGTTTCCAGACACGTGCTCAAACATCTCGACCCCACCGAAGAGCGGCGTGCGCTGGTGGAAACGAAGCGCGAGCCGGGATACGGGGCGCTCGGGGTGATGGAGGGTCACCTCGCCGGACGCAGCTTCTTCGTTGCCGAGCGATTCACTATCGCCGATATCGCGCTCTATGCTTACACCCACGTCGCCGATGAAGGCGACTTCGATCTGGCGGACTTCCCCGCCATCCGCGCGTGGCTCGTGCGGGTCAGCAGCGAGCCCGGGCATATACCCATCAATTACGCCTGAGCAATGGCGCAACAGCGCAATTACCCGGCTTCGTAGCCAAGAAACTCCATCCGCCTGCCGCCGACTATACTCAATGTGATTATGACGTGCCCTGATTGCGCGTCGAACCGGAAACAGACATCAACGGTCGGGACGAGATAATGGAAGAGCAGATTACCAACAGCGCAAGCGGCGCCGCGGAGCCCCGGTACGTAGGCTTCTGGGCGCGTTTCCTCGCGATGTTCATCGACAATATCTGGGTGACCATCGTGCTGGTGCTCGTGCTCATGGCGATATTCGGTCAGGACTTCATGGCGATGGTCGCGATGCCCCCCGATGGCTCACCGGAAGCGATGGGCATGGCTGCGCAGGGGGCTGCCGGCAGCTTTCTCGCGCAATTGTTGTTGCCCGCGGCATTGATCGTGGGCTTCTGGGTCTGGAAGGCGGCCACACCCGGGAAGATGGTGATATCGGCGAAAATCGTCGACGCGAAGACGCTGGGCAAACCTTCCACGGGTCAGCTCATCGTTCGTTACATTGGCTACTTTATTTCCGCTTTCGTTTTCGGCCTCGGCTTTCTGTGGGTGGCTTTCGATAAGCGCAAGCAGGGCTGGCACGATAAGATTGCGGGCACCCTGGTCGTCAAGACATAGGCCCCGAGAAGATTCGCGCGCAAGCACGCTCCTGCGCGGCGTTCACCAGGTTGGCGGGGTCCTGGTGAATTCCATGGAGCTCATCGATATCGGCGCGAATCTCAGTCACGACAGCTTTCGCCACGATTTGCCGCAGGTGCTGGAGCGGGCCCGCGCGGCCGGGGTCGCGCAGATGATCGTCACCGGCGCCAGCGAGACCGAGAGTCGGGTGGCCCACGATGTCGCCTCGGTGCATCCTGGTGTGCTGTTCGCGACCGCCGGGGTGCATCCGCATCTCGCCAGGGAATGGAGTGACGACACCGCGGCGGTGATTCGGGAGCTGGCACAATCGCCCGTCGTCGTGGCCGTGGGGGAAGCCGGCCTCGACTTCAATCGGGATTTCTCGCCGCGCCCAGTCCAGGAGCGCGTATTCGCCGCCCAGCTCGAGCTCGCGGCGGAGTTCGGCATGCCCGTTTTCATGCACGAGCGCGATGCCCACGATCGCTTCGCGGCGATGCTCGGCGAATACCGGGCCCGGCTCGGGCCAGCGGTCATCCATTGCTTCACCGGAGAGGCATCGGAGCTGGAGCGCTATCTGGAGCTGGATTTGCACATCGGCATCACCGGCTGGATCTGCGACGAGCGGCGCGGGACGCATTTACGCGAGCTCGTATCGCGTATTCCACTGGAGCGCCTCATGCTGGAGACCGATTCGCCCTATCTCCTTCCACGGGACCTGGAACCACGCCCGAAAAGTCGGCGCAACGAACCCATGCACCTGGCACACATTCTGGAAACCGTGGCGGTTTGCCGCGGGATCGATCCCGCCGAGCTTGCCGATGCGACGACGCGGACCGCGCGCGCCTTCTTCGATCTCGACGCGCCCGGCGTCGGAAAATGCGCCGCTACAGGTTCCGGAGATGGCCAGTCTTGACGTAGAGCGTGCAGCCTTCGTCGCTGAAAGGCTGATGCCGGCTGCCGTCGGGAAAGCGTAGCCAGGTTCCCTGCTCGTAAGTGCCTTGCGCATCCGCGAGGCTCCCGGCGATGACGTACACTTCCTCGCCCCCGGGGTGATCGTGCTCCGGGACCTGGGTGCCGGGGGCGAGCCGTACCAGGCGCATACTTTCGCGCTGCCCGTCCTCGTCGTAGAGCGGCAGCACCTCCCGTCCAGGGGGCTTGCTCTGCTGCCAGGCGGCCGTGTTGCTGTCTACCTCGAGGTGAGTGCGGTCGCTTCCGGGATACTGGCGCAGCTTCACGAACAGGACGCAGCCTTGGTCGGATCGCGGCGCGTGGCGAAAACCCTCCGGGTTGAGCAGGTAGGTGCCGGCCGGGTAGGCACCGTGCTCGTCGGTGAAGATCCCTTCGAGCACCAGGATTTCCTCGCCCTCGGGGTGCTCGTGGGACGGAAACCGGCTACCGGAATCATAGCGCACGATGGAGGTGACTCTACCGCTCTCGGCAGCGCCGCGCAGCTCCAGCCGTTTGCGCCAGACACCGGCCCCGGGGCTGGATTGCCATTCCATCGCGGCCGTGCGAACCACCACGGCCTTGGAGAAATCCGCGTTCATTTCACCCATTAAAAATACGCTCCTACAAGTCGTTTTGCGTCTCATCCATCAATGGAGAGGATTCTTCGCTACGCGACGGCGTCAGCACACTGTCCATCACGCGCCCGATGAGCGCGTTGACCTTGGTTTCATCGGCCCAGCGGGCCACCATCACCAGGTCGTGCTCGGGCTCGATCCAGATGCTGCTCTGTCCGGCGCCGATGGCGAAAAAGCTGGATTCCGGGGCACGGTCGTAGTGGGCGCGGCCTGTGTTGAGCCACCACAAATAACCGTACTCGGGATTGATGGGGCAGGGCGTGGTCGACGCTTCTATCCAGGACTCGGGCAACAGTTGTTGCCCGTTCCACCGCCCGCCTCGGGCCATCAGCAATCCGACCCGCGCGTGATCGGTGCTGGCGATGAAGATGCCGCCACCCCAGTGGGCGCCGCCAGGCACCGACGGCAGGTTTTCGCCGTCGATTTCGAAGCGCGCGTTGCGGTAGGCGTGCCACTCCCAGGTGTCGCTGGCGCCGATTGGGTCCATGATGGCCTCGCGCAGCACCTCCGGCAGCGGGCGCCGGAACACCTGCATGAGAGAAAGGCTGAGGCGGTTGACGCGCACGTCGTTGTACTCCCAGAAGCTTCCGGGGGCCTGTAGATCGCGGTGTGTGCCCTTGCGTGAATTGTCCGATCCGACGCCGACCTGGCGATTCCGATCCACCAGATCGGGTTTGTCCCACAGGGTCCCCTGCCACTCGCTGGTCTGGTGCAGCAGGTGGCGCCAGGTGATGTCGCGGTTCTGGGGCGAGTCGAAGCCATCATCCAGGGCGTACTCGCGCACCGGATCGTCGACGTCACGAATCAACCCCCGCGCCACGGCCACGCCGGCGAGCATGGAGAGGTAGCTCTTGGCGATGCTGAAGGTCATGTCGACGCGCTGCGTGTCGCCCCACTCGGCGACGATTCTGCCGCCGCGCAGAATCAGTCCATTGGGCCCGCCGCGATCCTTCGTCGGCCCCAGCACTTCGTTCCAGGGCGGTGGCTCGCGAGTTGCGGAACCGGCGGCCAACCCGCCGGAGAGATCCCTGGGCCAGGGCGTCTCTGCCGCCTCGGCGAACGCCACTGCGTCGGCCAGTTTTTCGGCATCCATGTCGGCGTCGGCTGCATCGATGGTCTGCCACTCGTCTCGGGTCGGACAATAGCGCATGGGAACTCGCCAGGTGGGTGAGGTTCCGATTCTAGCCCTTCGCCCCGACAACATGCCAAACTGCCGCGCACGCTCACTGAGTTCTTGATTCGTCGGTCCCATGCCTACCCAGATATCGCGAACGACCATTGTCTTTTCTTCCCTGGGGCACCTGTACATTCATCTTTGCACGGCGTTCTTTTTCGTCATCGTGCTGTCCCTGGAGTCGGTCTGGCAGCGTCCCTACCACGAGCTCATCGAGCTGTGGACCCTGGGGTCGCTGATGGTGGGGGTGGTCGCTCTGCCGGCCGGGATGCTCAGCGACAAGGTGGGCGCGGCGCGCATGATGGTCGCCTTCTTTCTCGGTATGGGCGGGTGCGCCATCGCCGCGGGTCTCACGGACTCTTCGAACGCGCTCATGTGGTGTTTGACGGGCATCGGGGTGTTCGCCGCCATCTATCATCCCGTAGGCATTCCGTGGCTGGTGCGAAACGCCGGGACCCGGCGCGGCAAGGTTCTGGGCTTCAACGGCATTTTCGGATCCCTTGGCACCGCGCTCGCGGGGGTCGTCGCCGGGTCGCTCATCGATCTGTCGAGCTGGCGCGCGGCGTTCATCGTGCCCGGGGCCGTCAGCGTGCTCACCGGCGTCGCTCTGCTGGCCTTCATGCTGAGAGGAAAAATTAACGACGTGGCTGCGCCGGCGCGCAGTGAGGCAAGAGTCAGCCGCGGCGACATGTGGCGGGTTTTCGGTATCCTGGTGGCCACCATGTTTCTGCTCGCGCTCGTTTATCAAGGCATTCAGACGTCGCTGCCCAAGCTCGTGGAGCAGCGCCACCAGGGGCTGGCGGGGGAAGGCATTTTCGGTGTCGGCCTGCTGGTGGCGGCGGTATACACCGCTGCGGCTTTCATGCAGATTGTCGGCGGCCATCTGGCGGACCGGTTCCCATTGAAGCGGGTGTACGTCGGCGCCCTGTTGATTCAGGTACCGACCCTGTGGCTGGCGGCCAGTCTGGGCGGTCTGCCGTTGCTCATGGTGGCCACCATCATGGTGATGGCGGGCGTCGGCGCGCTGCCCGCCGAGAACATGCTGCTGGCCCGCTACACACCGGAATCCCGCCATGGGCTCGTGTTCGGTATCAAGTTCGTTCTGGCCTTCGGCGCGGCGCCGGTCGCGGTGCAACTGGTCGCGGCCATTACCGGCCGCACCGGCGATTTCTATTGGGTGTACGTGACGCTCGCGGCCTTCGCACTCGTTGCTGTATGCGCGGCCCTGCTGCTGCCCCGCGACCGCGGCATACCGGCTCCCCAGCCGGCGGGCGCGGACTGAATTCGTTTGCTGGGTCCCCTGGACCGTGGAGAGACAACATGACGCTTAGAGTCAGTGACATCATCGAGAACTTTCCGAAGCTTCTGCAACTCATTCGGGGAGACGTGCAGGCTGAAGTTTCTCGGCCGCGCCCACCGTCGGCTCCGGAGGCGGCCTGCATACTGTTTCTGAACGATCGCAGACTCATCGAGGACGCGGTGGACAGTGCGGCGTCGGTATTGGTCGTCAGCGACGCTGATGCCGACGACGCGGCGCTGGAGGGTGCATCGCAGACACTCCTGCGGAGTCCCAGTCCGGAGCTCGCTCTCGCGCTCGTGGCGCGAGCGTTCTTTCCAGTAACGGTCTACCGGCAGGGGTTCGATGGAAGCCGCATTCATCCCTCTGCTGTCATATCCGAGTCAGCCGAAATTTCCGAGGACACCATCATCGGACCGAATGCCGTCATCGGTTCGAAGGTGCGTATCGGTGGAGCATGCATCATCGGCGCCAACAGCACCGTGGAGGCGGATGTGATCATCGGTGAGGGCAGCCACATTCATGCAAACGTGTTCATCGCCCACGGCACGGTCATCGGCAAGAATTGCGAGATTCATCCAATGACTTCGCTTGGCACGGAAGGTTTTGGCTACGCTCACGATGAGCAGTTCAATCACTACCGGCACGTGCACTACGGCCGTCTGGTGATCGAAGATGATGTTCACGTCGGCGCCGGTGTGAAAATCGATCGCGGGCACTTCACGGATTCGGTTATCGGGCGCGGCACCAAGATCGACAACCATTGCCACCTCGCTCACAACATCCAGGTCGGAAAGAACTGCCTCATGGTGGCCGACTTCATCGCTGCTGGAACGGTAGTCATCGGGGACAACAATGTGTTCGGCGGGCGCACTGGCATCAGCGATCATATTACCGTGGGCGACAATATGCAGTTCGCCGCACTGACATCGATTTTCAAGGACATCGATGAACCGGGGAGGGCGTTCGGCGGCCATCCGATACAGCCCGTGAGCGATTACTTGAAGTCGTATGCGAGCATCCCTCACTTGCCAGGCATTCGCAGAAACGTCGCTCGCATCATGCGCAAGCTGGGAATGACTTGAATTGACAGCGAGGCGAGTGCAGCTCTACTCTGAGACCCATGTTAACCCGCAGGCAAATCGACGAATTCTGGCGCGATGGCTACCTGCTGGCGGAGAATGCCGTATCCGGGGAGCAACTGCGCAGCCTCCAGGAAAGCATCCGCGAATGGGTGCAGGAGAGCGGCGCGCACGACGCGCCCTTCGGCGAGCCCACCGTGGACGGACGCCCGCGTTTCGACATGGGAGAGGAGCACTGCGCCGAACGGCCGGCGCTTCGCCGGGTCAACAATCCGAGCGAGATCGACGCGCATTACAATGACGTGATGCGCAACTCGGCCATGTTGGACATGGTCGCCGATCTCATCGGTCCCGATGTCAAGTACCATCACTGCAAGATCAATCTGAAGCTTCCCGGCTCCCACACCGTGGTCGGCTATCACCAGGATTTCCCTTACACACCGCACACGAACGACGATATCGTCACCGCGTTGCTGATGCTGGATGATGTGACCGAGGAGAATGGGTGCCCGATGGTCGTTCCCGGCTCGCATCGCGGTCCATTGTATTCGCTGTTCAAAGGCGCCACTTTCACGGGCTTCGTAGAACCGGAACAGGAACGCGCGCTCAAGGAGCGGGAGGTGGCGGTGACGGGAAAGGCCGGAGACGCCTGTCTCATGCACACGCGGCTGGTGCACGGCTCGGCAGCCAATCGCAGCGATTGCGCCAGAGGCCTGTTCATCTGCGTCTACACCGCGGCCGATGCTTTCCCGTTGGCCCGCAATCCCATGCCCAGCAAGCTCGAGGGCAGCATCGTTCGCGGCGAACGCACCCGCGTCGCGCGCCTCATGCAGGCCGACATCGAACTACCGGAACAGCCGAAAAAGGCGTCATTTTTCGCCGTGCAGGGCCAGGCGTCGGCGAGTAGCGATGAGCAGCCGTAGGTTGGGCGCAACCGGCGCGTTTCAGCCAGACGAGCGTTAAGTAAGCGTCTGAAGTAAGCGCAGCATCAGCTTGGCGCGCGGTTCGAGCGACGAGTAGTAGATATGCTCGTAGTCTGAATGGGCGCCGTGGCCATCGGCGCCCAAGCCGTCCAAGGTCGGCACGCCGAGGGCGGCGGTGAAGTTTCCATCGCTGCCTCCGCCGGTCTTCAGCACGTCCTCGAGCTCGAAGCCGACTTCCGCGGCCAGCGATTTCGCGTGCTCGAAAAGCGCCGCGATCTTTTCGTCCTTGTTGAACGCCGGGCGATTCATACCACCGGTGACTTCCAGTGTGGTGTCCGAGTCGAACACCGTGAGGCCGAGAATCCGCTCGCACATCGTCTCGGCGCTGGCCTCGTCGGGAACGCGCATGTCCACGTGGACAGTGCACTGTGCCGGAACGACATTGATGCCGGTGCCGCCCTCGATCATGCCGACATTGAAGGTGATGCCACTTTCGTAGTCCGTCATCTCCTCGAGTCTCAGGATCTGTTTCGCCATTTCCTTGATGGCGCTGCGCCCGTCTTCGTGGCGGGAACCGGCATGGGCAGGACGACCCTTTACGGTTAGATGGAAGTCTGCGACACCTTTTCTCGACGTGACGATCTTGCCGCCCTCGCGGGCAGGCTCCGTGACCAGCACAAACTTGTTGTTGAGCGCTTCGCGCTCGATGATCTCCCGCGATGTGGGGCTGCCCACTTCCTCTTCCGGGACGTACAGAAAAGTGATTGGCAGGGGCGTCTCTACACCCATGCGTACCAGATGGCGGTAGGCGTAGTAGGCGAGGTAGGCGCCGGCCTTCATGTCGTAGATGCCGGGGCCGTAGACCCGATCCTCCTCCCGGCGTACGGGAAGGATGTCATCGATGCTGCCGATGGGGTGCACCGTATCGATGTGACTGAGGACCAGAATGCCTGGCCCGTCACCGCCCCAGGGGGTGCGTGCCTTCAGCAGATCGCCGAAGCCGTCCACACCGGGAATGCGCTCGACGTGCGCACCGATGCCGCCCATGTCGTGCTGAACACGATCCGCCATACGATTTACCGCCGCGGCATCATGGGTTGGTGACTCGATGCCTACCCACTCGAGAACGCCAGCGAGGATCTCTTCGGCGTCGATGCGTGGCGCATTGGATTGATCGCGAATGCTCTTGTCGTTCATGCTTACGAGTCCCGGTCAGTTCTTGTTCTTGATAAAGGGATAGATGTGTGTGATGTCGGCGTTCACACTCGCTTCTAGAAAGCGTCGCCAGATCCCGGCGACGGCGCCACTTACCGGATCCGCGCCGCCGGATTCGGCGAGCCCTTCGCGATAGAGACCCAGATCCTTGTTCATCTGTACGCAGCTGAATCCCGCATCATATGTCTCGGTGAGAATGCGATTGACGAACTTGTCCGCGGTGGCCGTGTTGCGGCCGGTGGACACGTTGAGCACGTCGAGCATGGTCGCCAGGCCCAGGCCCTGGCTTTCGCCGAAGGCGACAGCCTCGCTGGTTGCGGCCATGGCGGTGCCGGAGAGGAAGTTGTTCAGAAGCTTCATGGCCTGACCCTGACCGGGCACAACACCCACGTGAAATACATTTCCGGCGAAGGCCTCCAGCATCGGCCGCAGCTCGTCCAAGGTTGCGGCGGAACTCGATACCATGATTGACACCGTGCCGGCCCGGGCACCGGCCACGCCGCCGGATACCGGCGCATCCACGTACTCGATGCCCGCCGCCGCCAGCTTGTCGTGGATGCGGCGGGCCTGGGCGATGCCGATGGTGGAAGTATCGACCACGCGCTTGGTGACGGCCGAGGGCGCGGTGACTATTGTCTCGGCGACTGCATCCACGACAGCGCTGTCCGGCAGGCTCAGCAATATGGTGGTGGCCTGGCTCGCGACCTCCGCGACTGATTCCGCGACGGCTGTGTCCGCGGGCGCCCGCGCCCGGGTGCCTGCGGCGTCGTGGACGGTAAGAGACCAGCCCGCACCGGCGAGGTTGGCCGCCATGGGCGCACCCATGTTTCCCAGGCCGATGAATCCGATGGGACTGTTGTTCATGTGCTCGTGGGCTGGCCCTGGGTGCCGTTCAATTCCTCATCCTCCCCTCTGCCTCGGTTGCGTGCATAATGATGCGATTCAGGGCGGACGACAAATCATGAGCGACCGACTGCATATGCGCGCTGCGACCAGTGACGATCTGCCGGCCATGGTGGCTCTGTTGGCCGCCGAGGGCCTCCCCGAGGGCGGCGTCGCTGAGGGTATCACGCATTTCCATGTGCTCGACGACGGCCACGGTATCGTCGCCACTGCCGGCATCGAGCCCCACGGTTCGTCGGCCTTGCTGCGTTCGGTGGTAGTGGCGCCCGCGCACCGTGGCCAGGGGCTCGCGCGCCGGCTTACCGAGCGCATGGTGCAACATGCCCGCGGGCTCGGACACGACTCGCTGTACCTGCTCACAATGGATGCGGACCAGTGCTTTTCCGCGCTCGGATTCACACGCGTATCCCGGGACCAGGCGCCGGATGAGATCCGGCGCTGTCAGCAGTACCGTGAGCAGTGTCCCGACTCCGCCGTGCTCATGCACAAGGCGGTTTGACCGTGCCGAGCGCCCCGATGATCAGATCCATCGTCGTTCTCAACCCCAACTCCAGTCAGTCGATCACCGACGCCCTGGACGAGGGTCTGGAACCGTTGCGTTTCTCCGGCGGGCCGCCCATCCGGTGCGCGACCCTGGCGCAGGGTCCGCCGGCTATCGAAAGCGACGAGCAAGTGGCGGCCGTCGTCGATCCCGTGTGTGACTATCTGCGCGACCACGACGATGACTCCGGCGCCTTCGTCATCGCGTGTTTCAGCGATCCGGGCTTGCACCAGGCTCGGCGCTCGAGCGCGCGGCCGGTGTTCGGCATGGCGGAGTGCGGGCTCCTGACAGCGCTTGCCCATGGCCGGCGCTTCGGTGTCATCTCCATACTCGCATCGTCACTTCCCCGGCATCTGAGCACCATTTGCGACATGGGGATCGACAGCAGGCTGGCGGCGGATTTGCCCGTGGGCCTGGGCGTCCTGGAGCTCGAGGACCGTGCCGTCGCACTGGAACGCATGGTCACGGTGGGATCTCGACTGCGCGATGAGCACGACGCGGATGTGATCGTCTTAGGCTGTGCCGGCATGGCGGCCCTGCGCGCACCGCTGGAGGAGAAGCTCGGCATCCCCGTCATCGAGCCCGTCCAGGCGGCGGTCAGCATGGCCATGCGCGCCGTAGTGCTCGGCTGAGGTTTTCATCCGTTGTAGCATATAGGAAACGTAGGTTGGGCTGAGCTTATTTTTGAGGGGACAGTTTAAGCTTATTCTTGAGGGGACAGTTTAAGAGATCAGAGTCCGTTTCGGCTCCGACGCCTTAAACTGTCCCCTCAAGAATAAGCTTAAACTGTCCCCTCAAAAATAAGCTCAGCCCAACCTACGATATTTTCCGGCTTGAAGCAGAGGGAGCAAGAGGAGCAATCTGTGAACGAAACGTTCAAGAGCATGAGCAACGTCGATGGGCGCGTCACACCTACGGGAGAGGCGTGCGTGCCGGTGCTCGACCGTGGCTTTCTCTATGGCGATTCCATCTACGAGGTCTTCCGCACCTACTCGGGCGTTCCGCTTTTTTACCAGGAGCATTGGGAAAGGTTGGAGAATTCGGCGCGTTTGATCCAAATGCACATCACCCAGGGCCGAGCTGAGATAACGGAGCAGATCCGCCGCACCGTTCAGGCCACGTCGGCGGGAAAGCTCGAAAGGGAGGTCTACGTGCGTTACGTGATCACCCGTGGCGAGGGACCCGTGGATCTCTATCCGAACCCCGATCTGCAAACGCGCCTCGTCATCATCGTGAACGCGGTTCCAGAATGGCCGCCGGAGTTTTACAGCATCGGCATGAAGGCAGCGGTTCCAGCCGTGCGGCGCAATCCCACCGACGCCCTGGATCCCAACATCAAGGGCGGTAACTACCTCAACAATGTCATCGCTATCACCCAGGCGAGGGAGCTGGGCGCCGACGAGAGCATTATTCTCAATCGCGACGGCTATGTCACGGAAGCGTCCAACAGCAATGTCGTTTTTGTCCTGGACGGCGAGCTGGTCACGCCCGGCGTTGCCGCCGGCAATCTACGCGGTATCACCAAGAAGGCCGCCCGGGAGGCATGTGTGGCGCACGGATTGACGCTCAAGGAGCGCGACGTGCGCGAGAAGGATCTCGACAGGGCGACGGAATGCTTCGTCACCAGCGCCACCCGGGAGGTCATGCCAATCGTCAGCCTGCGCCTGGACGACGGACGCATGGTCGAGTTTCCTGCCGGCGGCGGCGAGATAACCCGCAAGGTAGCCCGGTACTACAAGCAATACATCGATGAGCACGTCGGGCGGAACCCGTCACTCAGTCTGTGGTGACGGGCGGAGGCGTGTGTCGGGATCGGCGCTGGCCGAGGGTGAGATCCATCAATTCTAGCTGTAAGACATTACTTTAGCCGCGTGGCCGCGGCCCGTGCAATTCGATCCGGAGGGAGCCCATGTCCGAACCTTACGCTGACTTTCAATCCCTGAAGTTCGACCGTCCCGCTGAGCGCGTGTTGCGCATCCGACTGGATAACCCCGGCAAGCTCAACGCCGTGGACGCGCGCATGCACAAAGAGCTCGCCGATGTATGGCGCGTCGTCGACACAGACGGGGAGGCATCCGCCGTGATTCTCACTGGCACCGGCGATGCCTTTTCCGCCGGCGGTGACTTCGAGGTGCTGGAGAGTCTGTGCAAGAGCCAGGACACGCGCCTTACCGTGTGGAAGGAAGCGCGCGACATCGTCTACAACGTCATCAATTGCTCCAAGCCCGTGATCTCCGCCATTCGCGGGCCCGCCGTGGGGGCGGGCCTTGCGGCAGCTCTGGTTGCTGATATCAGCGTTGCGTCGAAGACGGCGCGCTTTATCGACGGCCACACCCGCCTCGGTGTCGCGGCGGGAGACCATTCCGTCATCGTCTGGCCCCTGCTGGTGAGCATGGCGAAAGCCAAGTACTACCTGCTTACCTGTGAACCGCTGGGCGGCGAGGAGGCCGAGCGCATCGGACTGGTGTCGCTGTGTGTCGAGGACGATGCATTGGATGATCGCGCCCTCGAAATCGCCACCAAGCTCGCACGGGGTGCGCCAAGCGCCATTCGATTCACCAAGTACGCGCTCAACAACTGGCTGCGTCTGGCCGGGCCGTCTTTCGATGCGTCTTTGGCGCTCGAGTTCCTCGGCTGGACCGGCGAAGAGGTGCGTGAAGGTATCGCCAGTCTGCGCGAGAAACGCAAACCCGATTTTCCCAAGGATTCCCCGGTATGATTACTTGCTGCCCATGCGTGGATTAGCCGACAAAGTCGCGCTGGTAACTGGCGCCGGCGGCGGGATCGGTGCCGCCATCTGTGCGCGACTGGCGGAGGAGGGCTGTCATGTGGCGCTGTTTGATCGCGATCCCGATGCGGTCCGCGCCGCCGGAAAGAAAGTGCAAGCTCTGGGGCGGCAGGCATCGACGCACGTAGTCGACATCACCGACTATCAGGCTGTGACCGACGCGGTGGCGACCATTGAATCCGAACAGGGCGGCGTCGACGTGCTGGTTAACAATGCCGGCTTCGATCGTTTCGCCAATTTCCTCGATACCACACCACAGCAGTGGGAATCGATCATCGCCGTAAACCTGCGCGGCACGTTGAATATGCACCATGTCGTGCTGCCAGGCATGCGCGACCGGGGCTGGGGCAGGGTGGTAAACATCGCATCCGACGCCGGAAGGGTGGGTTCTTCAATGGAGGCCGTCTACTCCGCCTGCAAGGGTGGCATCATCGCGTTCACCAAGAGCGTCGCCAGGGAGCTTGCGCGCACGGGCGTTCGTTTGAACGCGGTTTGTCCCGGCCCCACCGATACACCGCTTCTGGCACAGTTCCTGGAGGGCGGCGAGGACGGGGCCAAGATTCTCGCGGCGCTCGAGCGCGCCGTCCCCATGAAGCGCATCGGCCGGCCCGAGGACCTTCCCGGCATCGTCGCGTTTCTGGCCAGCGACGATGCCGAGTACATCACCGGCCAGGTGATCAGTGTCTCGGGCGGGCTGACGATGCACGGTTAGGTGTGATAGTCGGCACCTTGGCGAATGGCTGGTTTATTAATGTATCGGGTATAGCCCTGAGGGTAGTGTCGTACACTACATGCTGTTGAGAATTGTCCTCATCGCCTCGGCCAGAATCTTGACCGACTCCTGATGGTTTCCAGCATTGTGCAGAGCCTCACCCTCGTCACGAAGCTTCATCACATCGGCCTTCTGCGGGGCGGTCAGGTTCGACTTGGGTAGAGCGTTGTCGATAGCCTCGACATCAGCCGGGCAATGGAAGGCCAAAGCCGGCGCGGAAAACGCCACCAGTAAGGCGGCGGCAAGCAGCGAACGTGCAATCATCATTATCCCTCCTGCGTGGATGACGCGACCTGATACCACCAGGTTGCTGCCCTCCGCGAATGGTACGCGCCTTTTTCTCAACGCGCCTCCGCGGAAACATTTCCTCGAAACTACTTTAAGTTCACCTTTGCCAGTGCGGAGTTTTCACACAGTCTGGCTCGATCTGCGTTACTCGCTGATAAAGCCGGGCTTTCTCCAGTCTTAAGTTGTCCTGACAGTGCCTGTCGGGCCATGTATGCGCCCCGGTAGCCCGCGCTCCGCTGCAGCATGCGGGCTAAGCTGTTCGCGGCGCCTGCTGCGATGCACCAGCGCCAGGCGCTGGCCAATCGGGACCGAGGTCCAGCGTTACGCGATACCAATCCAGTCGCCGTGTCAGATACATGATCGTGGCGAGGATGATGAACAGCGCCGTGGCACCGATGAGCATGGCGTATTGTTCGGCGCGCAGGGTCACGTACAGGAAAGTGTAGAGACCCGCGAGCAACGCGAGCATGGTCAGGACGCGCGACAGGCTCTTGAGGATGCTCACGCTGTAACCCACCACGAGCGCCATCGATGCCGCCGCGCTGACCGCATAGGCAACCACGAAGCTCGTGTGCTCGGAAAGCGACAGCAGAAGCAGATAGAAGAGGCAGTTCGCGAACCCTACGAGCAGATACTGAAAGGGGTGCAGGCGCAAGTTTCCGAACACCTCGAACATGAAGTAGGCAAGAAAGCTGAGACCGATAAAGAGGATCGCGTACTTGGCGGCGCGCGTTGATTTCTGGTAGGTGCTGACAGGCACGAAGAGATTGACGCCGAAGGCGGAATTGGCGATGAGGTTCGCCGGGATTTCTGCGTTTCGCCACTCACCCGGATAACTGCGTCCCAGATGCAGCACCTTCCATTCGGCACTGAAGCCTTTTTCGTCGATGTCGCGCCGCTCGGGCAGATAGGCGCCGACAAAGCTCGGCGATGGCCACGCGGAGGTCAGCAGCACCTCGGTACGGTCGCCGACGGGTAGAAAGCCGAGTTTCTCGGTGCCGCTGAGCTTCAAGCCGAAGCCGAATTGAAATCCCGACGGCTCCCCGCTCTTTCCCAAACCGGGCAGGGGTACGATCACTTGCGGGTCGAAGCCGTGTACTTTCACGCCACCCGGCTCGAAGATGCCGTCGCCCGCGTCGGAGCGAAGGCGCATGGGCTCCTTGATGCCGCGGGCGTCGGCGATGGCCACCGACAGGTAGGCCTTGTCCCAGTCCACGTTGCGGGGCTCGATGCCCAGCCTCGCCATGTCGGGAGGCGCGAACCGTCCGCTGAGCTTCAGATCCGCGGTATAGACCGGCACCTGGTAGATGCCCCGGTAGCGCATCTGGGTATCCAGCTGGCCGCGTACGTTCATTCGCTCGGGCAGAAAGTGCGCCAGGGATCTCTGAACCCGCTTGATGCCCTTGTCGTCGGTGACCATCACCCGGTACGGCAACGTCAGCACCGGTCCGCCGATGGTCTGCTCACGCCCCCAGGCGTTCATGATGTCCTGCTTGGCGGACAGGTAGAGATGGTTCCGCTCGTAGATGACGCTCCTGACCATGCCCATGGGTATGAGCAGGATCAGAACCAGGAAGCCGATGAAAAGCAGCTTGACGGTCACCGACGCGCGCAGGTGCTGGAGCAACTCGGACATGATCTCACCCTCGAAAAATTCGACTGGTGAGAGTAAAGACCGCGCGGATGGCGACAGGGGGGCGAGAATATTGCGAAAGGAGGCAGCGTCGCGTGGATTCATCCGGTTTCGGTGCGGGACTCATCTCGCTTCGGCTCCAGTTCGGCGATTACCTGAGCCCCGAGCAGAAGGATGATGGCAGCCGTCTCGAGGGTCAGCAACACGATGACGACAGCGGCGAGGGACCCGTAGACAACGTTAACCAGCGATACGTTGCTGAACCACCAAACGAGGAAATTGCGCACTATTTCCCATAGGATCGCGGCCACCAGCCCGCCGATCACTGCATGTCGCAGTCGCACGTCGACGACCGGCATGAATCGATAAATACCGGTGAATAGCGCAGCCAGGCCGAGAAAGCTGAACACAGAAATCATGGCCGCCGACAGCTCCGCGGCCGTAAAGTAATCCCCCAGCAACGCCAATTGTGAATCGGACAACCCCTCCAGCAACGATACGAGAACGGCCTGCAGAAGCAACCCGAGTCCCAGAACGAAAATGAACGCATAGGGAATGACCGCGGATATCCACAGACGGCGCGCGGCCCCTGGGCGGGGAAAGATAACGGCAAATGCATCCTCCAGAGACCGAAAGGCCCAGGAGCTGAAAAACAACAGCACGATGAATCCGACCCAGCCGATGAGCTCGCGATTTCCGAGGAAGCTCTGCACCTGCCTGGACAGCTCGTCCGTGTGACCGGGCATCAGCGCGCCCAGCTCGGTGAGCAGCAAATCGGTGAGGCGTTGCTCGTCGTAGACGTGGGAAAGAATTACCAGCAGGAGAGCAAACAAGGGTATGAGGGACAGCAAGGTGTTGTATGACACGGCGCTCGCCAGCAGCAGGCCCTTGTTGGCCAGGAAGCGGCGCAGGACGCGGCGGGCAAATCGCCACGCGGGGCGTATCGGGTCCAGCGGTGTGGAAGAGTCAGTCACTTGATTCTCTATCCTCGCGATGGGGGGCGTGTGTCTGATTCAACGGAAGAGCATGATATGATGTTTCGGTTGCCTTGCATTGGTATAGAGGCTGTCAGTGAACTCCATGGACCCACTCGCCACAATTGAAAACGCCAGTTGGCTCGAGGACGCCGATGGGCGCGAGGAGGCTGTCTCGGCACTGGAGTCGGGGCGTGTTCTCTACATTCCGGATCTGGGTTTTCCCGTCGAAGAGCAGGAGACACGGTTTTTCGACGACGACGCGCTGCGTTTGAGCTCGAAGAACGTCAGCTACGATCCGTCCACTAACGAGGTTCGGGGACTCGGAAGCACCGGGGGGACGACCGACGAGGACAGGGCTGTACTCGGGCGCATGATGGCGCGATACGCGCAATTCTGCCGGGATCTCTGTGCATCATTGCTGGGCGACTACGCGAAGCGGCTGAAAATCGCCCGCACGAGCTTCCGCCCGGTGGAAGTCGAAGGGCGCAAGCCGCGCACCGTCGGCAGCGACGACACGCTTTTGCACGTGGATTCCTTCTCGTCACGGCCAGTGGCAGGGCGCCGCATACTGCGTATGTTTACCAATGTCAGCCCCGTGGGCAAGCCGCGTGTGTGGAATGTGGGTGAGCCGTTCGAGGACCTCGCCAGGCGTTTCGTGCCTCTAATGAGAAGTCCCTTGCCCGGCGAGCAGGCGGTACTGCGACTGCTGTATGTGACGAAGAGCTACCGGACGCTGTATGACCACTACATGCTGCGCCTGCACGACGACATGAAGGGAGATTCCGAGTATCAACGCACGGTCCGCCAGAAACGTGTCGAGTTGGCGGCAGGCGCCACGTGGATGTGTTTCACCGATCAGGTTTCCCATGCGGCGCTGTCCGGCCAGTACCTGTTCGAGCAGACCTTCTACTGCGATGTCGCGGATATGGCGAGGCCGGAGCATTCACCGCTCAAGGTGCTGGAGTCGCTGATCCAACGACCTCTCGTCTGAAGCGGCGACGCCAGGCGTCACTCCTCGGATTCGGCCACCGGCTGAAGTCTATCCAGAAACTCTGCGAGCGACGGAGATACTTCCCGGATCGGCGGGCCTCCCGGTTCTTCGAGCACGACGCGCCCGGTCTCGTTGTCCACGCTCAGCATGAGCTCACCTTCGTCGGTGCAGGCGATGAAAATCGTCAGCGGCGCCTTGATGCGCTGTTTCGCCATTGCGTGACCGAGGATGTTCTCCACCAGCCGGTCGAAATCATCGTCGTTCCAGAGCTGAATGAGCGACATGCCGCCTTCGGCCGCTTCGAGCTCCATGGCGCTGCCCCAGTAGCTGCCGTAAAAGCTCTTGATGTCCGGGTGGATCTCGACGTCGAGCGCGCTTTCCAGTCCACTGAAATCGGCGGCGGCATCCCGTTCCCGCGGTCTCCAGCGGATCATGCCGTCCGCATCCGGCTCGCCGACCTGGCATTCTGACGGCCACGCCGGATCGTGCTCCTGGATCGGCAGGGAACCAGATGAACGCTGGCAACTATCCAGATATCGGCGGATTAGCCGATCAAGCGCCGCTTTCGTCTCGATGGACATGCCAGGTGCAGGCGGGCGCCAGTTCAGAGAGGCCATGCCCATAGAATCGCAGGGATCCCGACCGCGATGATGAGTATTTCCAGCGGCAGACCCATTCGCCAATAGTCGCCGAAGCGGTAGCCGCCGGGCCCCATGATAAGGGTATTGTTCTTGTGCCCGATAGGCGTCAGAAAGGCCGCCGAGGCGGCCACCGCCACCGCCATCAGGAAAGGATCCGGGTTAACGTTCAATCGAGTCGCGATTTCGATGGCGATCGGGGCGGCAATCACGGCGGTCGCCGTATTGTTCATGACGTCGGACAGGGTCATGGTGATGACCATGAGGAGCACCAGGACTACCGTCGCCGAGTATCCCTGTGACAGCCCGACGATGCCGCCGGCAATGAGCGAGGTACCGCCGCTCGCTTCCAGCGCGCCGCCGATGGGGATCATGGAACCGAGCAGCACGATCACAGGCCACTCCACCGATTCGTAGAGCTGGCGCAGCGGCACGATGCCCGACAGAACCATGAACACGGCGACCAGCGCGAGCGCCACCGGTAGTTTCAGCACACCCACGCTCGCCAGGGCGATGGCCAATGCGAACGTGCCGACCGCAAGCCACGCCTTGTCCCGTTGAATGAGCTGCAGACCGCGCTCCGCCAGCGGGAGACAGCCCAGCCAGCTCACGATCTCCGGCAGGCGTTCACTGGG
>Ga0255058_10000189_pt1 | contig 36304 bp, 41 predicted proteins | sample Cases_109_9_MG_FD_188637 | JGI IMG/M metagenome (GOLD analysis project Ga0255058, IMG submission 188637) | Seawater microbial communities from Amundsen Gulf, Northwest Territories, Canada - Cases_109_9 | ecosystem: Environmental > Aquatic > Marine > Gulf | place: Canada: Northwest Territories...
GCTCCTGGCTGAACTGGCTCTTCCGCATCCGTCCCTCCTCGCCCCACCTCGGGGCCCTGTGGAAGGACCAAATCTACCCCGCCATAGTGAGAGACGCCCTGGATCAGGTTTCGGGGAGCACAGCACTACCACAATACTAACTCTGCGATCGGTCCCGTTTTAGGGGGTCAGGTCAGTCGAGAATGTCCACGTTCTCGATGTGCAGCACACCATCCTCAATTCTGTTGAGTCGCACAACCGAAAGGCCGATGGGATTCGGCCTCCTGGGGGCTCGGGTGGCAAAGACTCCACGTGGCTGCGAATCCACGAACGGCACAACGTGCGATCTGAACCCCCGGCCGTGGTGAAAGTGATACAGCAGGAAGATGAGGGAGAAACCATCGAGATCATTCAAACCGGCGCGGTACTCCTCGAACACATCCACGGTGCCCTGTACACCGTCCCCACTCGCCGGCTGAATCGGCATGCTCTCCAGCACTGTGAACGGCGTGTGGATCACGCCGATTGGTTGGAATTCAATCTTCATTGCCCGCCGGGTCGGACAGGCTCGTCCGCGCGCTCCGGTATGGCCGAAAGTCACGCCCCCAGTCCACGCCGACCACGTCCATCCACACCTCCGGACCGTCCACGTGAACCACGACGTAGTGGTACGGGTTATCCCCTCGCTTCGGACCCGGACGCACCAGATGGGTGACCCGAACCGAGTCGGCCGCGGCCTTATCGACGTATGCTCTGAGGTCTGGCTCCCCCCGATACCGGTAGAGCGGTGCTCCACCCCCTCCGCTCACGATCTGATCGATCCGCCTCCACTGGCCTGTCCCGTCCTTGTACCGTTCGATCCAGTGCTCGAAGACATGGTCGTGCCCGGTGAACACCAGATCCACGCCGTGTTGGCGGAACAGGGGCATCCAGTGGGTCCGGATTACGGCAGTGGGGCGTTCCACGCGAGAGCCCCCATGGGGCCCCGATGAGTAGACTGGATGATGGAAGAAAGCCACCACGTGGACGTATCGCTCGCGGTCCAGGCCCTCGAGCTGGTCAGCAGCCCAGGCCAACTGCGTAGAGTCCTCGGCGATATTCGAGTCCAGGGCCAGCACGAAGGTGTTGGCATATCCGAAGGCATACGTCGGATAACCATCCAGCCTGCGCGTGGCGCCATCCGGGGGGATGAGCCTCGACACTGCGGACATGTAGTTCCGGAGCCCCTCGTGGCGTCCCGGCGCTTCGAGATCTGCCGCGGAGGTAATGTCGTGGTTCCCCGGAGCCAGAAAGTAGGAAACTCCCGCCTCCCGGGTGAGCCTGTTGATGAGCCCCACGAAGCTGACGTTCCACTGTGCCGGGTCGCGTCCGTTGACCACCGCATCACCGCTCTGGAGCACGAAACGCACCGGGTCGGGCCCGGTCTCCATGGAGGCGATTGTGCGCAGCATGGATTCGACGATGAGGGAGTGCTCGTATTGGGGATCCTCCCCGTCCCGGCGTCCACGGGTGTCGCCATAGACGATGTACGAGAAGCGGGAGACGTCGGCGCTCTCTTCTTCAGGAGGAAGGGGGAAGCGGGGGGCCTCGATGGCCGCCACCTCCTGCGCAGACGATCCCGGGTCGGAGGGCGGGACAACCTGTGCGCCGGATCCGCCAGGCATGGCCAGATAAGCCGCGATCACCAGGGCGCTGGGCCAGACGCGCCCGAGCGGCTGTGGCAGGAACACCCAGCCTGGTACGTGGATCTTCATCGTACATCGTCCGGGCGGGTCCGCCCTCGATTTGTACTGCTCATGGAACCTCCAGGCGCGAGTCAGAGGGCAAGTCTCTTCCCTCATGGCTCAAGAATTGGGACGGCAACGAGATATGCTCTGTCCTCGCCCACGATGTGTGTGATGTGCCCCTGTCCGCTCGTGTCCTCAACGAGAATCACCGCTCCCGGGCCAAAGCGACGGACCTCGCCCTCGGACACCTCGACCTCCATCGTGCCCGACAGGCAGAAGATCAACTGACGACGCGGCGCCGGGTGCCAATCGCCAAACCACCCCGCCGGACTTGATATGAAGACGAGGCCGTCAGCTTCTGTCACCTCCGATACCGAGATCGGCGGCGCTGGCGGAGCGAAATCGACCAGTCCGAACTCGATCTGGTGATCGGCGAAGTGAGAGAGCCCGAGGGAGTCCGCGAAGACGACCGTGTAGGTCAGCGACCCCGCAACCGCAATCGGGGCGGACGGTTCCTGGGCCTTCAGAGAGTGTGCTACGACACAGACGAGGGCAAGGGAAATGATCGTGGGCCACCGTGGAAAAGTCATACTCTCAGCACTCTCCCTTGCCGCCTGAGGCGAGGTCACTGAATTCCACCCCAGTCCAGCCACTGACGAGATCTCAGCCGGCTATCTATTCCGTGACGTGGGCCGGAGGAAAATGGCCAAGCTGAGTCATGAAAGACACGTTGTCCCAGCTTATCCAGGTCTCAGCGATCTTTTCGTTCTCGAGTCGCTGGATGATGCTGCTGACCAGCTTCACCCGGTTGCCCGTTGGAGGAAATGGCCTCATCTGGCCTGTCTGCGTACCTGTGCTCGTGGTTACGTAAGCAACTTTGTCTTCAGTCGCAAACATGAAGTCGATGTTGTCGTTCCAGTCAGGGAAGGCCACAAGATGTTCACGAACGAATGCTTTGAGAGGTTCGGTTCCACGAAGTTCCTGGGCTTCTGGAGGCATTGCCTGGCAGTGCCGAGCGTAATCTGCTGCCAGGGCCTCATCAAATACCGCCTGATTCCCTCGGTTTACCTGCTCATGGACGTTGCGCACGATCGCCATGTTTCTCTCTTGGACCTCACCCGTGAAATCCTCCTTGTGCGCGTCGAGAACGCCACAGTATCTCGCGCAACCGTGGGCCGGTCGCGACTTGCAGCGGGACACTTGCCGCCATGCAATCCTGCTGCCCGATTAATCTGTTAACCGAGCGGGGTACGCGCGAGCCTCGCGAGACGACCGCGTCAGCAGAAATCGCTTGTGAGGCGACACACTTGCCGGGCCGATGTGCGCCTAGGAGCGTCTTCGGCTGCCAGGGCGGAATCCCGCGTTGCGCCGATTGCTCCGCGGCTTCCCGTTGCTTCGCGATCCGCCGTTACTCCGCGGTTGTCCGGTGCTCCGCGTTCCGCCGCTGTTCCGAGGCTGTCCGTTGCTTCGCGATAGCCCGTCACTCCGGGGCTGTCCGTTGCTCCGCGGCTGTCCGTTGCTCCGCGATTGCCCGTAAGAGCGGCGGTGCTCGGATCTTCCCTCAGCATCCGGCTCGAAGCCTTCGACCCGTCGACGAGGGATCCGTGCACCAATCATACGTTCGGTGGATTGCACCCAGGCGCGATCACTGCTGGTGACGAACGTGCAGGCCACGCCCGCGAGTTCCGCGCGGCCGGTGCGCCCGATGCGATGCGTGTACGCCTCCGGCGTGTTCGGCACATCGAAGTTGATCACGTGGGAGACGCCGCTCACGTCGATGCCGCGCGCCGCGATGTCTGTTGCCACCAGGATGTCGTAGGAGCGCGAGCGAAATCCGCGCATGGCCCGATCCCGCTGGCCCTGGGACATGTTGCCCTGGAGACCCACCGCGCGATGCCCCGCCTTGCTGAGCTGCTCGGCCAATCTACTGGCCCGCCGCTTCGTGCGGGTGAAGACAATGGCCGAGTCGCAATCGTCGCCGGCAAGCAGGTGCTCGAGCAGGGCGCGCTTACGCTGCTCCGCGACCAGAAACAGCGCGTGATCTATGGTGGCGGCCGGCGCCGCATCTGCCAACTCGACCACGTGCGGATCCGTCAGCAGATCGTCAGCCAGCCGGCGAATGTCCTTCGGCATGGTGGCTGAGAACAGCAGGTTCTGGCGTTGCTTCGGCAGCGCCGCGAGGATCCTTCTAATGTCCGGCAGGAAGCCCATGTCGAACATATGGTCCGCCTCGTCAAGCACGAGGGTCTCGACCTGGCCGAGGCGGAGCAAACCACGCTGGAGAAGGTCGAGCACGCGGCCCGGGCAGCCCACCACGATCTCCGGATGCCGGGCCAGCTTGTCGATCTGGCTTCGGATCGGGACGCCGCCGTAGATCGTGACGACCTTCACGCCGGTGAACCTGGAGAGCGTGCGGAACTCGGCCGCGATCTGGGTGGCGAGCTCCCGGGTGGGGGCGATCACCAGTGCGCGAGGACTCTTGCGACGTTCATCGAGGAGCCGGTCGAGCAGCGGCAGCGCATAGGCCGCCGTCTTGCCAGTGCCGGTCTGGGCCAGGCCAAGTACGTCTCGGCCTGCAAGACCTGCTGGAATGGTCTCGAGCTGGATCTGCCGAGGCCTTTCAAAGCCTGCGTGGCGGATTCCGCGCATGAGGGTTTCCTTGAGCCCGAACCGGTCGAATCCGGTCGAGCCGTTCGATACTGATACTGTCATTCAGATACTTCTTCCTGGACGTACGTGCAGGCTGGGCCTGTACGGCACGGCCGTACTTTTAGACCCACACAACAGTGAAGGGCAAAAATGGTGTTTGGAGGCGCGACCTCGGAAGGATGAACCAGAGGACCTGTTGTTCGCCGGTGTCGAGCAGTGCCCGACTAAGTTCTAGCTGAATAACATAGTCCATATGGACCACTTGCGCCACCCCTTACGGGTGTTTGCACCGAATGGACTGAATCATCTCGTCGAGCTGTTGAAGAAATCGTGATCGGTCTCTCTTCGTCAGTGGCTGTGGCCCACCCGTGATCTCTCCCCCGCTGCGGAGGACGGCCAGCAGGTCCCTCGTCGCGACGGCCTCACCGATGTTGTCCTCCGTGAACGGCCTTCCTGTCGGGCCGATTGCACGTGACCCTTCCTGCATGCAGCGACTCGCAAGCGGGATATCTGCGGTAATCACAATGTCGTCAGGCTCCACGTGTTCGACGATCCAATCATCGGCCGCATCGAATCCGTCTTCTACAACTTCGAGCGCTATCCATCGTTTACCCGGTACTCGCATCCAGGAGTTGGCCACCAATGTGACGTCAAGGCCATATCGGCCTGCGACGCGGTACACTTCCTGTTTGACGGGGCACGCATCAGCATCGACATAGATGTGCAGCAAGAGAGGCTCCTTATTCACCCCGGATATCGTCAATCGATATAGAAGCTCCAACGGAGCTTGCGAATCGCGTCGCGAACCAGATATGCCTGCAGGTGCTCCTCTGCGTCATACGCCCGTACGTTCCAGTTGAGGACCACCGTATCCGCTAGACTACGGACGAATCCTGGCTTCCCCCAGAGTTGAACGAGGTAAGCGCGGCTGGCAGTCGGGGGAACGTGCACCTCCAATGGCCATGGCTCGAGAATCTCGATGTCGAAACGGACCTCGTTGGCCACTTCGGCGCCTGAAACCCAGAACGTGATCCTCAGCTGCTCGTAACTGACGGATACGAGTGTATCGGTTTGCCCGATCACGTGGGGGTTGTCAATGCGCCTCCGGGTGGTCCGCGATGGCTGACCAAGGCGGGCAATGACTGCCGCGCGCGTGCGGCCGAGGCCCTCTCCCACAGCGAAAGTCGCTTGCAGCAGTGAATCCTGCTCGGCCGCAGTGAGACTTGCGACAGCAGGTGTGGGCGCAGCCCGGGCCGGCGAAGCGACTACTCTCACGTCCGACTCGGGAACGCGCTCGGAGGACGCATGGGGAGAACACGCTGCCGTGCCTGCCAGAAGCAGGAGGGTGGTGCGAATCGTAGTAGAACCAATGCGAGGCATGAGCAGCCTGACGGTCGGCGCCTGAGCTGTGCGCCTGTTAGCCAGCACCGCTGGGCCCGTGACTGATGTCGTGCAGGCCGGGACTCATTGATCCGACCAGACGGCCAGTTCATTTCCGCTTGGATCGGTGAAGTGGAAGCGCCGCCCACCCGGAAACTCGAACGTCTCCCGGACGATTCGCCCTCCACTCTCTCGGATATCGGCATCGATATCCTCCAGGTTCGTGGCGTAGAGCACGACCAGTGGGCCACCTGCCGCCACGGCCGGTGCTAGACTAAAACCACCGGCCAGTCGACCGTCGGTGAAGCTCGTGTAATCCGGACCATAGTCAGTAAATTCCCAATCGAAGACACTTGAGTAGAACCTCTTGGTCTCCTCGATGTCTGTGGTCAGAAACTCTATGTAATCCACGCGACGGTCCTGTTCTGCCTGGCTCATGAGATCGTCTCTCCCTGAGGTTTTCGCAGCCTCCCCCGGGATGGTGTCCTGAGCACCGCCAGGACCTTCACCACATGCCAGGAAGGCAAGCATCGTACACATCAGCGCATAACGAACGGTGTTTGTTGACGCCATGACAGTGAGTACTCCTCCACGATAAGGTGATATGACTGCACGTTGTCTGACTCACCGATCTACCGTCAAGCTGCGGGCACAACACAATCTCGTGCAGGCACAGACTTGGAGCGCACAACATGGGAAGCTGCACAGCCTCGAGACACTGATCCCCGGCCGGTCATTGTTCCTTCAGAAGAAGCGGGATGCGCTCTTCATCTTCGAAATGGTCAGGATCTTCTATCAGGAGGGCGCGTTCATCGGAGAACACGGTGGAGGCATCGTCGGAGCTTACACCGTGAATCGCTGGCTGGCTGCGTCCTTCTTCGGATCCCACTCAAACCAGATCTCTCCAGATTCATGTTGACCCTCGCAACGTATCATATCGTGCATTGCTCAGGACTGGTGTGGTAGGATTCGGTAGTCGATGCACATTTCTCAACACATGGGGTTCTCAGTAGCCAAGGAAGACTGTGTCGAAGGAACAGATGGAGGCCTATGACCGGCTCCTCGCCACCCACGCCGAGGTGGAGCGCAAGGGGAAAAACATGCTCTACACCTGCGGCAACGGTCACATGTTCACGGTATTTTCGACCGAGGCCAAGCTGGGTATTCGACTTCCGAAGGCTGAGCGAGAGGCGTTCATCGCCGCGTTCAACACCTCACTACTCGAATCGTACGGTACGGTGATGAAGGAGTATGTCGCCGTCCCCGACGCGATGCTGGAGGAAACCGAGACGTTGGAACCGTATCTCAGAATGAGCTACGAGTACGTCACCTCGCTGAAGCCGAAAGCCACAAAGAAGCCCAACAAGTGAGGCACGAGCTTCCAGCCATTCCAGCGCTTCCTGACGGTCGGCGCCTGCGTCCATACGGAGGCACCACGGCCGCAGACCACGTTCGGACATTCGTCCCGGGGCATTATTCGACGACTATTCTGTGTCAGTCTGCCCGGTAGTCACCCGTTTGAAGTCAAGCAGCCCCTGGACTCCTGACGTGCCATCATGAAGAGGCACCCCAGCGTGGAGATGCCCTTTCATGAATGAGGGGCCTAATTCTACATGATTTCGTAGACTCTGATGCTCGCAATGTACGGGTTACTCTGGGCAAGCTGTTCTGCCTCATCAAGGTTCTCGGCGTTGATGATGGTGTAGCCGGTGACGGAATCCGTTCCCATCGGTAGATCTTTGGTTCCGGCGTCTGAGATCTCTCTCGCGCCGCCGTGAAAACCACCCTGGTCGACCGTCTTGTCTGCGATGGATTCGAACCACTTGTCCCAGGCGTCCATGATTTCCGGGGTGGGCTTTTTGAATCCGAACATCAGGAACATGTACCTTTTCAAATCTTTTTCCTTGCTGTTGGTTTGTTGCCTGCTCGAATCTCGAGATCAGTGTCCAGGGTATGGTCGACACAGCTCCCGCCGCAAGCCGCGTTGGATCGAGCAGGGCAAGCTGAAGTTCCTCGAAGTCCTCGGACTCCTCGATCTGGTCGCCATCGGCGAGGGCGGCCCAGACAGAGCGAAGGCTACGACCCGCCACTTCGTCCGCCTTGGAGACCATGCTCGTCGTGCCGTCTAACGTCTCGGCGTTGGCGGGTTCACCAGTCCATCACAGTCTGAAACCGGACGTGCCGCAGAAAGACCGCTCTAGGTCCCCGACTCGTCCCCTTGCGACCACTCTCCAACTAACGCTCGCACACGACCCGCGATGTACTCCATCTGCCCCTCGCGCTCACGAGCCCAGCGGGGCAGGCTGAGCACGTTCGAGGCCAAGGCCCCACCACCGATTCCCACCAACAACATCGTGAAGAGTTCCAGCCTCACGGGCGAAACGCCCGTAGTCAGGAGCAGCGTGAGCAGGATCAGCCCCAACGCCAGCCCGGCGCCCCCCGCCGTAATCAGGCCCATCGCGCCTCCCTTGAGCGTGGTCACACGCAAGCGATGGCCAGTTTCAGTGGGCTCCAGGAACGCATGCAGATTGCCATTGGCCCACTCACGAACACCCCCGTGCGACATCACCTTGCCTCTCGCGCCAAACGTCTCTCGGAGCTCGCCGACGAGCACCTCCCATTCGCGATCGGTCAGGGCCCTGGGCAGGTCGATGACTCGGCCCACGGAAATGGGCACGCCCATGTACGTCCGACGCGGGATGACCTCCCGCCTGGTTTCGAGGGCCCGGGCCGCCTCGGCGATTCGGCTCGGTTCCATGCCGACCTCAAGTGCGACTTCCTGTAGCTCCGTAAGCGTCAGCCCACCCTCATCGGATACAGAGGGCCGCCCGATCTCGTCGCTACTGGCCGCAAGGTCAAAGATCTCCTTGACCTCCTGTTCTCGGTATTTGCGCTCGTCAGCCATTCGATCACGGTCAGAGAGTGTGGGTCAGAACCTGGTACGCGCCCGCAGCGCACACCCCGCAACATGCGGGCTACGACAGGGGATCCGCGAGCCCCGCAGCGCTGCCGGTGCCGCCTGACGGTCAGCGCCTGAGCTGCGCGCCTTCCAAGATTGATTGCCCGTCATGTTCACCGCGTCTGCTCCAGGCGCGTGTGAGGAATTGCATGCGCTTGGAATCAGGCAGATATCTCGACGTAGGAGGAGGAGCTCGCACGCCTTGCGCGTCCTATGTTCCACTTCCAAATCTGTCGACCCTGTCGCAACGCATCCCGGAAGGTCCGGCGAGTAGGCCGAATAGCCCGTGCTCGTTCCTTCCATCACGATCAGGTAGCGCTTCGTCACTTCAGCCCTGCCTGCTTGGGAACTCTGTCGAGGGTTCCCGCCGCGAGATAAAGGATGCCCTGGGAGCCAGCACGGACAGCAGCAAACACGTGGTAGGTTTTTGTCCGGATCCCTCCCGCGCCATGAGTGACCAGAGTCCATCCGCGTGGACGCCAGTGTTACACGCCCCAGCGCCTTTCGACTCCGGATCCAGTCGTCACGATGGACCGTGTCGTGAAGCTCAGCGTAGGCTGGCGCGGAGATCACTGCCGCGACATTCCTCTCGGAGTTTCCGGAGCCAGGGCCCCCGGTCAGGCTGCCTCCCCTCCGCGCTGAGCCTTCGCAGCAATCCGCCGCAGCGTGTTCATGTTGCGCATGGTCGTGGGCACCCCCCGGAGGGCTTTCTCCAGTTCTTTCCCGAATAGCGGAGACTCACTGAGCTTGCCCTGGACTCGCCAGTAGATTTCGGACCCGGAGAACCGAAACCCGTCCGTCTCAGAGCCGAGACTCTCGAAAAGGGAGCGCAGCTCGGTGGAAACCGGAGATCGCAGGAAGATCACATAGTCGGAGGAAGAGGACGGCCCTCCCTCCCCAACCTCCGGCGGTTGGAACGCGATTATCGCAGACAGTTCAGTCGGAGAACGCAAGAAGGTCGCTACGTCGTAGCCCAATCTCAGAGCCAAGTGCCGCTCGATCCTCTCGCTCAAGGCCTCGACGCCGCCGGAGTGGGCAGAGAAGATTACGTTTCCACTCGCGATGATGGTCGAGACGTCCCTCAGGCTCAGTTCCTCAAAGAGCTCCCGCAGTCGATCCATCTTCACGCGGTGTCCACCCACATTGATGCCCCGTAGAAAGGCAATGTACCGGGGCATGAAATCCTCCCTCTGGCTTGATCAAGAAACCTGACGACTCTGCATTTCAGCTGCGGGCTACGATGCTCGAAGCACACGCAGTGTGCGACTCAGATGCTGATCCCGCCGGCAGCAAATGCTTGTTAGGCAGCGCGCCAACTACGGGATCTTGGGCTTTCCTTCTTCGAGTTCAACGAGGCCCATTGGATTACCGGCCGGATCTCTGAAGAGGCCGAGAATAACTACCCCTGGCACCTCGAATCGCGGTACGTCGATGGACCCGCCGCTTGCCTCTATTTCCTTCAATTTCAGAGTCACGTCATTCACGCCGATGTACAATCGCTTTTGGGCTGAGTCCTGCCTAAAAGCGGCCCGAAGAGGCACATCAACGTTGACGGCGAACTGGCCTGCGCCGTCTGACTCCCACCCGAATAGGCGCGAATAGAAAGTCTGCAACGCCTCGGAATCCAGGCTGGCGATATCAAAGAAGACGATCGGTGCTGACATCACATGGCTCCGAGGCTCGCCCGTCCGGGCTCAGTTCTGAGGAATGGGTCGGCACCTGAGCTGCGCGCCACTATGACCGCTTCTAGCGCAAACCTATACCGCGCCAGCTGCTAACGCTTGTTAGATAGCGCGGTGGTCAGCCGGAGAGGCCAGCTCCCTGTCCACCGGTTGATTGAACCGGCGGACGCGCCCTAACGATTCGCTCTTCTATTGCGGGGGCTTGAGCCGCACACCACGCAAGGCATGCCCACGACCCTACCCCTCACTTAGGCTGCGCGATTCGTCGCCAGATTTCAGCGCAGGCTCCGCTTTTCGGGCGAGCATTAGGGTCCCCGTGGCCGATCCGCCACCCAAGAGTACGAAGATCGTCGCGTTGGCTATGGCGGTCGAGACGGACCACGCGTGCCAGGCGTTTATGGCAAGAATCCCAAAGAAGAGAAGCCCGACTCCAGCACCCAGCGCGGCGAAGCGGGGGAGCGAGAGCTTGTCGAACGAACGGCCGCGTCTGGTTATCGCCAGAACACCAGAGAAGGCCACACCTATCGGGAAGGCCCAGATTGAGCTTGCGATGACCATCCGGATCATCTCGAGACCACTTTCGCTCCCAGTGAGCAGCCACCCGAGCCCGAAAACCATCGAAGCGACCACGCCGACACCCGCGGCGAAGGTCAGTCCCATACCGAGCATCCCACGGATGACCCTCAGCCAACGGGGCATAAATAACCTCCATATGCAGTTCTACTTTGCGGCGCAAAGTAGACTGGCCGACGGGGCTGTGTCAACGATGGGGCTGCGGACCTTCCGGCCAATCCAAGCTCCAGATCGACGTCAGCGCGGCGAGCCCATCCCGCGCTCTGTAACGGATTGGAGTTCTACAGCAGCAGCACCGATTCAAGACGGGTGTAGATGCACCAGGTCAGTCACACAGGATCTGAGCGGTCTAACACCTTCGGCATCAGCTTCGGCGCGCACTGCCTCAGGCAGCATAGTCACTCGGTCTCGGACTCCCTTCCCTTCGCGGATCAGGATCTCGCGGCGCTCGAAGTCGATGTCCTTCACTCGGAGGCGCATGCACTCGAGCAGGCGCATTCCGCTGCCGTACAGTAGGGTCGCGATGATACGGTTCGTGCCCTGCATGCGATCGATCACCGATCGCACTTCGGTCGGCGTGAGCACGACAGGAAGGCGGGTGGGGGTGCGCGCGCACCCCCACGGCCGGGCCGCTCGACATCCATCCCGAGTACCTCGCGGTACAGGAACAGAAGCGCGCTCGCGGCCTGGTTGTGGGTCGAGGCGGCGACCCCGCGGCGAGCAGAGAGATACGTCAGGAAGGCATCGATCTCGGGTGCCCGCATGCTCGCCGGGTGCCGGCCGCGGTGGAAGCGGATGAACCGCTCGGCCCACGAGGCATATGCCTGCTCGGTCCGGAGGCTCAGGTGGCGGGCCCGGATCTTCGAGCGCAGGTCGTCCAGCAGTAGCAGCTGGTGAGGCGGCCGGTCGCGCATACGTGCACGATCGGCCGTTGCCTCAACGTATCCGCAACACCGGCATCAGGCGTACAGCCCGACCAGCCGATTCAAGCAGCTCGTCCACCCCTTCTCGTGCTCTGCCGCGGACTCATCGGTGGGAAGTCCGGAGTGAACCATCGTGACTTCGGTTCCTCCGTCCACGGCCTGGAAGTCAACGGTGATCAGGGATTCGCCCTGATCCGGATGTTCGTCCCAGGCCCACGTGTACACAAGGCGGCTCGGCCGATCGATCACCTGGTATACTCCACGTGCGTTGTGGGTGCCGCCTTCCGCGTTCCGCATCTGCAGGTGAAATCGGCCGCCCACGGTCAGGTCCACCTCCGAGATGGGCACGTCCATCCCTTCCGGCGCTGACCATTGCTTGATGTGCTCGGGCTGGGTCCACGCATCGAATACGACCTCCGGGTCGACTGCAATCACTCGCATGACCTCCAGGGTACCTGCGGTCTGGGTTGTCATCCTTCACCCTCCTCATCCACGGGTTTCGGCGTCTCCAGGTAACGGGCGAGTGCGTCGAGCCGTCCCTCCCAGAAGTCGCGGTAGTGTTCCACCCAATCGGCAGCCTCCCGCAGCGGCGAGGCCTCCAGAGCGCACCGGCTGATCCTGCCTTCCGGCGTTCGCTGCGCTTTCGGAGAGTCGGCAGGCTCCCGACCTGCGCCATGCGCTCGTAGTTGGGGTGCCGGTTCAGGACGCGATCCGCCGACCGCACTACCCCGGGAAAGTCGGGATGGTAGTCGTGCAGGCAGACCACACCACCCGGCCCGAGCAGCCGGGTCCAACGAAGGTCGCCAGTAACTCTGCGAATCCTGTGGGAAGCGTCGATCATTATGAAGTCGAACGAGTCCCCCGACCGCTCCGCCGCTTCGAAGATCTTGCCGCTGTCACCGATCCGGAATTCCACCGTGTCGGGGCCGACAAGCCTCAGTCCACCCAGTCCGCGATGAACAGGTTCGTCTCTCGCGGCAGCTCGTTCCCCCGATTCGAGGCGAAGATCAGTCTCGTCCCGTCTGAGTTGAACATGGGGAAACCGTCGAAGTCGCCGGCGTACGTGATGCGCTCGAGACCGGTCCCGTCCACGGCGATCGTATACAGGTCGAAGTCCGGTACTCGCGGGCTTTCCGCGTCCATGTTGGACGAGAAGATGATCCGCTCCCCGTCCGGCAAGAAGTACGGTCCGAAGTTGGCCCGGCCGTTGTCGGTGAGCTGCCTCTTGTTCGAGCCGTCCGCGTCCATCACGAAGATGTCGAGCTGCGAGGGCCGGATGAGGCCCTGCGCCAGGAGGCGCTGGTAGTCGGCCAGTTCATCGCCTGCGGGACGGCTCGCTCGGTACACGATCTTTGTTCCGTCGTACGAGAAGAACGCCCCTCCGTCGTATCCGGGACCATTCGTCAGGCGGGTCAACTCGGAACCGTCGGTGCGCATCTTGTAGACTTCGAGGTCCCGATCGCGGGCCGACGTGAAGACGATCCACTCGCCGTCGCGCGACAGGGTGGCCTCGGCGTCGTAGCCGGGCGCGTCCGTCAGGCGTTCGAGGTTCAGGCCGTCAGCGTCGGCGATGAATACGTCGTAGTCTTCGTACAGCGCCCACACGTAGCCTTGTGACCTGTCGGGCTCGGCCGGGCACTCGTCCCCGCCCAGGTGGGTCGAGGAGTAGACGATCTTCTCGTTGCCGGGGAGGAAGTAGCCGCAGGTCGTGCGCCCGACGCCCGTGCTCACCTGGCTCAGGTCCGAGCCGTCCGGCCGCATCGTGAACTGCTGGTCGCACTCGGCCTCGCGGGGAGTGGCCTGGAATATGATCCACTGGTCGTCCGTGGACCAATATGCCTCGGCGTTCTGCCCGCCAAACGTGAGCTGGATCAGCGATCCGAAGTGGCGCTCATTCTCCAGGATCAGGTGATCCGCGCCCTCCCCGTCGGTCCGGAACGGGGCATTGGCCTGAGAAATAGCCCCCGTCTCCGCCTCCGCCACATCGCTGTCCGCCTGCCCGCCGCACGCCGCCAGGACCACCAGTCCGGCGAGCCAGGCAGCTGCCGTGCGCGTCACGATCCCCGTGCTTCCCCGATAATCCACGTGATGTCCTCCACGATGTCGTCCCACGCCACCTCGTCCGCCTTGGTGACGGTGATGAAGTTGTCCACGATCAAGAGTGCCCGAACACCACCCACCTCGAACAGGCGGGCCGCCAGCTCGTCATCCCCGACCTCGTCAGCTCCGAAGTAGGACCGGCTCTCCGAACCGAGCGCGGCTCCGCTCACAACGAATTTCGCTGCGTTCGGATTCGGCGTTCCCTCTACTGTGATGTCGGCTTGAGACATCGGGCCTGCTCCTCTTCTCCCGCTCTCTGAAAACGGGGCGGGAATGTATCGCCCGAAGGCGGGTGCGTCATCCTCGATGGCCGCCAGGCGGCCCATGGCTCAGGTCTCGGCGCCGCCGATAACCTCGTCCAGCATCTTCGTGGCCGCGCGCATCAGCTCGCGGCTTAGAGTGAGGGGCGGTGACAGCGAGATCACGTTGCCGTCCGGCCCGCCCGCCAGGACAATCCACCCGCACCGCAAACCCCTGGAGATCACGTGTCTGGCTAGATCTGGGTCGGGCGCGCGGGTCTCGCGGTTCGTGATCAGGTCGATCCCGATCATCAGGCCCCGGCCGCGCACCTCTCCCACGGACGGGTGACGGACCAGCGTCTCCCGCAGCTCCGAGATCCAGCGCTCGCCCTCATCGGCGGATCGCTCGACCAGGCCTCGCTTGCGGATCTCGCCGAGCGACGCTATTCCCGCCGCACACGCCAGCGGGTTCCCGAGGAAGGTCGATGTGTGGATCGCTTCCCCGCCGGAAACCGGCCATGCGTCCATCGCCTCCCGCGAACCGATGCAGGCGGCGATCGGCAGAGTGCCGGAGAGCGCCTTCCCCACGCAGACCAGGTCGGGCGTCACCCCTTCGTGCTCGCACGCGAACCAGCGTCCGGTGCGTCCGAGGCCCGTGTAGATCTCATCTGCGATCAGCAGCAGGCCTCGAGCGCGGCACAGATCCGCCAACCCCGTCAGGAAACTGTGCGACGGCACGACGTCTCCGCCGCGACCCTGGATCGGCTCCACGATCACCGCCCCGACAGCACTTCCCGGGGCCGAGTCGAGCAGGGCTTCGACGTGGCGCAGAGCGGACGCCCCGATATCCTCCGCTTCGAGGTCGGCCGGTGGCCGGAACGGATTCGGATACGGCGCCCGGATCACGTGCGGATTCAGCTGGTCGGCGAACGGGCCCCGGAACAACTCGCGGTCCGTGACCGCGAGCGCGCCGTACGTCAGGCCGTGATAAGCCCCGCTGAACGCGATGACCCCCGGCTTGCCGGTGGCGAGACGGGCCGTCTTGAGAGCCACCTCCACGGCTTCGGCGCCGGAGCACGTGAGGACGATCCTGGGATCGGGGATCGGCGACACGGCGGCGAGGGCCTCCAACAGCTTCACCTTGAGGGCCGGCGGGTGTACGTCGCCCATTCCGTGCGGCAAGCGTCCGATCTGCCTGCGGATGGCAGACATCACCCGGTGGTTCCGGTGCCCGGCGGCGGCCACCCCGAACCCGCCCGTCAGGTCAACGTAGCGGTTTCCGTCCGCGTCCCACACGTTGCTCCCCCTCGACTTCTCCCAGAAGATGGGAAAGTCTTCGGCGAGGAAGGTGACATTGCGGGACTCGACCTCGGCGAGACGCGCGGCGAGACGCCTCGACCGGGGACCGGGAGGCGGGACCTGTATGCGGGGCGGCTGGTTCCAGTCGGCAGGCTCGCTCATGACTTGCAAAGGCTAGCCGCGGGCGCCGAACGCGTCAACGAAGTTCGGGTCACACAGGTACGTTTGATAAAGTGGATGGCTGGCGACATGAAGCTCCAGGGCAAGGTGGCGATGATCTCGGGCGGGTCGAAGGGACTGGGAGCGGACCTGGCGAGGCGGTTCGTCGAGGAGGGCGCGAGCGTGTCGTTGTGCGCCCGCAGACCGGAGTCGGCCGACGCCCTGGCCGCGGAGCTGCGCACGGCGGGCGGGCGGTGCCTGGTGATTGGCTGTGACGTTACGGACGAAGCGGAGGTGGCGGCGTGGGTCGGCGCGACGCTGGCCGAGTTCGGCCGGATGGACGTTCTCGTGAACAACGCCTCCATGCTCGGCTCCCGTGTGGCGATCCGGGACTATCCCGTGGACGAGTGGCGGGACGTGATCGACGTCAACCTGACCGGCGCGTTCCTCGTGGCGAAGGCCTGCATAGATCCGCTCTCGGCTACCGGCGGCTCGATGGTCCACGTCTCGTCCGGCGTCGGCGACCACGGGCGTCCGTACTGGGGCGCGTACTGTCCTTCGAAGAATGGTCTCGAGGCTCTATCCGAGATGCTGGCAGGCGAGTTGAAGGACGCGGGCGTGCGCTCCAACGCCGTGGACCCGGGCGCCATGCGCACGAGCATGCGCGCGGCCGCCTACCCTGAGGAGGACGCGGCCGGCGTGCCGCGCCCCTATGAAATCACGGACATCTTCGTCTACCTGTCCTCGGACGAAGCGAGCGGCATCACCGGCCAGCGCTTCCGCGCCCGTGACTTCCGGTGGCCCTGACAGGCGGCTGATGATCGCGGGCGGATGCAGCACCGTGACTACTTTCTCAGGTACGCCCTGAGCAGGAGCAGCAGCACGACCACGCCGACGACATAATACCAGTACTCCTGGGCGGCCTGGGCCGGCCAGCGGAGCATTCCCTTGACGGTCCTCGCTCCGTATTCCATGATTGCCTGTTCCCCCGCGGCCGGCTCGAGAAGGCCCGCACTCCACACACACGCTGCTGCCGGCAGTCGGAAAGGACTCACGTCGTTCGCTCCGGTTTGAAACCGTCTACCAGTCGTACACCGTCCACGCCCCGCACTGCTCATTCGGGCACACGAGGCGCACGCGGAACGGTGAGGATCCTCCGCGCGGGGCGGGATACTTCTCGACCCTGCGGGTCACCTTCGTCCCGCACCGCGGGCAGTCCGGCTCGCCGCCGGGGATCGGCTTATTCCGGTCTTCAGCCTCAAGTCGATCACTCGCCGTCGGATCGAGGAGGGCTCCGGTGCTCTCTTCCGGGCCGAGAGGATCGCTTGCATCCGGGGTGACTTCGTCGCTCATCTATGCGTAACTTTCTCGTGTCGAATGGCTGGGTCGAGTACCTGAACAATACGTCGCCTCTAACCGGCCGCGCTACTTCATGGCGGTGGTGCGGAGGCCCGTTCCGAGTGATATGCTTGAGCCATGCAGGTCGAAATTCGCAGAATCAGCATCCGATCGGCCTTCAAGCTGGCCATGGTCCTGTACGGCCTCATCGGTTTCCTGGTGGGGCTCGTGCTGGCCGTAGCGGCCGGTGTGGAGCCACCTCCCGGAACCGAGCCAAACATCCTCACGCGGCTGGGCTTCTGGTCGATTGCGGTGTTTCCGGCGCTGTACGGACTGGCAGGGGGGGTTACGGCAGCCGTCGCCGTGGCGCTCTACAACGCGGGCGCTTCTCTTGTCGGAGGGCTGCGGCTGGACATCCCCGAGGTCGAGCCGGAATCGGACGGCCGGGTGCGCGTCGCCGGACGCGCGGCACGATACCTGGCCAGAATGCGTGAGCTCGAGCCGGAGTCAGAGCCGGCCGATGAAGTCCCGGCGGACGAGCCGGCCGAAACGCACTCGGAAGGGACAGTGGGAGAATCGACAGCATGAGACGGAAGAGCGACACCCGGTTCTTCACCGTGGAAGAGGCGACCCGCACCCTTCCACTGGTGAGTCGCATCATGGCGGACATCGTGGAGGAGAACGATCGCCTGCAGGAACTCCTCCCCACGCTCAAGGAAGTCCGGATACGGGCCCGTCGGACTCCCGCCGCGGCCGAGGAGCTCGAATCGCTGCGTGCGGAGGTCGCCGTGATCTCGACGCGTCTCGAGGGCTACCTCAAGGAGCTGAGACAGATCGGGTGCGTTTTCAAGGGTCCGCAGGGCATCGTCGACTTCTACTCGATGCGGGAAGGCCGCCCCGTCTTTCTCTGCTGGCACCACGGCGAGGAAGAAATCCGTTACTGGCACGAGCTCGAGGGCGGGTTCGCTGGCCGGATAGAGCTCGAGCCGACTGCCGTGACGTCGTCCTGACAAGCGAAGGGCGCCTCACCGCCTCCTGTCGGAGGAACGAGTAATGGCCGGAACCCGGAAAATCGCGCTCGCCTATTCGGGCGGATTGGATACGTCGGTAGCCGTTCCCTGGCTGATCGAAAACTACGACGCCGAGGTAGAATGCGTCGTGGTCGATGTCGGCCAGGGCCTGGAAGACCTGGAGGGCATCGAGGCACGGGCCGCCTCGGCTGGCGCCGTCGGGTGCCACGTGGTGGACGTGCGCGACTCGTTCGTTGAAGAGTTCATCTGGCCGACTCTCCGTGCCAGTGCCGTGTACGGCCGGAAATACCTTCTCGGAACGGCCATCGCTCGTCCGCTCATCGCGCGCGAGGTGGTGCGCGTGGCGCGCCAGGTAGGCGCCACCGGCCTGTCGCACGGCTGCACGGGGAAGGGCAACGACCAGGTCAGATTCGAGCTCACGTTCGCGTGGCTGGCTCCCGACCTCGATGTGATCGCCCCGTGGCGCGAGTGGGATATCCGCGGACGCAAGGACGCCGAAGAGTACGCCCGCCGGGCCGGCGTGCCGTTGCCTCCCGCGAAGACGTCGAAGTACTCGCGCGACCGGAACGTGTGGCATGTCTCGCACGAGGGGGGGCCGCTCGAGGATCCTACCGCTATGCCCGAACCTGACATGTTCCTGATCACGGCCGAGCCGCGCTCGGCGCCGCCCGAGGGCGAGACGGTGGAGATCGGGTTCGAGAAGGGCACGCCAGTTTCAGTGAACGGCCAGCGCATGCAGGCGCTCGCCCTGCTGGAGCTGCTCAACGAGATCGGCGGCCGGCACGGCGTCGGGCGCGTTGACCTGGTGGAGGACCGGATCGTGGGGCTCAAGTCGCGTGGCGTGTACGAGACACCGGGCGGCACGTTGCTCTACACGGCGCATCGGGAGCTGGAGCAGCTCGTGCTCGACCGGCGCACGCTGGAGCTGAAGGATGAAGTGGCGATGCGCTACGCCCGCCTGGTGTACGAGGGACGCTGGTGGGGCACCGAGAAGGAGTCGCTCGACGCCTTGATCGACGTGACGCAGCGCCACGTGAACGGCACCATTTCGCTGCACGTTTGTCGAGGAAATACCACGGTGGCCGGTAGGTCCAGCTCGACCGGACTGTATCGCGAGGAGTATGCGACGTTCGAAAGCAGCGGACTGTACGACCACGCGGACGCAACGGGCTTCATTCGCCTGTTCGGCCTGCCATATCGCCTGGCCGGGCAGGCCCGCCTGGCCGACGTCGAAGAGACGGGCGCTGTGCCCGAGCCAGCGCCCGATCCCGAGGAGATGGCCGGCAGCGACTGGCTCGACTGACTGTTCGCACCGGGGAGCTCGAGATGGAAAGCGACGACACGCTGCGACTGTGGGGTGGCCGATTCGAGGGCGGACCGGCCCCTGAGCTGGACCGGATCAATCGCTCCCTCCCCCTGGACTGGCGCCTGTGGCCGTACGAACTGGCTGTCGACCGGGCGTGGATCGAGGAGTTGACGGAGGCCGGGCTGCTCGACGTCCCCGCCCGTGACCGTATTCTCGCAGGGCTGGACCGCGTCGAGAGGCGCCTGGAGTCAGGGGTCCCGGCCGAGGAGCCGGACGAGGACATCCACACGCTCGTGGAGCGCTGGCTGGCGGATGAAGTCGGGGACGAGGCCAGCCAGGTCCGCATCGGCCGCTCTCGCAACGACGTCGTGGCCACCGACACGCGCCTGTGGACCCTGGATGCCTGCCAGCGCATCGATGGGTCGATTCGCGAGCTTCAATCCGCGATGATCTCCACCGCGGAGGCCGGCATGGACGTGGCGTTTCCGGCTTACACTCACCTGCAACGGGCGCAGCCGACATCCGCCGCCCATTGGATGCTCTCTCATTTCTGGCCGCTCGATCGAGGGCGCGGGCGGCTTCGTGACGCGCGAACCCGCGTGGCTCGCCTCCCTCTCGGAGCCGCGGCCGGAACCGGCTCGACGGTCGAGGTCGATCCCGATCGCCTCGCGCGTAAGCTCGGCTTCGACGGCCCGTGCGAGAACTCCCTCGACGCCGTGGGGAGCCGGGACTGGGTCTCCGAGGTCCTGTTCGCGTGGACGCAGATGGCGAACGATCTCTCGCGCCTCGCCGAGGACCTGGTGGTCTACGCGAGCGCGGAGTTCGGCCTCATCCGCCTCGACGACGCGTACAGCACGGGATCCAGCCTGATGCCCCAGAAGCGCAATCCGGACGGAGCCGAGCTTGCCCGGGCCCGTGGCGCAACGCTGCTCGGACTGCTTGCCGGGTACCTGGCCTCGCTCAAGGGACTGCCGACCGGTTACAGCAAAGACCTCCAGGAGGACAAGCGGACGCTGTTCGCTGCCGAGGAGGCGCTGGCCGAAACGCTGGCGGTGCTCGCCGGTACGATCGGCACGTTGAGCTTCGATGCGGAACGGGCGGCCGGGGCTCTCACACCGGACATGCTCGCCGCTGACGTAGCCGAGCGACTGGCTGCCGAAGGCGTTTCCTTCCGCCTGGCGCACGAAGCGGTGGGGCGGCTCGTCCGGCACGCGGAGGAAAACGGAAAGGCTATCTCGGACTTCACCGGGCCGGACGCCGCGGCTGTCGATCCGCATCTCTCGGCGATCCGGCCGGAATGGTGGGATGCCAGGGCCGCCCTGGATCGAAGATCGGTCGGTGGCGGCAGCGCCCCGGACGCCGTACGCCGCCAGCTGGAGGAAGCGCGGTCTCGCCTTTAGCAGGCTGTTGAAGAATCCTGTCAGCAGGACTCTTAGACCGGCGCCACACCGATCGTGGCAGGGTCGATCCCTGCCAGCCGCAGGATATTCTCCGCCGTCTCACCGATCAGGCTGTCGGGGGTGGACGCCCCGGCGGTCAGGCCAATCTCCAGCGGACCGTCCCGAATCCAATCCGACTGAACCAGGACGTCCTGTGTGCCGGCGGGCTTGTGGGTGATCGTCCCGGCCTCCGCATCGATGCCACTCGCCGCCTCGATGTGGAACGTGCGGGTGAACCGGGCGCACAACGACGCCAGGTGGTTGGTGTTGCTCGAGTTATAGCCGCCCACGACGACCATCAGGTCCGGTGGGTCTCGCATCATGTCCTTCACCGCGTCCTGCCGGTCCTGCGTCGCGGAGCAAATGGTGTCGAAGCTGCGGAACCGCTCGGGCAGCTTCTCGGGGCCGTATCGGTCCGACATGGCCTCGGCGATACGGGCCGCGATCGCCAGTGACTCGGTGGCCAGCATCGTCGTCTGGTTGGCGACCCCGATGTGCTCCAGGTCCCGCACGGGCTCGAATCCTTCCGAGACCCGGTCCGTGAAGCGCTCGCGGATCAGGTCTGCGTCTACCCGTCCGCGTATGAAGTCGCACACGAGGTCAGTTTCCTCCATGTGCCGCACGACGAGGTAGCGACCCTCCGGGTATCGGAGGACCTGCGAGCTCGTGGCCCTTGTCTCTTCGTGGAAGTGCTTCCCATGAATCACCGACGTGAATCCGTCGCGCGCGTAGCTCTCCACTCGCTTCCACACGGTCAACACGGACCCGCACGTCGTGTCCACCAGGATGCACCCGATGCGGCGAAGCTCCTCGAAGTCCTCCAGCTTCACGCCGAACGCGGGGATGATAACCACGTCGTCTGGCTCAACCGCAGAAAAGTCGAACCGGCCCTCGTCGCTGGGAAACAGGAACCGCACGCCCCTGTCGAGCAGCTGCTGGTTGACGTGCGGGTTGTGAATGATCTCTCCCACCAGGAAGATCCGGCGGTCCGCGAATCTGGCACACGTCTCGTACGCGTACTCGACCGCCCGGTCCACGCCGTAGCAGAACCCGAGGCTGCGGGCCATCCGAAATGTGAACCGTCCCACCTTCAACCGGTAGTCGGCCGCCTTGATAGCGTTCACGATCTCGCTGCCGTACGTTTCAGCCAGTAGCGGCTTCACTGCGGACTTGAAGCCCAGGCCGCGCCGGAAGTAGTTGTCATCGTTCTGTTTCATGGTAATCTATCGTAACCCGCGGCTGGCTCCGTGTTCAACGCTCAACTACCCGCGGCCGCATCGACGAGGAACGCGGCCCGCTCGTCCGCGAGACCCACGCGCCTAGAATCGTCCTCCTGCGAAGCCGATTGATCCCACGCGCCAGGCCGTCCCCGGAGCGCCCGGCCGAGAAGCCGGACCTTCTCCAGCCTGCCGGTCCTCGCCCGTCGCGTGACGCTGTCACAGTCCGCCTCTCTCACCTTGCGCCCGATTTCGGCGTAAACAAGCGCCGCCGCCCGAATGGCGGCGCGACACCTGGAAGGCAGCTTCCCGATTCCCGGCCATGCTGCCGCGTACAGCCGATCGGCGTCATCCAGCGTCTGGCAGACCGCACTGCGAATCCCTTCGCTCGCAACGGGGGACGCCAACCACGCGTCGGGATCGACATCCTGCTCGCGCAGCACCTCGCCGGGAAGGTACAGTCGCCCGGCACGGGCATCCTCGCCCACGTCGCGGGCAATGTTCGTGAGCTGCATTGCCACGCCCAGCCGGCAGGCGGCCGTCAGCGTGTGCGTGTCACGGACCCCCATCACGAGGGTCATCATCACGCCCACAGTGGAACCGACGCGCACGCTGTAGTCGATCACGTCGTCCATCGTGTCGTACCGTCGCCCGGAAACGTCCCACTCGAAACCCTCGAGCATTGCCTCGGGGATGTCGCGGGAGATCCGGTTCCGGAAGACGGCGTCGGCAAAGGCGCGCTCCACCGACCCCTCCGGCCGGCCCACGTACAGGCGCTCCAGACCGGCACGGACCGACTCCAGCGCGATCGCGGGTCGGTCCGAACGATCCACGGCGTGATCGCTCACCCGGCACCACGCGTAGACGGCCGCGGCGTCATCCCTCTCCCTCGCCGGAAGCAGTCTGGACGCAGCGTAGAAGCTCCTGGAGCCTTCTCGCAGCAGCCGTCGGCAGGCGCTCCGGTCAGCCGCCGTCATCGAGCCGGGCAACGGACCTCGTCTCCGCTCACCCGACGACCACAGGATCCGGGACAATCGAATCCAGCACGCGCGCCGAAGACAGCACTCCCGGTACGCCGGCGCCGGGGTGGGTGCCCGCGCCCACAAGGTACAGACCCTCGACGTCGCGGCTCCGGTTGTGCGGCCGGAACCACGCGCTCTGGCGCAGGATCGGCTCAAAGCTGAACGCGGCGCCACGAAACGCGAGCAGCTCGTCGCGGAAATCGAGCGGAGTCATCACTCGCGAGGTGACGATCTCGTCGCCCAGCCCCGGCAACACGGTGTCGGCCAGGTGATTCTCGATCGCCTGCCGGTACGACTCCGCCCGCTCGGTCCAGTCCACGGCGGCCTTGAGGTTCGGAACGGGAGACAGGACGTAGAAGGCGTCCATTCCGTCCGGCGCCAGTGCCGGATCGGTAGCTGTTGGTCGGTGCAGGTAGAGGCTGAAGTCCGAAGCGAGCTGCGCTGAGAAGATGTCGTCCAGCAGTCCCTTGTATCGTGGCCCGAGGAGGATGGTGTGGTGCGCGACCTCCGGGTAGCGGCGGCGCGTTCCGAAGTACCACACAAACAGGCCCATCGAGTAACGGGACTTCTCGAGCCGCCGGTCCGTCCACGTTCTGCGGGCGGACGCCGGCACCAGGTGCCGGTACAGCCACGCCGAGTCTGCGTTCGAGATGACTACGTCCGCCTGTATGGTCTCGCCATCCGTAAGCCTGATACCGCGTGCTCTTCCGCCCTCGACCACCACCTCCGCGACATCCGCGTTGAGGCGGAGCTCGCCGCCCAACCCATCGATCAGGTCCAGGAGTCCGCGGACCAGCTCCCCGGAGCCACCGATCGGAAAGTGCACACCCCACTCGCGCTCCAGGTAGGCGATCAGGGTGTAGATCGACGTCGTCGTGAACGGATTCCCTCCTACGAGCAGAGGATGAAAGCTCAGCGCCTGCCGGAGCTTGGGATGTTTGATGAACCGGGCCACGAGGCGATACACGGTCAGGTGGCTCTGCAGCCGGATCATGTCCGGGACGATCCGCGCCATGCTCCACACCGAGTCGAACGGTATGTGTCCGAGGCGGGTGAATCCGACATTGAAGATCCGTTCGCTCATCGCCAGGAACCGGTCGTACCCGGCTTCGTCGTCGGGCGACAGGCGACGGATTTCCTGTCGCATGAGCTCGGGGTCGCCCGAGTAGTCGAACACGTCGCCGTCGTCGAACCGGATGCGGTAAAACGGGTGAACGGGCCGCAGGTCCACATCGTCGGAGAGCCGCCGCCCGCACAACTCCCATAGCTCTTCGAACAGGAACGGAGCCGTGATCACTGTGGGGCCCGCGTCGAACGTGAACCCGTCCTGGGAGAACACGCGCGCCCGACCGCCCGGCTGGTCCAGCCGCTCGAGAATGGTCACCCGGTAGCCGCGAGTTCCGAGGCGCACAGCCGCTGCAAGTCCGCCGAAACCGGACCCGATCACCACCGCGTGCGATCGACTGTCGTGGTTCGCGTCCATACCAGCCCTCTCCTCGGCCATCCGATTCGGCAGTTCCTCACAAGTGCCTGCCCAATGTACAGTACGCCGCGGGGCCTCCCAAACCGGAGCGGATATCCGCCGTACATTTGCCGGGGTCACGTCATTCGGGTAGCGTCGCACGGAACCCCTCCGGTGGCCCGGCGGGTTATCGGGGTGAGCCCGGCCCCGTGTACGAACGACGACGGTGAAAGATGAACGCATTTCGCTCAGCCGCATTCCTGCTGGTCGCTGTCCTGCTCGGCGCCGCCTCCGCCTCGGCTCAGGCGTCGGATGCCGGCATCTCTACGGGCGCATACGCCAGCCGTCAGTACGTGTCCAGCCGGGCCCAGACACGTCCCTCCAATCGCTACATCCGGGTGCGCACGACGAGCGTACTTCTTCACCGGGTGAGAGAGTCGGACGAGGGGACCGTAGTTGAGTCCAGGTATTGCGCGGTCGAGCAGGACCCACTCGGCCGTGTACGGACCCTGCTCGGCGCCGCCTTCGTCGCGGCCATGCCGGCGTGGGAGTCAAAGGCTACGCGGGACCCGGACGGCGAGGGCCCCGGAACAGTCCACATCGCCGAGCACACCATAATCCTTGGGGCAGACCTGTCGGATCCGGCGAGGGAGAACCTCCCCGAGGATTCGGACGACCCGCGCATCACGGACCCGGACCGTGACGGACACCCGGGCGTCACAGTCGAGGTCGATGGCTTCGTGAGCGGACAGGTCTACCTCGTGCAGCGCCTCACGCGCGGCCTGCGTGGATCAGTCGATCCGGATGGGCGGATGACCGGCACCGTGACCGGGGCGGGCGATCAGACGGTGATCGGGGCGAGCAACGCAATCCTGAAGACGTTCACGCCGAGGTTCGAGCACAACCCTGATCCGAAGCGGAACACTTTCGTCTGGGTGCCTGTGCCACCCGAATCGACGTGTGAGACGATCCTCGTCGCACGTCATCGGTTATTCGGAGAGGACTGAGTCGCCATGGACTCCGATATCCTGATCGCCGGAGCGGGGTGCGCCGGGCTCAGCCTGGCGGTTCACCTGCTGGACGAGGGAGCATCGGACCTCGAGATCCTCCTGCTCGACGTTCGGGAGGTTCACGTGCGCGATCGCACGTGGTGTTACTGGTCCGTGCTCGACCATCCGTTCCAGCCGGCGGTTCGCCAGTCGTGGCATCGGTGGAAGGTCGTGACGCCGGACGACCAGGTCGAGCGCGGGTCGCGGTTCATTGCCTATCGCTGCATACCGGCCGACGCCTTCTACGACATGGCACTGGAGCGCATTGAGCGGAGCCCGAACGTGAGAATCGTCCGGAATATCTCGGTCGAGAGCTTCCGGGATGCGACCGACGGAGTGATCGCGGTGACGGACAACGGCGAGCGGACGGGTCGGCTGGCGTTCGACAGCCGGCCGCCTGACCCGGTCACGGCCCCACGGGGCGAGATCCACTGGTTGCAGCACTTCGTCGGGCTCGAGATCGAGACAGCGGAGCCCGCGTTCGACCCCTCCGTCGCTACGCTTATGGACTTCCGGGTGATGGAGGACGACGACGTCCGCTTCATGTATGTCCTCCCGTTCGACGAGCGAACCGCTCTCGTCGAGGAGACGTTCTTCGGTGGCGAGCCGCGGCCGGAGTCGGAATACGTCGATTCGATCGACGGCTATCTGAAGGAGCGGCTGGGCGTGGAAAGCTGGCGTACGGTGCACCGCGAGAAGGGAGCGATCCCGATGAGCACGATCCCGCCACTGGCTCCCGAGGCCGCCCGGGTCACGAACATCGGCACCCGGGCCGGACTCGCGCGCCCGTCCACAGGCTACGCCTTCCTCGCGATCCAGCGGCAGTCGAGGCGCCTGGCCAGGCACATCGTCAACGTCGGACTCGAGCCGCCCGTGCCGCGGACCCGCCCCTATCCCCGGGCCACGGCGTTCCTGGACCGGGTGTTCCTCGCCTATCTCGAGCGGCATCCGGCCGAAGCGCCGGGACTGTTCCTGCGCATGTTCGAGGGCGTGGCCCCCGAGCGACTGGCCCGGTTCATGTTCGACGGCGGATCAACAGCGGACCGGCTGACCCTTATGAGGTCCCTGCCGGCCGGCCCATTGATGAAGCAGGCCTTCCGAAGCCTGGCAGGTTTCTGAACGACCCTGCTGATCCATCCCTGCGTGAAGCGATACGGAGACCATGATGTCGAAGCTCAAGACCGTCGGACACCCCCTGGCTGCCCTCCCCGAGGAGCTTCCGCCCGAGCTTCGGGGCCCGGATTGGGTGCAGGCGAACCCCCATCGCATCGAGGACGAACTGGTTCAGGCGCTCGCCCTGCCGTCGGGGGGGTGGTACGTGCTCGATGGAAGTCGATCGATCGGTACCGCGCCGCGCGTGTTCTGGGTCGCCGGCCGGGAGCTCGTGGCGTGGCGCGGCGCCGGGGAACTCCGTATAGCCCCCAACGCCTGTCCGCACATGGGAGCTTCACTCGCCGAAGGCGCCGTGAAGGACGGGCGCCTGGTGTGTCCGTGGCACGGGCTGGAGCTGGGAGCCGAGAAGCACGGGGCCTGGTGTCCGATGGAGGCACATGATGACGGAGTCCTCTGCTGGGTGCGGCTCGACGATGGCGAGACCACGCCCCGACCGATCGTGTCACCCCGACCGACGGAGTTCCTGGGCTGCGTGATGAGGATGGAGGCCGATTGCGAGCCGCGCGACGTGCTCGCCAACCGCCTGGACCCGTGGCACGGAGTGTACTATCACCCACATACGTTCAAGCAGCTCAAGGTCATCGGAATCCACAGCGGGCGGTTGCTGGTGCGTGTCGTCTACGGTTTCACCGACCGGCTGGGGATCAAGGTCGACGCCACGTTCCACTGTCCCGACCCGCGCACGATCACGATGACCATCGTCGGCGGCGAGGGGACCGACTCGGTGGTCGAGACCCACGCCACGCCGCTCCGGAACGGCCGCACTGCGATCATCGAGGTCACACTCGCCACCTCCGAGCGCCCTGGTTTTCGCCGGGCCATCCGCATCGCCGGTCTCATTCGGCCGTTCATCCTGCGAGCGCAGCGGAAGCTGTGGGTAGAGGACGCCGCGTACGCGGAAAGGCGGTACGCGCTTCGCACGGGGCGTGTCCCGGTGGCGGGCCGGGCGCTGGGAGAGGGATCAGCGGCGCCAGGCTAGAGGACCCTTGAGAGGCACTGACCAGACCGGTTCGGGACACACGTCCCACCGCGCGAGCAGTTGGTTCGAGGCGAGGAAACCGGAGGCCGTCGCCCTCTCCATCAGCGCGGTCGGGAACGGCAGCCGTACGTAGTCGCCGGCCAGCGCCACCCCTCGCGTCGGCGTGGCGACGCCAGGCCTACCCTTTTGACCACCGGGCGGAAAGGCTGGACAGTCCCGGTCCACACGGAAGATCTCGTGCACGGGCCGCGCGTCCCGCGTCTCGGGATACAGGTCGTGCAGCCCGGCGAGCATGCTCGCCTTCAGCTCCTCCTCGCCGACGCCCTCCGGCACCGCGTAGGCGTGAAGCTCCACGACCGATCCCCCGCTCGAATCGGCCCATCGCCGACTCTCCTCTTCGAACGTCTCGAATACCGAGATGTTGTCCAGCAAGGGGTAGCCGGCCGTACCGACGAATGCCTGCCGCTCCGCGCTCACGGGCCGGTCGAGCCACAGACGCCACACGGCGAACGGGAGGGTGAGCCGAAGATCCCTTACGTTCCGCCGCCAGGTCTCGTCGCCCAGGTCCGGTGAAGCGGCGACGATGTCGTGGAGCCCGAGGACCGTGACGGCGAGCACGACGAGGTCGGCCACCTCAGGCTCTTCCCCTCCGCTGCAGGCGGCAATCCACCCGCCCGACGCGGCGCGATCGATCGACGAGACTCCGCTCCCGAGCCGGAAGCGTACGCCCAGACCTTCGAGGTACCGCCGCAAGGGCGTCCACAGCGATGCCTCGAACTCGTCATCCAATACGTCGAACACGAGCCCCTCGGGATTCGCCATGAAGTAGAAGTGGAACATCATCAGCAGGTCGGCGGCCGACATGTCCTCCTCGGGATTGAAGAAGGAGTGCGAGAACACGTCGAACATCATCCGCCGCGCCGCGGCCGGGAATCGCAGACAGTCCAGGTATTCCCGGGCCGTGATCCCGTCGTGCCGGGCGTATGTGTGCTCTTCATCGAACCGCAGCATTTCCAGCGCCGCCAGCCCGTCCACCTTCACGAGATCTCGATACCTGAACGTGTCGGCCCGTCGCACGAGCGACAGGATGTTCCACGGGGGCCGTGCAGGCAGGCCCTCGAACGACTGCACAGCCCCACCGGGCGCCAGGACCGGGTAGTCGTGAAGGCGCACCAGCCGGCGAAGCTCCGGGTCCACGCGACGAAGCAGCTCGCGCAGGTTGTAGTAGTGGCGGAAGAAGGCGTGGAAGCCGCGCTCCATCCGGAGCTCCGTACCGTCGGGAAGGGTCTCGGTCCACGTGCGCAGGCGGCCGCCAAGGGCTTTCTCGCGCTCGATGACCGTGACGCCGACCCCTCGCTCGGCCAGGACGCACGCGGCTGCGATTCCGGCGAGGCCACCTCCCACGACGACGGCCGAGGTTCCCTCCGGGGCCCGGTTCCGGGAGCCTGCGGGCTGCGGAAACAGCCGCCGGCCGTCTCGAGCCCGGGTCACGAGCCCTCGGCCGGCCGCCGGGCCAGGAACGAGTGCACGATGCCACGCTGCCAGCCGTCCATCGGCTCGGTTCGCACGTCCTCGAATCCCGCGGCTCGAAGTCGCCGCTCGAACGCGGTCACGCCGTCGAATTCCAGCACGCTTCGTCTCACGTACCGGTAGATGCGGGTCGTCCCCGAGGTGAGCAGCCCGCTCGGAATGATCACCCCGAGAGACACGGCATTCCACGTGGCGCGGGCCCACCTCGAATCCGCCACCGAGTACTCGTGGAAGCAGATCGATCCGCCCGGTCGCAGCAGTCCGCGCAGGGACGTGAGGCAGGCATCAGGATCGGACATGTTGCGGATTCCATACGCCATCAGGATCGCTTCGAACGGGCCGTAGATGCCCGCGGCCCGGGGGTCCATCGCATCGGCCTGCAGGAGGTGGACCCGGCCTTCGGGCAGGCGACGACGCGCCTCGATCAGCATGCCGGTCGATCCGTCGGCCGCTGTCAGGCACGCGTCCGGGTGCTCCGCCAGGATCGCCCGGGTGGACGCGCCCGTGCCGCAGCACAGGTCCAGCACGTGCCCGCCTGGCGGCACATCGAGCCGCGCTGCGCTGAGTCGGAGGTGGCGGTGGTATCCTGGATTGAGGCCGGTCAGCAGGTCGTACCGGCGCGCTACCCGATCGAACTCGGCCGGTACGTCTGCCTTGGCGAGCGGCCCGGCACCGGCGTCAGTGCTCGAGACCGACGACACGATAGCGCCCGTTCTCGGGCTCCCACTTCAGGAACACTATCGCCGGCCGGCCGCGCGTGTCGTCCCGTCCGCTGACCGTGATCTCGAGCGTGGCCAGTGCCTCCTCCTCGGACAGCTGGCGATCCGGCGCCGCGCCGCTCTTCCCCGTGGGAGGAGCGATTTCGAGATACTGGCGGAAGCCGTGTTCGGCCACCGATCTGCCCTTCCAACGGCGGTCCAGCATGTCGTGCCGCAGTTCCCATTCGTACACGACTTCGTCCGGGGTCCACGCGCCGTCGCGGATCCCGTAGTCGTCGAAGGCCAGGCCGAACTCCGCTGTGAGTTCACCGGCAGCGACGACCTCCGGGTTCTCCACGGGTGACACCTGCGCGTACCAGTGCTCGACGATGCGGTCCCGTCGGTAGCTCAGGATGTCGGCCAGCGTGTCAGCCGCGAACTCGCTCGGGAGCTCTCCCGCATCCACCGCGGCGCGGATCTGCTCGTCGGTGAACGAGCCCACGATCCTAGCGCCCCAGTAACCATCGCGGACCGTCATGTTCACGAACGCCTGGTTGGGCCAGTTGGCCTTCCAGCTGGCCGGGTCGAAGGTCTCCACCTGCATCCAGCCGATGGACGGATCGATCACCTGGTGCGGCTGCGACTCCCATCCCTGCCGATACACCCCGAGAGTGAACAGACGCCCCATGGTCGGCCAGAAGTCGAAGTTGTATTCCGCCCCCTCCCGCGGGTAATGCGGCCGAATGGTCCCGCTCCCGAGGCTCGCGGCGAAGTCGATCAGGTAGTGCCGCACGTATCCAGGCTCCACATACGCGTCCATCGAGTTCGCGAATCGCATGTCAACGTGGTTCACCCACGACGACACCACGTACAGTCCCCGCAGGTCGCGCCGGTGCTCGTGCGCGTAATAGTCGTTCGGATCGTCCTTTCGCGTGCCCAGAAAGTAGAACGGCCCCAGGGGCGGCCCGGGCACGAACTGGCTGGCCACGGCCAGGAAGCGGCCATCGGGCAGCGTATCCACCCGCGACAGGATTTCGTCCACCAGGTCGATCCCTAGCGGGTGTTCCACGAACTCCTCGTCCACGTACGTCGCCCCCTCCTTCACACCGACGATATGCTCGCGCTGGAACCGGAAGATGTAGTCCTGTGGAACGTGGTAGCCGGCCGCGTACAGCAGCCGATTCGCGATCACGTCAGCGGAGCTGCTCAGGTACTGGAAGCCCCTGGGGTCGAACTTCACGACGTACCGGATGCCGTGGGAATCCTGGACCTGGAAGCCGGGCGAGATACCCTGCAGCTTCGCTTGTGTTAGCACGATGGGCCCGGTGGTATCCGGCCCCGTGCCGGTCGTCGGACCCCTGAACATCTCCTCGGGCGTGAGGAGGTCCCGGCCGTTTCGATGCTCGAACCAGGCCGAGTTTACCACGTCGTCGAATCGGGTAAGATTCAGGGCCTCGTGGTTCTCCTTCAGAAGCCGGCGCACGCTGATGCCTTTGGCCACCTGGCCGCTGATGGCGTCCCGCATCTGGAGCGGAACCTCGAGTTCCTCACGGTTCGAGGGCTCCGCGATCGGCAGAGTGTCGGCGTAGGCGATCGGCTCGGGACGCATTGGGACAGGGGCCTGCTTCGCGCACCCACCCGAAATCCCGATCAGGGCGAGCGAGACGAGGACGCCACGCAGGCCTCCCGCGGCCGTGGAACCGGGGAGCCGCATCAGAACGGCCATGATCCCCTGATCCCCGCAGTCATTCCCTCTCCGCTGAAGCCGAGGTAGGCCAGTCCGACCAGCGCCGTCGGACGACTCAGCCTGATGCCGAGTCCATAGGACGGGTGCCAGTCGCCGCTCCCGATCTTCCCGAGGGTCTCTCCCACGGCGCCGTAATGGAAGAACAGGAACGTCTCCGCCCGCATGCGATCCTGAAGCTCGCGCCACGCTTCGAACCGATACTCCGACATGAAGGACAGCATGTCGTTGTCCACGAACCGCCTGGACGGGAAACCGAGCGCGCTGCGGCTCCCGCCCAGCGAGGACAGGTGATAGAACGGCACGCCCTCACCGCCGTCGTCCCGCGCGATGCTGGAAATCACCCGGAACGCGAACATCTGCTGCCGGTTGATCGGCAGATAAGTCTGCACGAAACCGGTCAGCAACCGGAAGTCGGAGTCCGTGTCCGCCAGTCCGAAGAACGACCGGCCGGCCACGCCCAGAGTCACTCCCGTCTGCTGGAAGTCGTTCCACCGGGTCCGGTCGAGCGTGACGCTCAGCTCGAGCCGAATGTACTCGGTCGGCTCCTCCGCGCCGAACAGCGAGTCGGTCGGGAACTCGTCGAAGATCGACTCCACGTTCGCGTTCACCGGGTCGCCGATCTCATTGTGCTCGTAGGCCAACCCTCCGGCCAGGATCAGAGAAGGAGCCAGGCTCACGCCGGTCCGCGCGGTGACGTCCCACCAGTCTCTCCGGTAGAACGCGCGGTCCTCCGTCTCCGTCTGAGAGCCGATCCCGTAGAACGGCGTCTGGGCGTCCCGCTCCCACTTGGCCTCGGACGCCAGCCACGTGTTGTTCCCGCGGAGGATGAAGCCGCTCCGGTAGCGCTGGGACAACCGCCTCGACACGGCTGCGTGCACGTAGAACGGATAGTAACGGTCGAACTGGAGCTCGATAGCCGCCCCACTGCGCGGTCCGATCGTCGTCCGGATCGTCGGTCGGAGGCCCCAGTCCGACATGTCTCGGTACGCACGCATGAGCGCGCCCGGTGGGCGAGGCGCCGTGAGCAGGCCTATCAGCCACGCCGGCAATCGCACGAGCACCAGGTCGAGCGGCCAGCCGATGACCTTGAGTGGGAACTCGACCACGTCCACCCAGTCGGCAGAATACTGGGGCGGCGGGCGCTGCAAGGTGTCGCGGATCGCGTCCGCTTCCTCCGGCGTGACCGGAGTCCCTGGAATGGTGTCCCTCGCGCTCGCAGAGTCCGCGCGCTCCTGCGGGGCCTCCTGGCTCCTGCTCGCGGCGGGCGCGGCCCAGCCCAGGATCGTCAGTGCGAGGCAGATCGCTACGGCACGGCGTGTGGCCGCGGGCCAGCCAGGCGTGCGCCTCACTCGGAGCACCTGTCCGGCAGTCCCGTCTCGGTTCCCGCGTACCGCCTTACCGTGAACTCGTCGATCACGTCTCCCTCGCGCCCGATCGCGCGGCCCTCGATGCTGTTCTCGCCGATGCTCAGCTCGACGAACTCGTACACACGCCGGGCGTACGCGGCAAGCGGAGAGGTCGTCACGTCACGCGCGTACATGGAAGCTCCACCTCCGCCGGACAGCACGTGGACCGGTCCGCACCCGGGCTCGACGCGGCGTCCATCCCTGAGCGGATATGTACGCTCGTAATGATGGTCGTGCCCGGCCGTTACCAGATCAACGCCGTACCGCTCGAACAGCGGAAGAAGCTGGTTTCTGAGGTTCCGGTCCAGCCCATGTCCGCTGATTCCTCCCGCGTGGCTGTACAGCGGATGGTGCATGAACGTCACGATCCAGTCCACCGTGCTGTCCACGGTCGCTTCGCGCAGCGTCTCCTCGAGCCACGCCAGCTGGCGGCCCTCCCCGCTGCGCAGCCCATCGACCTCCACCGTCTTGCTGGACGTGTCGATGGAGACGAACAGGACTCGTCCCCACCGGAGAGAGTAGTAGCGAACGCCGGGAAACGGTTCGGGCCACAGGAACGCACCGTCGTAGGAACGGCCGCCGTCGGCCCGTAGGTCGTGGTTGCCTATGGCCGGGTAGATTGGGGTCGAGGCCAGTGTCCGCGCGTAAACGCGGAAGTGCCGCTCCGTGAACTCGTCCTCGGTACCGTCGTTGTACGCGATATCGCCCACGTGAATCGCCAGGTCCCAGTCCAGTCGTTGCATCTGGCGGGCCAGGTCGATCTGCTCGGGACCACCCCACCCGGAGTCACCGAACAGCAGAACGCGCACATTTTCGCCGGACGTGCCGGCAGCGGGCCCCGTGCGAAACTCGTGCGGCCCCATCCGGGTGCCGGCAGCGGAGACGACGTATTGCACTGCTGTCGAGAGAGGCAGCGGACCGATCTCTGCCCGGCGCGTGCCGTACCGGTGGTCCTCCACCTCCGCCCGGATCCAGACAGAGTCCACGTCCGGAGCTCGGAACCAGGCTGTGTCGGCGGACCCGGGCTGGCTCATCCACAGGACCCACGCACTGCTGTCCGTGACCTGCTGGACGTACGGGGCTCGCACGTACGGCGCGGGCGCCTGCGGCGTGCCGACCGGATCAACGGGTCCGGGGTAACAGGCCGTGAGAGCCAGAGCGGTCGCCGCGAGGCAGCAGGTTGACGTCACCGTCGTGCGGTCGATCGAGGGCCTCTTTCTGCCGGGTTGGCGGTACCGGCTCAACGGCACGAGTCGTTCCATGCCAGAACGGCGTACACAGCGCAGTTCTCGAGCCTCGATACAGGCCCGGTTCCTGCACAACCGCCGCACGTAGCTATAGAATACCAGTGGCGCAGGCCGTTGGCTCCATACATGATGAGCGCGAGCGGACTGGAGCACATCAAACAGAGACGAGATCTCAACTCATGCACGATCACAAGAATACAGCGCTGTTTTCACTCCTCCAAATCGAATCCGAGGATGCCCCCACTGGGATGGAGGACGTCCATATTGCGTGGGAAGAAGCAGACGACACGGAAGATGACTCCGAAGAGCTGCTCGAGGAGCGGACACGCCTCCCCGTTCTCCCTCTGCGCGGGACGGTCGTATTCCCTTCCGTCGCCGCCCCGATCGCCGCGGGACGCGAGAAGACGCTGGCAGCCATCGAGCACGCACTACAGGGATCGAAGCGTCTCATCGCCGTGTCGCAGCTCGACGCGGAAACGGAGGATCCTACCCCGGAGGGCCTGTATCGCATAGGCACGATCTGCCGAATCGCCCAGATGCAGCGGGTCCCTGGGGGCATTCAGCTCGTCGTGCAAGGCACGGGCCGTGGCGCCGTGCTCGAATTCACTGAGCGGGAGGAGTTCCTCGAGGCCGTCGTGCGCCGCGTGCAGGACATGGCCCCGCTGGACGACGAGGACTCGACCTACGCCGCACTCCACAAGGAAGTGCGCGAGCGAGCGGCGCAACTCAGCCGGCTGCGTGGCGTTCCGAAGGAGATCATCGACCATCTCCTGGGCGGTGTGACGAGTGGCGGAGAGTTGGCCGACCTGGTGGCATTCTACACAGAGTTCGAGGTCCCCGAAAAGCAGGACCTTCTGGAAACGCTGTCTGTGGAGGACCGGCTGCGGAAGCTGCTTCTTCATCTGCAGCGACAGATCGGGGTGCTCGAGGCACAGGCCCAGATCCGCAGCAAGGTCCAGGAGGAGCTGGGCGAGCGGCAGCGCGAGGTCTTCCTGCGCGAGCAGATAAAGGCCATCCGGAGCGAGCTCGGCGACGACGCTGACCAGGAGGAGATCCAGGAGCTACGCGAGCGGATCGAGGCCCTCGACCTCCCGGAGGAAGCGCGCACCGAGGTCGATCGCGAGCTCCGCCGACTGGAGCGCATTCCGCGCGAGGCCGCCGAGTCGCAGGTGATACGGACCTACCTCGAAACGGTGGCCGACCTTCCGTGGAACACGCGAACCGAGGACCGGCTCGACCTCAAGCGCGCCGAGGAGATCCTGGAAAGAGACCACTATGGCCTTTCCGATGTGAAGGACCGTGTCCTCGACTTCATGGCCGTGCGCAGCCTGCAGGAGCGCCGCTCCGCAGCCGAAGCCGAGGCCGAGGCTGAGTCGGACTCCGAGTCGGACGCCGGGGCCGAGTCAGATGCCGAACAGGAGTCGGACAGCGCGGACCACATTCCCGGGCAGGTGGACGACCGCACCGGACAGACAGTCCTGTTCGTCGGACCGCCGGGTACCGGGAAGACCTCGATCGCGAAGTCGATCGCCGACGCGATGGGCCGGAAGTACGTGCGAGTGTCGCTGGGCGGCGCGCGCGACGAGGCGGACATTCGAGGTCACCGGCGCACGTACGTCGGAGCTCTACCGGGCCGCATCATCGAGGGACTGAAGCGGGCGGGGAGCAAGAATCCGGTATTCCTGCTCGATGAGGTGGACAAGTTGGGCGTGTCGTTCCAGGGAGACCCGTCGGCGGCCCTCATGGAGGTGCTCGACCCGGCTCAGAACAATACCTTCGGCGATCACTACCTCGGCATCCCGTTCAACCTGTCCGAGGTGATGTTCATCGCCACGGCAAACTTCCCGCATCAGATCCCGGGGCCGCTGAAGGACCGGATGGAGGCGATCGAGTTCGTCGGTTACACGGCGCAGGAGAAGCTGGAGATCGCGCGGCGATATCTGCTGCCTCGCCAGATGCACGAGAACGGGCTGGTAGAGGGACATCTCGAG
>Ga0255058_10000190_pt1 | contig 36152 bp, 35 predicted proteins | sample Cases_109_9_MG_FD_188637 | JGI IMG/M metagenome (GOLD analysis project Ga0255058, IMG submission 188637) | Seawater microbial communities from Amundsen Gulf, Northwest Territories, Canada - Cases_109_9 | ecosystem: Environmental > Aquatic > Marine > Gulf | place: Canada: Northwest Territories...
TTGGAGCGCTTTTACGATCTTTACCTTATGCTCAGGAGCGACACGGGCATAAACGGAAGTCCTTTGAACGCTTTCTTCAAATTCCTCTAGATCGATAGCTTCTAATTCCTGCCCAGTCATCTCCAGCGAATCCTCGGTCATTATTCCCAGGCGTTCGGCGATAACACGGGCGGTTGAAGGGTGGTCGCCGGTTATCATGACCGGTGTAACACCGGCGCTTCTACTAAGTTCAACTGCCCTTTTTGCTTCCTCCCTTGGAGGATCCATAATCCCAACAAGACCTAGAAAGGTGAGATCGTTTTCCAACTCGTCTTCTGTTATTTCCGGATACTGTTTCCACAGTCGGCAACAGACGGCAAGTGTCCGAAGACCGTCGGAAGCCATTTTTTCACTGACATCGCTTAGCTGCTGGGATTCTTTGTCGCCGATTGGAACCGGACCCTCATTAGTATATTTTTTTGTAATAGAAGGATGGAGAACTTCAAACGCCCCTTTAGTAAAAGATATGTAACTGCCATCTTCGAATTTGTGTACGGTAGTCATCTTTTTTCGATCAGAATCAAAAGGTATCTCATCGGATCTGGGAAGAGAATTTTTCGCCTCATCCCTCTTAACCCCACCTTTTTCGGCTAGCACTACAAGAGAACCCTCGGTGGGGTCACCGATAATCTCCGGTTCGTTTTCACCCGGGGACAAGACTGCGTTGTTGCAGAGTGTAGAACCTTGTAACAAGAGATCAAATGAAGGGAGGTTCCCGACATCGGCATCTGTTCCGCCCTCATCTTTAAACTCACCCTCTACATGGTAGCCTGTCCCGCTAACATATAGTCTGGTTTTATCGACATACACTTCCTCGACTTTCATTTTGTTTTGAGTAAGCGTTCCGGTCTTATCGGAGCAGATAAAGGTTACGGAGCCAAGCGTCTCCACAGCCGGCAGCTTTCTTATAAGAGCTTTTTGTTCGACCATCCTCTGGGCGCCAAGGGCAAGGGAGATTGTTACGACCGCCGGAAGTGCCTCCGGGATGGCGGCTACGGCCAGACTGACGGCGGTGAGTAGCATGAGGGTAGGATCTTCTCCCCGCAAGATACCGATGACAAAAAGGATAACGCTAATTGCAATAACGATTAAGGCAAGCGCTCTTCCGAATACGGCAAGTCTTTTCTGGAGTGGGGTCTTCACATCGTCCACCTGAACCATACCGGCGATTTTACCGATTTCGGTATTCATACCGGTAGCGTAGACGACCCCTTGACCTCTCCCGGTGACGACCGTCGTTCCGCTAAAAGCGATGTTTAGTTGATCGCCCAGAGGAAGATCATCAACAAGTCGTGATATATTTTTCTCGACCGCCAGCGATTCACCGGTCAGGATTGATTCACTAATAGATAAACTTGATATCTCTGCAAGACGGATATCTGCGGGCACTATCTTGCCTGTCTCTAGTAATGTGATATCGCCGACTACTAGATTTTTTGAGTCGACCACTTGTTCGCGGCCATCTCTTAAGACGGTCGCTTTTAAGGCTGCCATATTTTTCAGCGCTTCCATCGCTTTTTCCGCTCGATATTCTTGAACGAAACCGATAATGGCATTTAAGATGATGATCACAACTATAGCGATAGTATCTTTAAGATCGCCGATGATCCCGGAGATAACAGCGGCCGCGATCAGTACACCGATCATAAAATCTTTAAATTGATCGATGAAGATGCCGATAGGAGACTTTACGACCCCGGCCATTAGTTCGTTGGGACCGTCGCTCTCAAGTCTTCTTTCGGCCTCATCAGAAGAGAGTCCGCTTGAACCGGACTCTAGAGATTGATATATATCTTCGATATTTTGACTATATGTGCTGTTCATCTGCTTTCGACTATACCCATTTTAAAAAGACACCGTTTTATTAGATCGTGGCTATCTTACTTATTTCTTTTTAATATTGATCTATTAAGCTGTCACTTTTGATCAGCAATATAGTTTGCCGCTTCTGCCCAGCCAAGACCCATCTTTTCCGTTGTGAGAAGTGTGTTTTCTAATAGTTCGTCGCTTTCAGTAGACAGAAAGTCGTTATTGTCGATTAAAAAAAACATGCCGACAACATCGGCCATTGACAGGTCCGCAAGTGAGTCACCAATAGCTGCTCGTCGTTCTACGGCGAAGTCACGATTATTGGCGTCGATAGTTATTGCTGCCGCTTTATCTATCTCGGACGGAAGGAGGTGGTAAGAATGGACCTCATTAACATCTTTTAGATCGCCTTTTCGATGGACTCGTCCATTATCTATTAATTTAAGCTTTTCAAACCCTGCCTTAAAAAGCCGGTTATTAGCATCGGCAAGGTCGATCTCTCCTCGAAAAAGATGGCTGCAGCTACGATCGTTTGACCAGGGTGTATGGTATTCTAACTTTTCTTTATATCCATCAAGGAGAAAAGCCGGGGCGCCGCTAGTTGTGATTGCTTCATATAGGGTCTGGCTATCGCCGTGTTCATATTTATACGCTTGTTTTATCTCTCCGTTTGAATGGACGATCTGGCAACCAGCTTCGGCGATGTAATTATCTATTCCCAGTACCCTCGATATTTCCTTTAGTTGGATCACACTTCTTCCGGAGACGAGCGTAATATCAACTCCCTTTTCCTTTAGAGACAAAAGGGCTTTTGAGGGCAGTAATGTAAATTCCTTTTCAGCGCTTAAGAAAAAATTGCCGCCCGGTCCGAGCATCGAGCCGTCGAGGTCACTGTATAGAACTTTGATCCGCTCGGCTGCGGCCGACTCCACAGATCCGGCCTTGTTAATTTTTACTATGCGCTCCACTGCTCTCCTTGTAAGCGTCGATTTATTATTTATCAATTTTGGGTAAAAAACAATCAGATAAAAAACAGCTTGATTGGAAATCACAATATTTACGATTATTGCGTCTCATTTAGGGTTGCGAAAGAGTGATGATTTTGATAAAATAATTCGGCATCTCCTAGGCAAATTGAGGGAGCTAAAAAAATGACATCGACTATCGTGAACAGCGAAAGAGAATAGATGCGGCCCAATCGTGCGGCTCTACTGACAATAGTATTGATAGTATTAAGTTTCTTTTTGATGCTGCCATCTTTTGCGTTTGCTTTTGTAGATGGAGAGGTCGTTGTCAGCGGAAAGTGTACAGCCTGCCACAGTGATGAACGAATCAAGAGTCAATCACTGACATCGGGAGAATGGACGATTTTAGTTGATCAAGAGATCGATCGTGGAGCTCAACTAAATGGAGAAGAGCGAAGCGCGGTCATCGATTATCTTGTAGCCAACTATAGTATGGGCGCAAATGCTACGCCGGTGGCGCAAGTAACCTCAAGCGGCGATTCATCAACACCAAGCGAACAAGCTGAGACCGGTATCGAGATGTGGCAATTTATTGTAGCTGGAAGTTCTTTTATCGGAACGGGCATCTACTTAAGGCGTAAGAAATAAGTACGACTTCACATTAATCTTCTATTTTTATCTCGAATTTCAAAATTATTTATCTTAAGATCCCCGATTGTATAAGACGTCAATTATTTAAGTATTCTCTTAAGCCCCGCTTTTGCTTCTTTGAAATCGGGGACGAACCTTATCGCTTTTTCGAAATGTTGGATCGCTTCGGTGTCGGCTCCGGAGCGTTCGTAAGCCAGTGCTAAATAGTAGTGCAGATCAGCTGAGAACGGAGATTTTTCCACACCCCTCTTTAAGGTTGCAATGGCGTTTTCATACTCCTCTAATCGAATAAACAAATCACCTAGTCGAAATATGGCATCATCGTTTAAAGGTTCTATCGACATCGCTTTAGCATAACTGATCTTTGCTTGATCAAATTCTTCCAACTGTTCGTAAAGAAGGCCCATTCGATATTGAGGTAAGGAATACCCCGGATCTAACTTGATCGCCTTTGTATATTCAGCTATAGCTTCTTTAAATCGTTTTTCAGCCTGATAAGCCGCGCCCAGTTGGATGTGGGCATCAATATTATCGGGCTCGGTCTTTAATCTTTCTTTGGCTTCGCTGATAGCAAGCTCAATTATATTTTGAGGATCCTCTTCTACCTCTTTTGGAGTGATCTTCGCGATCAGGCGCTTAATAATAGTATCTTTTTGCCGGGGAACACTTTTTACGAGTGTCGCCCGTACATCCAGACGTTGGCGGGCGCTATATTTTGGCGTACAAGTCGTTAGTGTAAGCTCTGCTTTTTCAGAAGGCATCAGCATGCTTACGTCACCTGGATCCAAAATTTTTGAAAACTCTACTTTATATGTGTATATATGGCTGAGAGTCTCAAGGATGATCTCGTCGCCAGCGACGAGCTCGTCGATCCGATTAAATGGCTTTGTGTATGTTACTCTATGGCCGGCAATACCGACATTTCCCTTTTTGCCGGGTAGCGCAGTACCCTGGTAGTGGCCGGGGCCGCTTTTTAGCTCTTCAGTGCCTACCCCCTCGATGACGACCTGATCGATCCCAACTTTAGGTATCTTTATCTTTGTGGAAGGGAACTCCTTTCCGGAGGAACCTTTATTGGCGGGGGAAACCTGGGTAAGGACGGCGTTCTCGCTGGAGACGGTCTCTTTATCAAGATCTACCCGTTGCCGACTCTCAAGCTCAAAACTTTTTTCTCTTTGAGAGACCGACTCTCTTTCCCACTTCGCTTTTAGACGATACTGCGTATATGAACCTAGAACTTCGGTTGAAAGCGGATAGATAAGTATTAAGAAACCGATTAAGATCAGCGTGGTCGAGTATCTTCTTCGAGCTTTTATTTGGTCATCCATTTAAATCCTTTTGCCTGCTAAACAAGGCTATTATATTATTAAAGGATATCAAAATATCTCGAGGAAATAAAGAAAGTATCACCAAGGCGCTAACACTAAGCCATTAGTGTTCAAGAGATTTTTTGATTTACAATACGGGCGTTTCACCTTAAACTATTTTATGTTTTATAAATTATCTAACGGAGGTCTTGATGTTGAAAAGGTCTATTTTTTTTATTTTTTTAATACTGCTTTCAGCGGCAGTGATCGGCTGTAATATATCGGGTTCAGGAGATGAGCCGAAAAAGGAAGATAAAGCTAAAGAAGCGAGTGTTGAGGAGGAGAGTGTGGAAGATTCAAATAAAGATCAGAACAAAGATGAGGGATCATCGACAGATCAGAACGCAGGTGGAGGCAAAGGGCCAGTAGTCGTTATCGAAACTGATAAAGGAAATATTGTCTTTGAGATGTATCCGGAAGTCGCGCCAAAAACTGTCGATAATTTTGTAACACTCGCAAACAAAGGGTTCTATAACGGATTAAAGTGGCATCGCGTTGTACCTGGATTTGTAATTCAGGGTGGCGATCCTCAAGGAACCGGAATGGGTGGACCTGGATATACGGTCGATGCCGAGTTTAATGATAAGAAGCATGTGACCGGAACAGTAGCCATGGCAAGGTCACAAAATATCAATAGTGCCGGTAGCCAGTTCTATATCTGTCTTGCTCCCCAGCCGGGATTGGATGATCAATACACTATCTTTGGACAAGTTACCGAGGGTCTGGATGTTATCCCGAAGATAGTCAAAGATGATCTGATGAACAAGGTATATATTAAAACGGAGTAAGTCGATCGGACTAAAAAGTATTGATCAGTTTTTACGTCGATACTACCTATTGATAGCTCCGACCAAGGACAGAAACGATAAGGCTGAGATGATCGCCATTAAAAAGATCGCTCTAGGCCAGACGCGCTTTCTTTTATGTTGACGCCGGTATCCGTTAGTCATCTGTATCTTTGTAATACATATAGCGGGTGGTTGCAAGAGAAAATATAAAGTAAAAACATAAGATTTTATGATGTAATGCGATTATGTTAATATTACACGAGTCTAAGAGGGAAGAGATATGGTTGTATTTGAGGTCTATTTTTTTAAATCGGAATATGTAGAAGAGGTAAAGCAAAGAGAGCTGGCTCATGATCCGTCTCTTGAGGATAGGTATGTTCCGGAGATCGGCGGTATGTTCTGCCTGAATACGGCAAGGCCGATAGCTATTCGTTTTTTCAGTATTGATGAAGGCCTGGAATTGATCAGCGCCGGATATCAGGTATCAGTTGAAAGCGGCCAAAACGAACCGCTCGATCTGGAGCAGACCGAAGTGTATCCAGAAGAGATGGTAGATGGGATAATTCTTGAATTAAGCGGACTATTTGTCGGTGCTCTTATAGATGACGGCAAGAGCCAGCCTTTTAAGAATCGCAAGGAATTAGAAGATTTGCTTACACCGCTTGCCGCAGAAAATTAGTGGCGTTTTGTTTTTTTCCCCAGCCAGTAACCTGTCCCGATAAGTAAAGCGGCTCCTATCGCCAATACTGTTATCTCGGTTTTTCTCGAATTAAGGCGAATCTTGGTAAGGTGGGCTATCTCTTCGATCTTTGTATCAATATCGTCTCTCGTGATCGTTTCTTTTATATCGTCCATCAAACATCCTTTGATCTAACGCCCGCGACTACCCCAAATATTATTAATATGACACCGATGACAAGATAGGCTATCCAGGTAGCTCCGAGCAATGTGGCCAAAAGTTGAAATAATCCAACTGCAATAAAGATAGCGGCTACGCTCATAATAAATGCCACAAAAATAGCTATGCCCACTTTTTTACCCGCTTTTCTAAGCGGCTCTGCCAGACTACTATCAACAGTCGATTTTAATTCCTGCCTGACGTAGGCTATCAAAAGTTCTATTAAATCTACTATTGATTTTAGTAGAGAGTCCTTCTTTTCTTCCAAAGCTTCCTCTATTTCCGCAAATAAACTTTAATAATTAGTATTTTAGGTCTAATTATCGACGTAATCGACCATTATTTAAATAAATTTTGACGGACCGGTTCTTTTATAATGAAAGTAAATAGACTAAAATAAGTTCAAGTCGAGTTATCTATACCCATATACATATGATTTATGAACAGACATGTAGCATGCGACCTCGATAGGCGATCGTTTGTCATAGAATTTTTACGGTAAGTAATGATGAAGACACTTATTCTAAATGCTAGTGCCGAACCTCTAAGCTTTATCCCGGTAAAGCGAGCAGTAATCCTTGTCTTAAAAGAGAAAGCCGAAATACTTGAGGAGCATGTTGAAAAAAGTTTTCGCTCTGAAAAACGGGAAGTCCCTTTTCCGTTAGTAATAAGACTTGTAAGATATGTCCACATACCAAGACGCATCAGAAGCGTGGTGACGAACACGATATTGTTCGCCCGCGATCGGTATACCTGTCAGTATTGTGGGCGCCATAAGTCGGAATTTAAGAAAATCGAGCGACTTACTCGGGAACATGTTAAACCGGTCTCCAAGGGCGGCGAAGATACGTGGGAAAATGTCACTACAGCATGTTCCACTTGCAACCACAAGAAAGGAAGCAAGCTTCCCTACGAAGTCAAGATGTATCCCAGAAAAACACCTTTTGAGCCTAAATACATCGCTATTGTATTGCTCGGCCAATCGGTTGACAAAGTTCAAAAACGATATATCGAACCCTTTTTAAAAAAGAAGTAACTTTATTGAGAGGATTTGTCTCTCTGACTTTAAACCGGTAGAAAGATCTAAGGCGGTGGCGGTTCACCGATCCAAATAGTGACAGTAGCGCCTTTGATGGCCATCTCTTCTTTTTGCGGACTTTGAGCGACAACCTTTCCATAGTTTTCGGGATCGGAGATACCGGCTTTTATCTGAACGACAAAACCGCGGGTTTCGAGCTCTGATTTTGCGTCATCTTGGGACATGCCTTCCAAATCAGGGATACTTATAAGCTCTGGCCCTTTGCTGATGACGATACTTACCTCGCCATCTTTTTCAATCGAGGTACCTGGAGGCGGACTCATCCTTATAACGCGGCCCTCTTCGACTGAGTCGCTGAATTCTTCACTTTTAACTACTTTTAACTGTTCCTTAGTTATCTCCGCGTTTGCTTCCGACGTCGTTTTTCCGATGACGTCTGGAACCCGGATCGGTCTTGGTCCTTTACTGACCATCAAGTCTACATTGGTTCCCTTCGAGACTCCGTCGTCAGCCGGTGGATTCTGGCTAATAACGACACCGGCTTCTAATCGATCACTGTATTCTCTGGTGATCTCACCAACGTTAAGATCGGCCTTTGCCAAGAAAAAAGTGGCTTGATCCAAAGTGATACCTGTAAGTTTTGGCACCTCGATCTTCTCTTCGCCTCTGCTTAAAACTACACTAACCGTTCTACCCGTTCTTATTTTATCTCCCGCATCCGGATCCTGGCTCACAACTTTTCCCGAGGGTATGCCCGCATCAAAGACTCTATCAGTGACCTTCATTTTTAATCCCTTTTCTTTCAGGTCTTTCTTGGCTGATTTTTCACTTAGCGATGTTATCTTTGGAACGGTGGTCGTCGTTCGATCCAAATAGATGAAATATCCGACCGCGGCTCCAATCAGCGCTAATACGATTAGAGCAGTAATCAGTATCCACCATTTGGGCTTCTTCTTTTTATCTTTGCCTTTATCATCATCTTCATTGTTGTTATCTTTAACGATACCCGTAGTTGCCGGTATAATTATCGTTTCTTCTCCGCTGGCCGAAGTTGGTTCGATTAGCTCACCATTTGCTGATTTTCCCAGATCATGTCTTAATTCTGCCGCGTCGCTATATCTATCGTTTGGATTTTTAGATATCGCTTTTAATATGATCGTTTGGAGGCTGAGCGATAGATCGGGGTTTAACCTTCTAGGCGGGACCGGTGCTTCATGAACATGTTTTAAAGCTATTGATACTGGACTCTCACCTTTAAATGGGACGTTTCCGGTAGACATCTCATAGAGGACGATACCGACCGAGTAGAGGTCGGAGGCGCTGCTTACCTCGGCGCCCTGTGCCTGCTCCGGTGAGAGATAGAAAGCTGTTCCCATGATAGAGCCGGTCTGGGTCATTGTGGATGATGTTGATCTGGCGATGCCGAAATCCATGACTTTGACATCACCGTTTTCAGTTATGATTATATTGTGTGGCTTGATATCTCTATGAACGAGATCGCTTTTATGAGCTGCTTCTACAGCTAGAAGTACTTGCCTTCCGATATCGATGATTAAATTTTCATCTAAAGGCGCCTGTTCATCGATGATCTCTTTTAAGCTTTTTCCTATAAGGTATTCCATGACGATGAAGTAGGTGGAATCCTCGGCACCCCAGTCGTAGATATTAACGACATTGGGATGGTTAAGATTCGCGGCCGCTTGGGCTTCTCTTTTGAAGCGGGCCACAAAATCTTCTTCGTTAGCAAAATGAGGGTGAAGTACTTTAATGGCAACAGTCCTATTTAGGATACTGTCTGTAGCTCGATAGACATCGGCCATGCCGCCGCTGCCTATTTTCTCACTTATCTCATATCTACCACCGAAAACTTTAACATCCATGGGAAACAAAACACCTCATCATATAAGGAAATAGGAAAAAAGACTTTTTCACTATAATAAACTTACCATTAGCATCGTTCAAGATATCCCATGTTTTATAAAGCTTCACTGATAATATCCTTAGCAATTGGAGCAGCGATTTTTCCGCCCAGGCCTTTCTCTTCAACCAGAACGACTATGGCGATCTTTGGATCGTCAGCTGGTGCGAAACCGGTAAACCAAGCATGAGCTGGCTTATCATCGAATATCTCCGCCGACCCTGTCTTTCCGGCGATCTCATAATTTGGCGTCCATATTCTTTGTGCCGTACCATTTTCTACGACTTTGACCATCATATTTTTTACTTCGTCGGCTATATCACTATCCAGTGCCTTTCCGATCATTCTCGGCTTATGTTTCATGACTATTCCGCCCTGGTAATTTCTAACGTCTTCTACTAGATAAGGCTTGGGAATATCTCCTCCGTTAGCAATCGCTGAAGCGATAAGTACCATGTGAAGAGGGGTCACGAGCGTCTCTCCTTGTCCTACAGCGCTCCAAGCTAACATGACCTCGTCCATGTTTTGAGGATCAGGAATAGTACTTTTTGAAGTCGGTAGGTCGAAATCAAGTTTATTGTCAAAACCAAAGTCGCGGGCTATTCTAACAAGATTTTCGGCGCCAAGTTCGAGACCGATCTGAGCGAAGACGGTATTAGACGAAAGAGTAAAAGCCTTTTCGACTGTTAGGCTTCGATTTGAAGTACCGGCGTAATTTTCGACCGTTCCGCCACCGACAGACAATTCTCCTGGGCTTTTGAACTTTGTATCCGGTTCTACGACATCAAGAGCAAGGCCGGCGCCGGCAGTGATGATCTTAAAGGTCGAGCCAGGAGGATAGAGACCAAGAGTAGCACGATTCAGAAGGGGGCTATCATCATCGGTGGAAATGTCTTTCCAAAGTTCGTTTATTGTATTTGGGTCATACGAAGGCTTGCTGACTAACGCTTTTATAGCGCCACTTTTAGGGTCTATGACAACGATCGCGCCTTTATTATCACCAAGCGATTCCCAAGCCGTCTCTTGAAGATTAGAGTCGATCGTTAAAGTCAGGTCATTGCCGCGTGTTTTCTGATTGATAAGGGTGCTGAACCAATCGTCTAAATTGGCGAACTGATTTTTTCCAGTAAGCCATTCGTTAAAACTTGCCTCAAGACCGGAGCGACCTCGAATCGGATCCCAATAACCACTTACCGAAGACGCGATTTTTTCCATAGGATACTCGCGTTTATAGACGTCTCCATCGGCGATACTTTCAGCCATTACCTTGCCATCTATCGTAAAAATAGACCCCCGATTGATCGAGTACTCTGCTAGGAGTTCTCTTTGGTTACCCGGGTGCATAGCCAGATCATCGGAGAGCGCTTGACGGAAAACTAGAACGGAGATGAGCATCGCCACTACTAGTGACATTATCCGAAAAATGACTTTTAATTGTCTATCCATTGGTACTTGCCTTATTAGATATAGATAGGAGAAGACCGATCAAAATAAAGTTAGCGACAATGGAGCTTCCGCCGTAGCTAATAAGTGGTAATGTTACCCCTGTTAGCGGGATGAATTTGACAACTCCGGCAATTATTATAAATGCTTGTATTGTAAGAAATAAAATGAGTCCGATACTTAGTAGCCGGCCGAATTCATTTTCTTGGGAGATGCCGATCTTTAAACCTCTAAAAAGGAGATAGAAATAGATAAGTACAATCGCCACCGTACCGGCAAGACCTAGTTCTTCACCTACGGACGAAAAAATAAAATCGGTAAGCACCGCTGGCATGTGGATATGTGTTCCCAGAAGGCCGTTCCCAATACCGGTACCGGAGACCCCGCCGGCCGATAAGGCAAATAGAGATTGGGCCAGCTGATATGAATCACCACTTACGTTATCCGGTAGAGTGTTTATCCAGATAGAGATTCTGGTTTGAACATGTGGAAAAAAATAGTAGGAGACGGAAGCACCAAAAACAAAGAGGACCAGACCGGCAAAGGTAAAAATAAAATTTGCCGTAGAGATATAGACGATCAGTAAGAATACGCCGAAAAAGAGGAGCGATGAACCAAGATCTTTTTCGAAAATAAGAATCAAAAGAGAGATCAACCAGATAACGATCAAAGGAGCGAAATGACGTGTATCTGGAAGCTCCAGTTTACCTACCCGGCGCGTTCCAGAACTTAGAAGGTCCTTTTTTTCACTTAGATAGGCCGCTAAAAAGATGACGATAAAGATCTTAGCGATCTCGGCCGGTTGAAAGGAGTATCCGCCGAACTGAAGCCATAGCTTGGCCCCTCCGATCTCTTTTCCCAGGAAGATCGGAATAAGCAAAAGGATTATTCCAAGGGCTCCAAAGATATATTTATACTCTGCCAAGCGCTCATAATCGGCAGCGAACCTGATAGTCAGTATTAGAAGTGCCAGTCCGAACGAGATCCAAAGAAGTTGCTTGGAAGCGAAATCGGGATCTAAGCGGGATATGAATAGAACGCTAAAACCTGTAAGCAAAAAGGCGATTGGTAGAAGAGAGGAGTCAGCCGCCTTTGACTGGTAACGAACGGCAAGATGGGTTACCAGAAAGAAAAGTCCGAGTATTATTGGAAGTCCAAGAGAGAAGATATCGATAAATTGACCCTTATTTAAAGAAAGCTGAATGAAACCTGTCGACAAGATAATAAAGACAAAAAAAATGCCGAAAAGCTCTTTATTACGGTTGGAAAATACCATTCCGATCCTTTTATATAAACAGTTAGTCTTTAATTTCTAATGATGCGATATCATTTAATAGCGTTCTCGTCTTTTTAAAACTGCCGACCACTATTCCAGAATCCATTCTTTTTCGGTAATAATCCGGCAATTTGTCGATCGAAACATCGCTCGACTCGCTAAGATCATAAAAAGTGTAACTCCTGATTTTTAATGGAAGGCCCTGAAAGATCGCGACTTTGTTTTCATGCTCTCCTAGGAAATAGACATTATTTAGTCCATATGAAGCGCTAAATGAGAGAATAGCGATCAATGCTACGCCTATTAAAGTATTTACCGCCCATCTACGTAGCGGCGACCTTTTATTTTTTGCACCGATGGAATCGACACTGACAACGACCACAGTTATGTTATCTGGTCCGCCCTTAGCGTTTGCTCGGGCGACCAGTTCAGCGACGGCGTCCTCAGGATCGGAGTTAGAGATCACGGAGACGATTTCTTCGTCGTCGACCATACCCGTTAAGCCGTCGCTGCAGAGGACGATCTGATCGCCGGCTTTTATTTTTACAGAGAAGATATCTGGCTCGATTTTTACTTGTGACCCGATTGCTTTTGTTATCACATTTTTTTTAGGATGATTAACAGCTTCCTCTTCGTTAATCTCGCCGTTTTTTAGAAGATGGGCGACAAGTGTATGGTCTTCGGTCAATTGAGTTAGCTTACCGCTACTGAATAGGTATATTCGGCTGTCCCCGATATGTCCCACCCATAGGTCATTCCCGTCAATTATGGACATGGAAAGGGTGGTGCCCATTCCAAACTGGTTCATATTTTTCCGGGCACGATTTATTACTTGGCTGTTTGCTTTCTTAAAAGCGCGCTTTAATTGGTCCGGCATTGAGAAGTCTTTTGATAGGTTTTTTATGGAAGCTTGGAGAGCTAGTTCGCTTGCTATCTCTCCAGCTTGATGACCCCCCATGCCGTCGGCAACGGCAAAGACATTATCTCGTACGAGGTAATTATCTTCATTTAATTCCCGGCTTTTGCCGACATCACTTTTAACTGCGTATCTGAGCTTGGCCATCTATTTCTCCGTAAATAAAAATCTGCTACGCCCGATCGTCACTTGATAACCTGATTGAAGCGGCAACCGTTCTTTAACCAGCTGTCCGTTTAAAAAAGTTCCATTTGTGCTACCCATATCTTCAAGAAGAAAGCCGCCGTTATGGGAAAAGATCTTAGCGTGAAAATAGGATGCGGCGTCATCATTTATTTTGATTTTATTTCTAGGGCTGCGCCCGATCGTAGTCTCGCCGGTGACAGAAAAATGTTTAGGGCCGACAAGGCCGGGACTCAACTCTAATACCAGCCCGGCTCTCTTATTTGGATGTTTCTCCGTTTTTGATACTTGTTGTGGTTTATCTTTCAGATCTCTTGAGACCATCCTTATCAGCCAGAATAAAAAAAGATAGATGAATCCAAGAAAGGCATATTTTAAGAAAAAGATAGTAAGATCTATCATCGCCTAGCTCCTAAAGATGAAGTCGGTCTTGCCTAAAGTGATACAATCCTCATCTTCGAGGATCGCTTCTTTCATCGGAGACTGATTTATCTTCGAACCGTTAGTGCTACCCAGATCTCTAATAATATAAGTGGGACCCTCTCGCGAAAGCTCCGCGTGATGTCTGGAAACACTAGGATCGCTGATAATGATATCATTATCTTCAAGCCTGCCGATCTTGATTATATCCTTATCTATTGAATATTTCGATCCCGTCTCCAAGTGGATCAAGAGGGCCTCATTCTCGCTTGAATATAATCCTAACTCTGCCGCTTCTTCTGCAGAGATGATCTGTGTATGGCTATTATTTTTCGTCTCTTTTGCCTTTTCCAATGTTTCTTCGTTAAGTCTGGTCTCGATCCTAAGATCTCCGACTTTTAGGTCTTCATCTTTTTCGATGGCTATCTTTACATCTGAAGGGAAACGATAATCTTTTTCCTCAGCATGGGCTAGAATATAATTCTCTAATTCTACTATCATTTTTGAGAATATTTTTTGAAGGTGGTCATAGTCTTTGACCGAGATATATATTGTGAGATCGTTTGGGACAAATACGTTATCAACGCTCACTACCTTGTTTCTATCCACTTCTTTTGCCAGCTTTTTTGCGAGCTCGACCGGTTGAAGGGCGGAGCGGAACTGACGATTGAAGAACCCTTCAAAAAGTTCTTCCAGTCGTTTCTCGACCTCTTGAAATATTGTTACTCAGCTCCTTTTATCTCTTCTTTATCTTGTCTATTATTTTTTGTTCGAGTTGCCAAGTTGCCAATATTATCCGAATGATCAAATAAGATAAGCATGAACATCACTATTATAAAAGAAAAAGTCATCGGTTGTATAATAGATAGGGAATCAGTATCCATAATCTGAAGATATTTAGGGGCATAAGAATATGATAACGAAAGGACCGTTGTAGATATTATAAGCGCTAAATATCTTGAGGATTTTTTAAGAGCGGAAGCTACAAAACTTCCCAATAAGGCGGTTATGATCCAGGCGCTTAGCTGCCAGATGACAAAGGGTCCAAGGACTTGAGCGAATATATTGTCGTTTGCTATTGAAAAGACGGGATTACGATCATAATTAAATGTTACCTCAAAAAAGAGATTGGCGATGTATCCAAAAGCCGCTAAAGGAAGAGCCATTCTGGCGGTACTTATCAGTCCGATCCCTAGAGGGAACGCAAATGGGATGCCGACTAAAGTAAATAACGGAGCGGTGAAGACAATAGCTCCGGCAAAAATGTTTACTCGAGAGAAAAATAACCAGTAGGCTCCAAGAGCAAGAGCGAGGATTATTGATAGAGCTATTGAAATTGTTGCTGACACTAAAGTAAGAGAGGCAAGAAATGCGGCCAACCCTGCTCTTGGAAAAATGGCACCCAAAAAGAAGATGGTCATCCAAAACAAGAATAGCATCGTTCCTGATGAAATATTTTGGGTTGCCGCGATCCACGTAATAAAAGTAGAGAGCGCCCCAAAGAGAGTGACGCGCCCTAGCACTTGCCCGTAGGAGTCGATCCAAGAAGAGAGTCTTTCTTTAAAATAAGATACAGGTCGAAGGTTTGGATCTATATTTTCAAGTGGAACGACATTGGCCATCTCCGCTTTCAATATCGACTTAGGTGATTTGCTTGATCTTCTGTGTCTTTCCAGCTTGTAACGAAAATCTGTTGCAAGATCGAAACGGTCCTCAGGATACTTACTGATAGCTTTTAAGGCGATTTTGGATATCTTGGAATTTATATCCGGATTAATATTGTCAATACTTTTTGGCTCATTGCTTACTATTTTCATTACGGCAGCAGCCGGTGTTTCTGCATCGAAAGGGTTAATCCCCGTTAACATCTCATATAAGACCACGCCGAGTGACCAGACATCGCTTCTTTCATCTACCAATTCACTTTTTGCTTGCTCCGGAGACATGTATGAAAAAGTCCCAGTTATCTCTCCATCCCTTGTTACCGGTGTGCCTTTTAAGCGACTTACACCAAAGTCCATCACCTTTACCCGTCCATCCGGAAGCAGCATAAGATTTGCCGGTTTGATATCGCGATGGATGACGTCATTGGAGTGGGCGTTTTCTAGCGCTACGCATACTTGTATGGTAATGGCGATCGCTAATTCCGGATCTATTGGGCCCTTATCTTCCAAGTAATCTTCAAGAGTCAGGCCATCGATGTATTCCATTATCAGGTAATAGTTATCTTCGGTCTCGTCGAACTCATAGAGGGTGACGATGTTTGGATGGTTTAAAAGAGCGACTGTCCTTGCTTCTCGAAATGCGCGAAGGGCTGTCTTTTTATTTGCGGGAATGGTCTTGATGGCGACGATTCGCTCCATCCGGCTATCGAATGCTTTTACTATCTCCGAAGAGCCACCGCGGCCGGTTGTCTCTATGATCTCGTAGCGGTCAAGTAAGAGCTCAGTAGTCATGATCTTATCGTACCTGATGAGAGGAGGAGGGTAAAGGACTCGAAGCAAAAAATGCTTCCCGAATTGCAAATTTTAAAATGACAAGTGAAGAAGCAAGTTAAGATAGGCAATTATTTGAATAAATCCTTTAGTACCCCATGTAACTAAAAGGTGGAACCAAATAATAAAGGATCTATCTGAGCTTTATGAGCTTTCAAACGACATTATTGAACAGGAAAAGAACCATATGGTTATGGAATATAAAGACTAACAAGAGTTAGTGGAACATAAGTAATGTGGAGGTTAGAGGATGATCTTCCAACTTATTTTAAGAAATCTCGAGTAATATATCTTATACTTACCCACTAAAAAAGCCCCCATCAAGGGAGCGTTTTTAGTAATTGATTGAAAAAAGTATCTACTCTACTTTAACGGTTTGTATAGTGTAACCGACCCAGATTTTCTCAGTATCCTGACCTGCAGCGATTTTGATATTGAAGGAATATGGGGTGCCATCCTTACCAGTAAATATAGCGGATATTCTTATTCTATCTTCTTTTTCTTCGCTGTCTTCGTTATCAAGTATTGTTGCATTGATCTTTTTTAACTTTTTTTTGGCATGGTCGGCAACCTCTTTAACAGTTCCATCGGTTTCGATGATTACATCGCCTAATGTCGGATCATCACGGTAATCGAAGCCTTCGACGATATTACCTTCGTAAACTTCATAACCGACATCATCAAAAAGAGCTGGAATGGCTAATCCATCATTTTCCCCGGACACTTCTTCCTTGTCTTTATTTTCTGACGACTCTTTCTTCGTATCAATTTCTTTAGTATTGTCGTTTGTGCATCCGACAATGCCAAGCGCTCCAATCATGAGTGTTATAGATAGCAGCATAACAATAATCTTCTTTAGCATTTTCCACCCCTTAAAAATCTCATGTAATCCGATTTTCATTAAAGCAGTAAGAGTACCGTAGGTCAATCAATGAGATATGTTTAATCAGCATCCGAAGTAAGAGTAAAGAATATCAACAAATACCTATAGATTTGTATTAAGAAACAAACGTTTCTCCAGCTCACAATGTAAGGTCTAAATAATAATGTCGGTTTTTTTTATTGTACTTTTATGTATATAGAGAAACTAAGCTGCATTCAATATGTACTTACTTTCGCTAGTAATTCTTTGTTTAGATGTCTAACAGGGTCTCTGACCTCGTACCCACGTGATAAAAAGGTGGAACCAAATAATAAGGGATCTATCTGACCTTTATGAGCTGTCCAATGACATTATTGAAGAGGAAAAGAACAGTAAGGTAATGGAATATAAAGACTAACAAGCATTAGTGGAACATAAATAAGTATAATAAAAAAAAGAATATTTTCTTCATCCTATGGATCGCACATGGATTGGAATACATATAAGAAAATTGTTTTTGAAAATGGAATAACATTTAAAAAAATGGATAAAAAGGTGATATTTATTATGAAAGATAGTTCAATCATAGGATTTGAAGATCAATACAGAATCGTAAAATTAAAAAGCGACTGGAAACTTAGATGAAGAAAAGCGATGACATATCTAGATTGCCTTCTGATTTATTTTCAAGAAATTATTTGATAAGCAAGGGTATAAAAAAATATAAGAGAGATGAAGGTATTGAAAGAGCAAAGATTTTAGATATTGGTGGAAGGAATGGCTTCCTTCATCTTTTTCTTGATAAAAAAGATGAGCTTACGTTGATCGACATAAGAGAAGGACCAGAAGAAAATCTTATTATCGGTGACGCGACAAATATGAGAAATTTTCCTGACGATAGTTTCGATGTAATTACTTCAGGTGACGTGTTTGAGCATGTAAGCGAAGACAAGAGGGAGAAGTTTTTGAACGAGTCACTTAGAGTTTCTAAAGGTCTCGTGGTAATAGCAGCTCCTTTCTGGAGCAAGGAAAACGAGCAGATAGAGAAAGTGGCGAATAGTTATTATAGGTCATTAGTTGGAGAAGACCATGAGTGGCTCGCGGAGCATATTAAGAACGGATTGCCTAAAGCTGAAAGGTTGATGACCTTTTTGAAGAAGAATAAATTAAATTATAGCGTTGTGGGATCGAACAATATTGATAATTGGTTATTGCTACAACTTGTGATTTTTTATTCTTTCATATTTGGAGTTAATAGTAAGACAGTAGAAGAGTTCTACAAGTTTTATAATGAAAATCTATTAAATATTGAAAACAAAAAAGAAAGCTTTTATAGAAAAGTCTTCTTTATAACAGAACAAAAGTTTGAAGTTAGCGTAGATTATGATTTTATTATTAGAACAAAAGTTGATCTACAAGTTAATGCTTTTAAATTGGTAGCAAAAGCCTTAGAAAGTAAAAATAGGAACATTCAGGAGTTAATAGGATTCATTGAAAAGCAAAAAAGTTTTTACGAGCAAAAGTTGTCTGCAAGCAAGTGATTTCAGTAATTTACGAACAAGTAAATGAAACATGGCTGAGTGAGTTTTCTAACTTGATTCCTTTTAACTCTATAAAGAGGTCTTTTTTTAGTGTGTTTACTAACGAGATAACTCTGCAAATAAATTGCTTAGGAAGTAAGCCCTAAAAATCACTAAAAGCACTTAATGTGCACTTAAGATTAAATTAGGAAGAGATTAAAAATTATTAATACCGCTGGTAGTACCGCGGAGGAGAGTCGAACTCCTAAGCCCGTAAGGGCACTGAGCCCTGAACCCAGCGTGTTTACCAATTTCACCACCGCGGCTTATGAATGTGTTTTTTAGAATAGAATAACTAGCAATAAATGCAAGCATTTATGGACTAAAAAGTCTTCTAAATACAATAATCATATGAATATAAGAAGATCAAGTTCAACTTTAAAGTGGACGGTGAACAAAATTATATATTGCTCCTTTCTCTCTAGAGGCTGGATCAACCTCTTTGGAGTCGAGAGATTGTAAACTTCTAGGAAAAATGCTCTTGATAAGTGGTCCGTTATGCCGATTATAGATGCAGGCGATTATTTAAATTTATGGAAAAAATCAGACTTTCAAAAAACGATTGGGAATATGATCCAAGTAAATCGTTGGGGTTACCCGGTAACTCCGGTGCCGTCTATTTGGGATACGATAAAGACGGATGCGAAGTCGCCATAAAAGAGCTTCATATTTTTAATAGCCGATCGGCTCATAGAGAAATTGAAGTAGCGGAGAGACTGGTCGGAAGGAAGCACTCATATGTAGTTCCCGTTCTTGACTGTGGAGAGGATATCGCGTCAGGGGGATACTTTATTGTTCTAGCTAAAGCAAAGGGAAGCCTCGATGATCTTCTTACAGTAAACGGTCGTCTTGATGAAAAAGAGAGTATTGAAATATTGTATTCGATTGCTAGCGGGTTAGTTGAGTTAAAAGACTTAAATCACTGTGATCTAAAACCGGAAAATGTATTATTTCAAAACGGTAGATGGAAGATCGCCGATTTTGGTGTTGCTCAATTTGTAAGGGAGTCGCCGTCAAAGGTCTTGAAAGGTTATATTAGCCCTCATTATGCAGCGCCCGAGCATTGGTACGGAGAAAGGCCAACCGAAAAAACAGACGTCTATGCGATCGGTTGTATCGCTTACGCATGCCTTACAGGCGATCCACCTTTTATCGGAAACGACCTTTTTGATCTTAGGTACCAACATCTCCATGCAAAACAAGAAAGGCTAAGTAGGGTCAGCCATAGTCTCGAAAGTCTGATTTCGATGACGCTTAGAAAATCCCAAGTGGTAAGGCCTAACTTATTATATGTAAGAGATAAATTGCATGACATCGGGTTGGAAGAAGAGATGATGATTGCCAGAGGACTGACCGATGCTTCGAAAGATGTGGTTAAAAGTAGAGCTAATCTTGGATGATCTCGCTTTTCGTAAATAACGCTTCAAATTCAATTTCCAGAGATTCGATCATTTCCCTTGCGCCCTCTTCCCGGTCGACAATAGCTATCGCTTTTATTACGCTGTAGCCGGATTTCATGACAGTGTTGTAGGCTTCTAAAGTGGAGCCACCGGAGGTGACGACGTCATCTACCAGAATGATCTTGGCGCCTTTTTTTATTTCTGGCCCTTCAATGCGTTTCATCATGCCATGAGTCTTATCTTCTTTTCTGACTAAAAATCCAGTGATACCGGCATCGGTCAGCGAGGCGTGGTAGCAGATGGCCCCTACTATCGGATCGGCGCCGATAGTAAGTCCACCGATCGCTTCAAATTCCACACTTTTTAACTTATCGCTAATAAGGTTGGCTATTAAGAAGGAGCCTCTGGGATCAAGCGTCAGGCGTCTTAGGTCTATATAGAAATCGCTCATCGCCCCCGATGAGAGCTGTACTTCTCCAACTGAGACGATCCCACGGATCATTTCCAGAAGTTCGTCTCGATACATACCTATCTCGCTATCGTCAAGACGTATATTCATTGGTACTTAGCCATTCTTCCTCACTTTTTAATATTTTCTCCGATTTTGCCAACTGCTCCTCGACGCTGATAGGCGCGGTCCCACCGGGACTCGTACGGCTATCTACCGAGTTTTTGATTGAGTGAAGCTCCAGAGCATCGGCGTCGAAATCATTACTAAAATTCTTAAGATCATCGATCGATAGCTCGCTCAAATCCTTGTTTTTGGCAATACAATCTTTTACAATCTCACCGACGACTTCATGGGCGGCTCTAAAGGGTATTCCTTTCTTTACCAGATAATCGGCGTAATCGGTGGCGGTGGAGAAATCAGTGCCGGCCGCTTTCTCCATATTTTCAACATTTATCGTCATCGCTTGGATGGCGCTACCTATCACTACGATCGCTGGTTTTATTGTGTCAATAGTATCGAAAAGCCCCTCTTTATCCTCCTGCAGGTCCCGATTGTATGCCAGGGGAAGCCCCTTTAATACAGTTAGCATCGCCATCAGGTTTCCAAAGATTCTACCTGTCTTGCCTCTTATTAACTCCGCGAAATCGGGATTCTTTTTTTGCGGCATGATACTGCTTCCGGTCGCGTGAGCGTCGTCAAGGACTACAAAATCGAACTCTTGCGACGACCACAGTACTATCTCCTCGGCTAGACGGCTAAGGTGAGTGATCAGTAGGCTGGCACTCGAGAGAAAGGAGACGACGAAATCCCGGTCGGATACAGAATCCAGGCTATTGTCGCTTATCTTAGAGAAGCCGAGCTCACTAGATACAAAGTCTCTGTCTATTGGAAATGACGTGCCGGCAAGAGCGGCAGAGCCTAGTGGCATGACATCGGTCTCTAAAAAACAGTTTTTCAGTCGATTAAAATCTCGCTCCAACATGAAGAAATAGGCTAGAAGGTGGTGCGAGAAGAGGATCGGTTGAGCTCGTTGCAGGTGAGTATAACCAGGCATCATCGCGCTTTTTGAAATTCGGCATTTTTCGGAAAGGATCGCCTGAAAATCTTTAATTAGCGTCGCAATTATGACAATTTCTTTCTTAAGATAGAGGCGAAGATCGAGAGTGATTTGATCGTTTCGGCTGCGGGCCGTGTGGAGTTTTCCACCGACAGAACCGATCTTGTCGATCAGTGCCCGCTCGATAGCCATATGGATGTCTTCGTCACCAATATCAAAAGAGAACTGCCCCGAATCGATCTCGCGGTAGATCTCCGAAAGCCCGCTTTGCAAGGCGTCACTCTCTTTTGTCGAGATGATCCCTACTTTGGCAAGCATCTTAGCATGGGCTATACTTCCGGCTATATCATCTTTATATAGACGCTTATCGAAATCTAAAGAGGCGGTAAATTCCTCTATTATCTTATCCGTCGGCTTATCAAAGCGACCGCTCCATAACTTCATGATTTACCCTGTTTCTTTGACCATACTTTGTTCGGTAGTCCCCATATATCTATAAAACCCTTGGCACTCATATGAGAGAATTCATCGCTCTGATCATAGGTCGCAAGCCCGTGATCATATAACGAGTACTTAGAGTTTCGACCTACAACCGTGCAGGAGCCTTTGTAAAGCTTTAATCTCACACTTCCGGTAACGTGTTCCTGTGACGAATCGATAAAAGATTTCAAGCAATCCGTGAGGGGAGAAAACCAGTGACCGAAATAGACAGCTCTGGAAAAAGCGTCTTCCACCCCGAATTTATAATGGGTAAGTTCCCGGGTGAGTGTTAATGACTCGAGCGCCTGGTGGGCAGAGATAATAACTATAGCTGCCGGACACTCATATATCTCTCGCGACTTTATCCCGACGAGGCGGTTTTCCACCATATCAATACGGCCGACACCATTATCACCGGCTGCTTTATTAAGAATTAATATTATTTCTTTTAGTGAGAGCTTTTCTCCATCTATGATCGTAGGGATCCCCTTCTCAAAGCCGATCTCGACGTAGCTCGTCTCATCGGGAGTCTTCATTGGCTCCTTTGTCCAGCTGTAAGCATCGGGAGGAGGTTCCAGCCATGGATCTTCAAGGACTCCGGCTTCAACGCTTCGACCCCAAAGGTTCTCATCGACGCTGTAGGGGCTCTCTTTGGTTACCGGAACCTCGATATTATTAGCAAGTGCGTATTCGATCTCTTCTTCTCTGGACATCGCCCACTCTCTTTGAGGAGCGATAATCTTTATATCGGGATGGAGCGCCATTATCGCCGTCTCGATACGGACCTGATCGTTTCCTTTTCCGGTACAACCGTGAGCGATGGCGTTCGCGCCATGTTTTTTTGCGACATCTACTAGATAATATCCGATTAGTGGTCGAGAGAGCGACGTGCTAACGGGATAGGCTCTTTCATATAAGGCATTTGCTTTTATCGAAGGGGTAACATAATTATCGACGAATTCGTCCGTAGCATCGACTACGAGCGATTCGATTGCCCCGATCGCTAACGCCTTTTTTTGAATCGCTCCCAGATCTTCGGGTTGGCCAACATCTAAAGCAACCGCGATCACATCGAGATCGTATTTATCTTGTAGCCACTTTATCGCTACGGAAGTATCCAATCCTCCCGAGTAAGCGAGAACTACTTTATCTTTTGCCATCCATACTCCTTCTTGCTTAGTTTAACTGTTATTCGTTTAATAGATAAGATTAAAAGAGATCGATCTTTTCTTTAAAAAGATCCTTAATGAGCCTGCCTCTACTATCATCTCTGGCGATGATAAGTATGGTGTCATCTCCGGCAACGGTCCCGATGATCTCACTTGGTTCGACTTCGTCGATACATTTTGCAACTGTCTGGGCGGCTCCCGGAGTCGTCCTTACAACTACCAAGTTATCGCTTCTCTCAACCGAGCGTCCAAATTCTCCCAAAGTCCTGTCTAGTCGCTCGCCCGGATCGAGGTTGCTGCTCCTTTGGAAAATATATACAAGGTTGCCGCTAAGATTTTTTGACTTAATTAGACCCAGCTCTTGAATGTCTCTTGAGACTGTAGCCTGAGTCACGTTAAGGTCTTTTTTCGCGAGGCTATCAACAAGATCCTGCTGGGATCCGATATCTTCAACTCTTACGATCTCCTTTATCAGGTTATGTCGTTTATTTTTTTCCATTGGCAACCAGATAATTGATGAGCGCTTTTTGAACATGTAACCGGTTTTCAGCCTGATCAAATACTACCGACTTCGGACCATCTATCACCTCGGCCGAGATCTCCTCGCCTCTATGAGCGGGAAGGCAGTGCATAACAATAGCGTCTTTAGACGCTAGCTTTAAGAGTTTTTCGTCTATCTGATATCCTTTAAAATCACTGAGACGTTTTTTTGTTTCTTTCTCCTGCCCCATACTCGTCCAGACATCGGTGTATACAACGTCAGCGCCTTTAACCGCTTTTTTTGGATCGTTCGTCACACTTAGTTTATTAACACCGGTTATGAACGAACGCGCTTCGTCCACCAGCTCTTTATCGGGCTCGTAACCTTTCGGTGAGCCCACAGTTAAATTTATGCCCACTTTTGCGGCGGCGATCATGAGCGAATTGCAGACATTATTACCATCACCAATAAAAGTTAAATCAATGCTTGCAAGGCGATCTTTCTTTTCGAGGATCGTCATGAGATCAGCAAGGGCCTGGCAGGGATGATGATTATTTGTCAATGCGTTAATAACGGGAACTGTCGAGGCCTTAGCTAACGCTTCTACATCTTCATGTGAAAAAGTTCGTATCACTATGGCCTCACAATATCTGGAAAGGACTTTGCCGGTATCTTCAATTGTCTCTCCACGTCCCAGCTGAAGGTCGTTTGATGTCAAATAGATTGAATCTCCACCCAAGTGGGAGATGGCCGCCTCAAAGGAAACGCGCGTTCTTGTAGAGGGCTTATTGAAGATCAGGGCCACTGTTTTCCCCTTAAGATTATCCTCGATCTTTCCCCGGGAACGTTTTCGTTTACATTCCAGCGCTTTTGAGAGCAGTCTGTATATCTCATCTTGGTTATAGTTTTTCAGTGTCAACAGGTTTCTGGTCATCATTCGCTCATTTCGTCGTTTAAGGCCTCAATCAGCTGATCGATATGGCTTTTGCTGATTGTAAGTGGGGGAAGAAATCTTATCACGTTGTCGCCGATATTGTTTATGACTAAGCCTTTATTTAGCATGTTTGTCACTATTTTTTTTGCTGATAGATCTTTTATCTCGACGCCGATCATCAGTCCTCGACCTCGTATCTCTACGATATAATCATTTTTATCTTTAAGCTCTGTTAAGAGCCCAAATAGATAGTCGCCCATCTTTTTTGAACGATCACATATGTCATTCTCTTCAATAAAATCTAATGTAGCAAGAGCAGCTGCCGAGACAGCCGGACCTCCGCCGAAAGTGGAACCGTGATCGCCGTAGGTAAAAGATTCGGCGACATCCGATTTTGCTATAAAAGCGCCGATCGGAAAGCCGTTTCCTAGTCCTTTTGCCGTAGTCACAATATCGGGATCAAGTCCGAAGTGCTGGAAGGCAAAAAGTTTGCCTGTTCGCCCTATCCCTGTCTGGACTTCATCAAGAATGAGAAGAAGCCGATTATTGGCGCAGTATTTTTGAACGCTAAGTAAGTAATCTTCATCGGCCGGATAAACGCCGCCTTCTCCTTGAATGACTTCAAGCATTATCCCAACCGTTTTCTCATCGGTCGCCTTTTTGATGGCGCCAAAATCGTTATAGGGTACATGTTTGAAACCTCCCGGAAGTGGCTGAAAGGGCAGCTGTTTATCTGGTTGACCCGTTGCCGCCAGGGCTTTCATCGTCCGTCCGTGAAATGATCGAAGCGCGGTTATGATCTCGACTCTTTCGGGAGAGAAGTTAATCTTTCCATATCGGCGAGCAAGCTTTATAGCACCCTCATTAGCTTCGGCACCGCTATTTCCGAAGAAACATTTTCCATCTGGGATCGATAGTTCTACCAGGCGTTGGGCAAGGTCTACTTGTTTTTTTGTATAGAAAAGATTTGAGACGTGACCCAAGATGTTTGCTTGAGAGCAAAAAGCATCGTTGACTTTTTTATTTACGTGGCCGATGTTGATCACTCCAAGACCGGCGACGAAATCAATGTATTTATTGTCAGCCGAGTCCCACAGATAGACATCCTCGCCACGGACGAATTCTACCGGTTGCCGATTATAAGTGGAAATATGATATTTTTTCTCTCGCTTAAAAACCTGCTCATTCATGGGCGTCCCTTTTTATCATTGTTCCCGCACCCCGCTTAGTGAAGATCTCTTGAAGCATGACGTGGGGATGCGTTCCGTTTAGGATGTGGGCCCAGCCAACACCGCCCTTAATAGCGGCAAGGCATGCTGCGATCTTGGGGATCATCCCGCCGGATACCTCTCCTTTTTCAACTAGACGTTCTATATGTTCTGCAGTCATCTCACTGATCAAGCTTTTATGGTCTCCGAGATCCCGTAAGATCCCATCAACGTCGGTTAAAAACATTATGTGGTGAGCTTCTAAGGCGACAGCCATCGCCGCCGCTACGGAATCGGCATTGATATTGAACATCTTTCCGTCTTTACCTAGACCGACAGAGGCGATAACTGGAATATAATCCATCTCGATCAGTGAGTATATAAGTCTTGTGTTTATCTTTTTCACGTCACCTACAAAACCCAGTCCCGGAGGCTCCTTTTTTGGTTCAGACTGTATTAAGTGCGAATCCAGACCGGAAAGACCAATGGCTTCGACCGAGTCGATCGAGTTTACTAGCCCTACCAGTTCACTATTTATTTTCCCGAGTAACACCATCTTTACGATTTCGATGGCTTTACTGTCTGTCTTTCGGTAGCCGTCGATAAATTTGACATCCATTTTCAATTGTTTCATCATTTCGGTAATCTCAGGGCCTCCACCGTGGACTAAAACGGGCCGGATACCCACTCTTTTCATAAGCGATAGATCCATGGCCAGATCCTTTTTTAGAGCAGTTTTAGTCATCGCTCCGCCGCCATACTTTATTACGACGATTTCATCAGTATATGCTTTGATATACTTTTCGACCGTTGAGGAGCGCATATTCGGTTGTATAGCGCGAAGCGCCTCTACTTTGGAGCTAATATTCTTCAAAACAAATCCTTACACCAGTTATTCTTTTAGTCTGGCCACGGCGATGAAAATACCGATACCGCTCATAAGCAGGCCGAAGGGATTTAAAGATAGAAAGAATCTACCGAGCAACACCGGACCGAATAGATAGCCTCCGATCGTAAAAGCGAGCACCGCCGAGATACCGGCTATGATCTGCAAGCCTAACCCCGTATTTCTTCTGGCGGCCCAACTGATAGATTCGCCAAGAGCGTATCCTAATATCATGGCAAAAATAAATCCACCGAAAGGAATAATAGCTCTTAGAATCATTAAGGCGATACCACCGGCGATAGCGGTTCCGAGGCCTGCAAGAGCACCTCTAAGGTAATATATCGGTTTTGGACCCGCGACCATTCTTCCGACCGGCCGGGCACATTCTTTGCACTTTATGCCGACCGATGAAAAGATCATATCATCCGGACATATCGGCTTTCCGCAGTTATTACATTTTACGTTAGTCTCGATATCCGGGTGATAATGACAGTATGTTTTTTCTTCTTCAGTAAGCTGTTCTGACAACTCTATCACCTCTATTTGTATTTATATAATCATATCGCGGTTATTGGTTTTTTTCGATAAACTAACGGTTATTCTCACCAATAATCTCCAAAAACCAGTTCCAAACACATTTCTTTTAGGTCGTATACTCAGCATTTATCCTTACATATTCATGATTAAGATCGCAGCCGTAACAGGTAGCGACGCCTTTACCTTGACCGACCTCGAGGGTTAATTCGATCTCCGGTGCCGAAAGTATTGCGCCTACCTTTTCCTGATCGAATTCTATTCCCAACCCGTCTTTTGCGACTAGTTGGTCCTTGAAGTAAACGGACGTGTTTTTAAGTTCAATTCCCGGTGCCGACGCGCCGGCCGCGGCGATTATCCGGCCCCAATTGGGATCGGCCCCAAAAAACATCGTCTTCACCAGCAAGGAGTTGACAAGCGACATTCCGATCAACGCCGCTTCATCATCGTTTTTCGCTCCCTTGATATTATATGAGATAAGCTTTGTAGCCCCTTCTCCGTCCTTTATGATCATTTTGGTGAGCTCGGTCATTATAAATGTTACAGCGTTCAAAAATAGTTGAAGATCCTCACCCGATTCTATTTTCGGGTTTTTGGCGCTTGAGTTTGCTAGCAGAAAGACGCTATCGTTTGTACTCGTATCTCCATCAACTGAGGATCTATTAAAACTCGTTTTGATGCCGTCACTTAATGCCTTAGATAAGGCACCACTTGATATATCAGCATCAGTCGCGACAGCGGCGATCATTGTCGCGTGAGAGACAAGTCTTGGTGCTATCATCCCCGCCCCTTTGGCCATCGCCCCGATCCGAACCACGGTATCGCTGATTTTCAGCTCGACCGCCATCTCTTTAGTAAAGGCGTCAGTCGTCATTATCGCCTCTGCCGCGTCGCTGCCGCCATTTGGGCGCAGATTGTCAGCGACCGACTCGATTCCCTGCCGTACCTTTTCCATCGGCAAAGTCTCGCCGATAAGGCCGGTAGACGCTATTAGCGTACTAGAGTCTAAACCTAGTTTTTTTGAGGTAAACTCACTCATTTCCACCGCGTCGTTATAACCTTTATCGCCAGTGCATGCGTTAGCATTGCCACTATTTATAAGTAGTGCTTGAAACTCATCGTGGTCTCGCAAAAGTTTTTTTGAGTAAGTGACAGGAGCCGCGACTATTGAATTATCTGTAAAGGCGGCTGCTACTTTAAAAGGGACCTCTGAATATATAAGAGCCATATCTTTTTTACCGCTTGGCTTAATGCCGCAGTTGATTCCTGCTGCGCTTACTCCCTTTACGGCTGTTATTCCAAGACCATCCAAAATCTTCATCGATATTCCTTTATGGGTATAGACCGGCGCTTACAAGTCCGAAGTCTTCATCTAAATCAAGCATCAAGTTCATATTTTGAATCGCCTGCCCGGCTGCGCCCTTGCCGAGGTTGTCGATACAAGAGAAGATGGTTCCCACTTTACTACGCGGATCATAGGCGACTCCGAGATGGCAGAAATTAGTCCCGGTTACTGACTTGACTTGAGGAACACTATTTAAGGGAAGAACCGTTACAAAAATCTCGTTTTCATAGTGCTTTTCCAGGGCATTGTGTAGATCTTTTGCCATGATGCCTTTCTTGGGATGCACATAGATGGTCGAATAAATTCCTCTTGCCATCGGTGCCAGATGTGGGGTAAAAGATACCCCTACTTTTTGGCCACTTGATTTTAAGAGACCGATTTCGATCTCCGGTATGTGTTGGTGCACCCCGCCGACTTTATAGGCTGATATATTATTTTCTATTTGGCAATAGTGGGCAGCCGCGCTAGGCGTTCTTCCGGCGCCCGATACGCCGCTAAGAGAGTTTACGATGACCTCGGTCTCGATTACTTCTTCTTTTAGAAGAGGGGTAAGCCCTAAGATCACGCTCGTCGGATAACAGCCGGGATTAGAGACAAGTACTGCGTCTTTTATCTTGTTACGCTCGAATTCGGAGATCCCGTAGACCGCTTTATCGATGAGATCTTTTGCCTTATGGTCATTCTCATACCATTTCTCATATACATCGGCCGGCAATCGAAAATCACCGGAGAGGTCGATCACCTTAGTTTTATTTAGATCAATATTACCGATTATTTCCATAGAAATCCCGTGGGGAAGAGCTACGAATACGAGGTCTGCCAAATTGCAGGTCGCGGCGTCGAAGCCTGTGAATTTAAGGTCCGGATAGATACTGGCAAGGCTCGGGTAGATCTCGGAGACCATTTTTTCCTCATATGTTAAAGAGGTGACAAAAGATATCTCAATATCTTTTCGCGGCGCAAGGAGTCTAAGCAGCTCTAGACCGCTATAACCTGAAGCTCCAATTATACCTATCTTATTCATTAATAACTCCTTATATACATAAAGATGTATAAATATACATAATATATACATTTATCGGCGGTGTCAAACAAAAACTTGAAGAAAAAAAACCGCCTCACCGGAGGCGGTTTAGGTGAAAGGACAAATGAAGTACATTTTTAAGCGGTCTCTTTTACCGCCTTTCGCCAGCCCTCGTCGCTCAATTTATTGACTCTACTGATCGACCAGTTTTTCAATTCTTCGAAATAACGTTTCCGGTCGGTCTTAGCAAGATCGATTATAGCTTTTTTCTCTTCAAAGCTGTCCGTTCTGTCAGAAGGGGTATATCCGACCCATGTGCAATAGCCGCTGTCGAAGACGAATTCCGGAGTGACTTCTCTCTCGTCAACGCCCATATCTTTTGCGAATAAACGAGCACCTTCTATCTCGAACTCGATGACCCAGCCATTATCTTCTATCATCGTCTCTTTATCGAACTCGACTTTTTTACTACAGCTTGGACAGTGGAGAGCTCTTACAACATTTTCCGGTAACACATTATTAATAAAATGAATGCTCGCTTCTCCTTGGCCGCATTCACATATTTTAGTGCTTGCTTGACACATAAAAACCACCGTTTAACTGACTAATAACTTATGGATATTATACCCAACAATGATTTAGTTTACACTTTAGACATCAATTGAATGAGGATGACCAGTTATAATTTGGTCTATCGAAGGGTTGCGCCTAGCTCCTGATTAGCCTTTTCGATTATCCGGCCATGGATCTTTTGGACTTCGTCGTCAGTCAGGGTCCTTTTGTCGGAGCGATAAGTAAGCGAATAAGCAAGGCTTTTTTTGCCCTTTTCGATATTGGAACCTCTATAGAGATCGAAGAGGCGTAAATCTCTAAGAAGGCCGGTACCGTTTTTCCATATTACCGTCTCGATCTGCGAATTAGTGATCTTTTCATCTACCGTTAGAGCTATATCCAGCTCCACCCCCGGATACCTGGGGATCTCTTTTACTTCCTTGTCGCTCTCCATATTTTTTATTAACCGGTCGACGTTTAATTGAAAGACAAAGAGGTTTTGATCGATTTCGTAAGCTTCTTGTATATCTGGATGGATCTGCCCCATAATCCCGATAACATCGTTTTTAGAGATCAGCTCCGCTGTTGCCCCCGGATGAAACGACGGGTGTGACGCCGCCCTGAAATCGAAGTCGCCAAGGTGTGTTTTTTGTGAGAGAGCAACGATCAAACCTTTAAGATCGAAGAAGTCTATCTGTCGAGATTTACCGTACCAGGAATCCATTTCATGTGCGCCGGTGATTATTCCGCCGACTTCTAGTAATTCTGACGGTGCCGCCTTGCCATTATCTTGAAAAGTTGTACCCATCTCGAATACTTTGACGCTGGTTTGTCCGCGGTTTAGATTATGCCTGGCGTTTGAAATAAGGCTTGGAAGAAGAGATGTCCTAAGTATCGATTGATCCTCAGCTATCGGGTTGGCAAGCCTTCTTGCTTTGCTCCACGGGTGATCTTTGGGAAGATTAAGTTTACTGATGTCATCGTCATTCATAAAAGAGTAAGTGATGATCTCGCTCATTCCCAGGCTCGTAAGAGTAGAACGCAATACGATTCTTTGCATTTGCTCCTTCGAAAGTCCACGGTCGCTATCGCTACTTAAAGGAAGGGAAGCGGGTATATTGTTTAACCCGTAAAGCCTGGCAATCTCTTCGATCAGATCTACTTCGCGTTCAAGATCACATCTAAAGGTCGGAACAGTCACCACTAGCTCTTTCTCCTTGGAACCACTTTTAACTTTCATATCCAGGCTTATTAGTATCTCTTCCATCTTATTTGAGCTTATATTTGTGCCCAGTATGTTATTTACTTTTTGTGGTCTAAGACTGATTTTTTCGGCGACGGCTTTTTTCGGATAGTTATCTATAAAGCCCTTTTCGGCCGCTCTATCGGTGATCTCGGTTATAAGCTCTGCCGCCCTGTTGGCCGCGTATAGACAGCCGGCGGTATCCACGCCTTTTTCGAAACGGTACGATGATTCGGATATAAGGCCAAGCGATCTTGAAGTCCTCATGATATTAGTCGCTAAAAAGCTTGCCGATTCAATTAGTATGTTGGTGGTTGAGTCGGAAATCTCCGATTCAAATCCACCCATGACCCCTGCTAGGGCGGTGGGGCGCTTGTCGTCGGCGATCACTAGCATATCACTACTTAAATCTCGTTTTACATGGTCGATGGATACCAGTATCTCCTTTTTGCGAGCTCTTCGCACAGTGATCTTGTTTCCCTTTATCTTGTCGTAGTCGAAGGCGTGAAGAGGTTGACCCGTCTCCATCATCACATAATTTGTTATGTCGACAATATTATTGATGGATCGGATTCCGATCGAATCAAGCCGTCTTGACAACCAGATAGGAGAGGGACCGATGGATATGTCCTTAAATAATCTTGCGACATAACGGGAGCAGAGATCGCTGTCTTCAATCTCAATATCGATCTGGTCTTCGATTTTTTTACCACCCTCTTTTACCTCCGTTTTGGGTATCTTTAGTTTGCTGCCGGTAAGCGCTGCCACTTCTCTTGCCAGACCTATGATCCCAAGACAATCTGGTCGGTTGGGAGTGACTTCTAACTCCATGACCCAATCATCAAGATCAAGCTCTTGGCTAACGGGTATTCCAAGCTTTGCGGAATTTGAAAGTATCAAGATACCGCTAGCGTCATTACCGAGTTTTAGCTCAGTTGCCGAACACAGCATCCCTTCAGAAGGCTCACCTCTTAATTTACTCTTTTTTATTTTTAGCCCGCTTTGAAGCTCCGCTCCGGGAAGGGCGACCGGTACCATGTCACCCGTTTTAATATTATCAGCGCCGCAGACGATATTGATGAGGTCTTTTTTATCTGTCTCGACTTTTACGAGAGTCAGCCGATCGGCGTTTGGGTGGGGTGAGATCTCTTTTATCTTACCGACGACGACTTTATCCAGTTCCTTGCCAAGGTGGGTAAGTGATTCGACTTCAGTCCCGCTTAGATCGAACAGGTCGGCCAGTTCTTCGACCGACAAGTCGAAATCAACATACTCTTTTAACCAATTTAGCGTGACTCTCATATCAGAACTGCTCTATGAATCTAAGGTCGTTTTCGTAAAACGAGCGGATGTCGTTAATGCCATACTTTAACATGGCAATACGCTCGACACCCATACCGAAAGCGAAGCCTTGATGAATATCCGGATCATAGCCGACATTTTTAAAAACGTTTGGATCTACCATTCCGCAACCGAGTATTTCCAGCCAGCCGTTACCGCCGCAAAGCCGGCAACCGCTTCCATCACAGGCAATACATGAGACATCGACTTCGGCACTCGGTTCGGTGAAGGCGAAAAAATGGGGCCGCAACCTAACTTTTCGGTCTTGACCGAACATCCGATGAACGAACTCTTCTAAAGTCCCTCTTAAGTCGGCAAAACTTATGCCAATATCTACGACCAGACCTTCTATTTGATGGAAGATCGGTGAATGGGATGGATCGGCGACGTCTCTTCGAAAGACCCGGCCCGGACAGATTATGTATACGGGCGGTTTCTTTTTTTCCATGACCCTTATCTGGACCGGAGAAGTATGGGTCCTAAGAAGTACCTCTGATTCTTTATCTAAAGTCTCGAGATAAAAGGTGTCTTGAAGCGATCTTGCCGGATGATCGGGGGGCATATTTAGCGCTTCGAAATTGTAGAAGTCGAACTCGGCTTCCGGCCCTTCGGCTACTTTATATCCCAGTTCGATAAATATCTGGGTGATCTCCTCGATGACCTGAGTCAATACATGGGCGTTTCCTATGAAAGGTGTTCTGCCGGGAAGGGTGATGTCTACTACTTCAGATGAGATCAGATTTTCTTTTTCAGACAGCGCAATCTCGCTCAAACGCTCTTTTAGCTTACTCTCTATCTCTTTTCTTACTACGTTGGCCAGTTGGCCGGCGAGCGGGCGTTCGTCGGTGGGAAGACTGCCGATACCCTTTAGTAGTAGCGTGAGACTTCCCTTTCGACCCAAAAATTCGACTCTTAGATCTTCCAGTTCATTGGACGAGCCAGCCTGCTTGATCGCCTCTTTACTCTTTGCTTTTAATTTATTTAGATCGTCTTTTAGGGGCAACATACCTCCGAGAAAATAAAAATCCGCTCGTCTAGTTTTGATTAGACAGTTTACAACTTATCAGCAGCTTAGTCAGCCATTATTTTGATATTTCAAAAACAAAAGCTCAATTGCATTTGGATTAATTAACTATAAATCGGAATAAGTCTTAAAAATTAGCAAGAATGCGACTTGTAAAAATAGTTAAGCAAGCGATTATTTTCTATTAACAAACAGCGAACATTTGACGATAATTAATTATTCAATATCGACGCATTAATTATCTATCAAAATGAGGAGGGAAAATGAGAAGTAGAAAAGTAAAGTTTATTATAATGATTTTAAGCGCGATTATGGTTATTGTTCTTGCCGCGGGCTGCACCGGCCAAGCTAATCTTGTCGATGATATTAATCTCCCTGAAGATGTTGATATAGACGTTGATCTGGATATGGATTCTGATGATGACGGGGAACACGACGATGATCATGAGGACGGCGATCATGGGGATGATGACGGGGAGCACGACGACGATGATAGCGAAGAAGAGCACGATGACGATGAAGACGACGACGATGACGATGACCATGAAGACGACGATGATAGCGAGAACCACGTTACGCAGTAAGATCTCATTATAAAAGAGATTGAACCAGAACTTATCGATCGCATGAGGGCTTTTCAGGACACTAACTGGGAAGTCTTTCTCTTTACGGCTATTTAGGCAAAAAATTAGTAAAATGGCTGTATTGACAAATCGGTGTTAAGTCACCATAATTATGTAGATGGCTGATGAGTCTACCAGCAAGTATCGTTTCTCAGCTACGGTCTTTGTAAGCTTTTCGAGGAGAATATCATTGATTGATTCAAAACGCTTTTTTGTTGCCACAAAACTCTTACTGCTTTTTTCCGTTCTTTTATTATTGGCCGGTTGCGCAAGGCAAGCCAGCAATACCGAGGTATCTGATGACTCTGGAAGAGAGCTCAGATTCACCACCATTAAATCCGGTACTTTGGGGTTTTCTTTTATTGAAGGCAAGACCCCTAACTTTTACATATTTAAGACCGCAGCCGAGTGGGAAGATTTTTGGGAAGCCGCAATGGGAAGAAGCATTTATGAAGAAGGCGAAAAACAAAAAGACGAACCTATCGATCCCGATCCCTATAGTGTGGAACTAGAACCGATAAGGCCTGATGTCGATTTTCGCTCACAGATCGTCGTCGGCATCTTATATGAAAGGCCTACAAGCGGTTTTGAGGTAAGGATCGACAAAGTTGTGGAGACAGACAAAGAGATAGTCGTCCACGCTTTCTTAGATGGAAAAGACGCGGGCGGTTATGAGAATACGGCGCCATATCAGTTTGTAAAGGTTAAAACTGACAGCGATCTTCCGGTAAGATTTGATATGGCAGGCGCGAGCCATGAGCATTCAAAAGATCACAATGATCCCCAGTTTCATCATGCACCAAGCGAAGAGCACGAAGACGGCGATCATCATATGGGTGAGCCTCATGAAGAGGGCAGTGATCATCTAAAAGACAGTGATCACCATCATCGGACAGATAATATGTAAGACGTTTTAGCTAGCAATTAACACCCGATAATGCTTTAATAGCTGAATCGAAGTTTCGGGGGATTAGCTCAACTGGGAGAGCGCCGCCCTTGCACGGCGGAGGTCACGAGTTCGAATCTCGTATCCTCCACGAGGTCAGAGGCCTAGAATTGCCAATAAAGGATTCTAGGTTTTTTTATGAAGTGCATAGGAAGTGCATTATGAATATTTCTTATCTGCATAATGCTCCTTACAGATAATGGATCAGCGGCTTGTTCTGAAGTTAGTAGTTGGTCGGTCAATCTATTTTTTACTTCTTATAAACAATAATGCTTGATTATTAACTAATTTACATCTAAATTGTATGTCAAGCAATCAAAGTGTATTGTTTTGCTCGTCAGGATAGTGAAGTAAGATGGAATATCAGGTGTACAAATCACTTCGAGAATCTGGCCAAGTAAAAGCAGGTATAGATAGATCGTCTGCCCTTAAATTAGTTGACTATCTCCCTAAACGATATCAATATGCTCAATTTTTTTGGTCTTGGATATGGCTTCTGTCTATTCCTGCTGGAATATATATAATTTTTTTTGTTAAATGGTGGATTGGTCTCCTTGTCATAATAATTTCACGTTCTATACGCTCCGCTACCAAGGAGTCTGGAGCTCAATTTGTTTTAAGTTATGCCGAAGAAAATGAGGAGTTTTTTAATAAACTAGTTAAAAACGACATCCTAATATTTCGCAACTCACCATAAAGAGTCATGAAAGAAGATATTGCAGATACATTAAAGGTGGGCCCAGTAGGAGTCGAACCTACGACCAATGGATTATGAGTTAGTTTTTAGTGTCTTATCCTGTCTTAG